>WNFL01221410.1_pt2 | contig 33001 bp, 31 predicted proteins | sample 5400361 | NCBI WGS metagenome assembly WNFL01 (sample SAMN13153351, study PRJNA577476) | soil metagenome | isolation source: 40 cm soil on Douglas fir-dominated hillslope | place: USA:California | collected 2013-09-17
TCTACGTAGATGCTGCTTTGCATGTCCATGTCCACGCCGGCTGTGAGCGCGCGCCGCCCCGCCTCGGCGCGCGAGCCCGCGATCCCGTGCGGGATCAGCTCGGCAACCGAGGTCCAGTCACTCACCACCATGCCGCGGAAGCCCCACTCGCGCCGCAGCACCGTGTCGGTGAGCCAGGTATTCCCCGAGGCCGGCACGCCGCCGATGTCGTTGAACGCCGACATGAGTGTCGCGACGCCGGCATCCACAGCGGCCTTGAAGGGCGGGAAGTACACCTCGCGCAGCGTCCGCTCGGAGATGTCGGCGCTGTTGTAGTCGCGGCCCGCTTCGGCGGCGCCATAGGCGGCGAAGTGCTTCGCGGTGGCGAGAATCGATTCCTGGAAGCCGCGCACGCGGGCGGCCGCGAGCAGGGAGCCGAGGTAGGGGTCTTCACCAGAGCCTTCGGCGATCCGGCCCCACCGCGGGTCGTGCGCGATGTCCACCATCGGCGCGTAGGTCCAGTTGATGCCGGCGGCGGCGGCCTCGCGCCCCGCGGCTCGCGCGGTGGCTTCAGCGAGGTCCGGGTCGAAAGCGCCCGCCTCGGCGAGCGGGATCGGGAAGGTGGTGCGGAAGCCGTGAATCACGTCGAGACCGAAGAGCAGCGGGATCTTGAGGCGCGACTCGTTAGTCGCGACGCGATCGACCGCCTCCGTGTTCTCCGTGCCGATCACGTTGAACAGCCCGCCCACCAGTCCGCGGCGCACCAGCGCCGTTTGCTCCGGGCTCGCCTTTCCCCCAGCCGACAGCAGGTTCAGTTGGCCGAGCTTTTCTTCGAGCGTCATGCGGGCGAGGAGAGAGTCGAGGTTCTGCGCACGGGCGGGGGCCGCGGCGAGGGACAGACTCGCGAGCAGCACGGCGGTCAGTGTGTAGCGTGGGCGCAACAGCACGGTCGGTTCTCCTCACGAAGCGGGTGCGGAATCGGACGTCGCGCGGTGCGACAAAAGTCTAGCGACACTCCCAAGCTCGGCACATGTTATGCCAGCGACTACGAGACCACCCTACCAGACGCAGGGAGCCATGAATCTACGACACGTTTTCATCGTTGGCGCCGCCGTCCTGGCGGTCGCCGGATCGGCGCACGCACAGACGACTACTGGGACGATCCGCGGATACGTGAAGGATCAGAATGGAGCCGCGATTAGCGGCGCCGACATCCAAGCGCGAAACATTGAGAACGGTGTGCAGCGCGCCACTGCTAGTCGAGCCGACGGGTCGTACATCCTGCCGGGCCTCGTACCAGCGACTTACGAATTGTCAGTTCGCAACATCGGGAGCTCACCGCAGCGGCGTACAGTCGTGGTCCAGATCGGTGCGACGGTGCTCATGGATTTCGACCTGCAAGCGGGAGCGGTCGAGCTAACTGCCGTCACGGTCACGGGCGCGTCAGCCATCGAACTGCGGACCTCGGAAGGCGCGACGAACGTCACACAACAACAGATCCAGGCGCTGCCCACCGTGAGCCGGAACTTCTTGGACCTCGCGGCGCTCGCGCCGGGCGTCGTCGTTGCCGAGGATCGGGTGAATTCCACCGGGTTCCGGACATTCTCGGCCGGCGGCAGTACCGCGAACCAGGTGAACGTGTTCGTGGACGGCACGAGCCTCAAGAACGACCTCACCGGCGGGGGTGTGGCGGGTCAGGATGCGAGCCGGGGCAACCCGTTTCCCAGAAACGCCATCCAGGAATACCGCATCATCTCACAGAACTTCAAAGCGGAATACCAGAAGGCGTCCAGCGCGATTATTTCGGCGACGACCCGGTCCGGCGGCAATACCTGGAGCGGGAACGCGTTCTTTGGCTACCAGAACAAGGGTCTCGTGGCGCTCGACACCTTCCAGCTTGCTCGGCAGCGGACCGATACAAGCTTTAGGGAGCCGGACTTTACGCGGACCCTCGTGGGGTTGAGTGCCGGCGGGCCGATCCAGCGGGACAAGCTGTTTTTTTTCGGTTCGTACGAAGGCAACTATCAGGATCGCTCGAACCTCGTAGACCTCAGGCCGCCGACGATTGGAGCATTCACAGCGCTGGATTCGGTGAACCTTGGACAGTATAACGGCAACTTCACGTCGCCATTCCGCGAGACACTGCTGTTCGGCAAACTGACCTACGCCGCGAACGCGAATTCCACCGTCGAAGTGAACTTCAACAATCGACATGAGACAGACGTGCGCGACTTCGGGGGAAGCCGCACGTTCCCGGCAGCAAACAACTTCCGACAAAACGTGTCGATCGCGCAGGCCAAGTACAATCGGGTCTGGGGCGGATGGTTGAACGAGGCCAAAGTGGACTACTCCCGCTTCCAGCGAAATCCTTCGCCGACCACTGACGGGACGATCGCGCGGATCTATCACTACCCAAACCAGGACGCGTGGATCGGCAGCGACGTGAGCGTGCAGAACTTCATCCAGCGACGCCTGGGATTCCGCGACGACCTCACCTACAGTGGCCGGGAGCAGCATGTCGTCAAGGGCGGGGTGAGCGTCGACCTGGTCAACTACCACATCAACAAGCTGAACGACGGGGTACCCAAGTTCGAGTGGGCCGACACGATCAACACCAACTGCTGGTGCAGGGGCACGGGAGCTCCCACGTTGGCGTACGACTACAGCCACCCCTTTCAGTTGAGGTACGCTACCGGTGCGGGCTTGGTCGATGTCAACAACACACAGGTCGGGGCCTATCTTCAGGACGACTGGAGCCCAACCTCTCGCCTGACCCTCAACCTCGGGATGCGCTGGGACTACGAATCCCGGATGATCAACACCGACTACGTCACGCCCCAGTGGGTGGTCGATACCCTCACCCGTTACAACGACTCGCTACCGGTTCCGCTGGATCTGAGCCGCTACATCAGCACCGGGAAGAACCGCAAGCCGTTTTTGGGCGCGTTCCAACCGCGGCTCGGCTTCTCGTACGCGCTCGATAAGGACAATCTCACCACGGTGTTCGGCGGCTGGGGCCTCTACTACGACCGGTCGCTGTTCGACTTCTCGGTGGACGAGATCCAGAAGCTCACCCGGCCCACGTATGTCACCCGGTTCGACAACGGCACCGCGACACCCGGAGCGGTGCCATGGAACGCCAGCTACCTGACTTCTGACACCACCGCCGTGAGCAGCCTCTCGCGAAGCACGGGCACGCCGGAAGCGTTTCTGATCGACAACAAGACGAAGCCGCCAAAGTCGCAGCAATTCAGTCTCGGCGTGCGGCGCGTGTTGGGACCGTGGGTGGCATCGCTCTCCTACCAGGGTCAGCGCGGTACGGATCTGTTCATGTATAACTCCGGGAATTTTGGATACGACAGCACTGGACGCTGTTGCATCAACTTCAACATCTCGGCGCACGGCATTCAGAACATCATCTACTCCACCAACGGCGCGAAGACCTGGTATGACGCCCTCTCCCTCCAGGTGGACCGTCCGTACCGTCCGTCGGCCGACGGGATCGGCTGGGGCGGTGGGCTCGTGTACACATACGCGGTGCGGTCAGTGGCAGGGATCGATTTCCTCGGGAACCTCGCGGGGTCCTTCCCATTTGACTTCCCCAAAGCCGACGGGATCCCGAAGCACACTGACCGTGGCGGCAGCGACGAGCGGCACCACGTGGTGGCGAACTGGATCATGGACATACCCTACGTGTTCGGGATCCAGTTCAGCGGGCTTGTCACGCTCGGCAGCGGCGCGCGGCTCGACATCGGCACCGCTCCACGTTTCGGCGGAGTTGAGGATTCAACGTATTTCGCAGGTGGGTTCAGTCCTCCGACGCGCAAGTTTCTCTTCCTGGGCTGGGCTTACCGGCGCGTCGACCTCAGGTTCCGCAAGGACTTTCCGAAGATCTCCGGCACGAGCCTGGCCGTGAATGTGGACGTGTTCAATGTCTTCAACTTCCAAAACTTCGGCGGCTACAACATCACGGTCGTCCCGGCACAACACACCTTCACCGTCGGAGCGCCAGGGGAAGTGGTGAGTGACCCCCGGCGCGTGCAGATCGGAGTCGAGTACAACTTCTGATCGATCGGCGCACCCGCTTCTCCGCCGCCGTCTTCGTCCTGGCCCTCGGGGGTTGCCTCGCGAACCACCCCGGGGGCCCGGGCATACCGGTCGACACCGTGGCGTTCCTCGATACTCTTGAGCACCGCACCTTCAACTTTTTCTGGGAGACGACGCCGGCCGCCAACGGGCTCACCCCTGACCGCTGGCCCACGCTGCAATTCTCGAGCATCGCCGCCGTAGGGTTCGCGCTCACCGCCTACCCGATCGGCGTGCAGCACGGCTGGATCACCCGGGCCCAGGCCGCCGACCGCACCCGTACGACGCTGCGTTTCTTCTGGACCGCTCCGCAAGACTCCACCGTCAGTGGCGCCACAGGCTATCACGGCTTCTTCTATCACTTCCTCGACGCCCAGACCGGCCGGCGCTACCAGAACGTCGAGCTCTCGACGATCGATACGGCGCTGCTGCTCGCCGGCATCCTGTTCGCACAATCGTATTTCGACGGCCCCGACACGACCGAGGCGGAAATCCGGAGCCTCGCCGACTCGATTTACGCCCGCGTGGATTGGAACTGGGCCCAGGCCCGGCCGCCGGCCGTCAGCATGGGCTGGCATCCCGAAGGAGGCTTCATCTCGGCTGACTGGATCGGCTACAACGAGGCGATGATCCTCAACATCCTCGCCCTCGGCTCCCCCACGCATCCCGTCGATTCCACCACCTGGGCGAAGTGGACCAGCGGCTACCAATGGGGCACGTACCGCGGACAGGACTTCGTGCAGTTCGCGCCGCTCTTCGGGCACGAGTACTCGCACGCGTGGATCGATTTCCGCCACATCCAGGACGCATACATGCGCGGCCGGGGAATCGACTACTTCGAGAACTCGCGCCGCGCCGCGCTGGCGCAGCGCGCCTACGCCATCGCCAATCCCGGCGGATGGGCGGGTTACAACCAGAACGTCTGGGGGCTCACCGCGTGCGACGGGCCGGCCAACGTGACGCTCAGCCTGGGCGGCAGGTTGCGCGAGTTCCACACGTATAACGCGCGTGGCGCAGCCCTCGGCGACGAACGCGACGACGGCACGCTCTGCGCGACCGCCGTCGGCGGCGCCGTACCGTTCGCACCCGAGGTCACGATCCCCGCCCTGCTCGCGATGCGCACCACGTACGGCAACCATTTGTTCTCGACCTACGGCTTCCTCGACGCCTTCAATCCGACGTTCACCGCAGTGGGGCGGCAGGCGACCGGCAGCGTCGACCTGGCGCTCGGCTGGTTCGACGTTGACTACCTCGGCATCGATGAAGGACCGATCCTCCTCATGATCGAGAACTACCGCACGGAGTTCGTGTGGCGCGTGATGAGTCGCAATACCCACATCGTGCGCGGGCTGCAACGCGCCGGCTTCCAGGGGGGATGGCTGCCATAGGCATGTCCAGCCTGCTTTCCGCCGTCCAGGGCCTACCGAACGCGTCCGAACCAATTCCCGGCTGGGTCACCGGCGGTCAACCGACGGCCGCGCACGTCGCTGCGCTACGGGCTGCCGGATGCGAAGTGATCCTGGACAACCGCGATCCGATGGAGCCGCGGCCCTTCGACGAACCCGCCACCGTGCGGGCGGCGGGAATGGAGTACGTCAGCATTCCGATCGTGCACGGCGCGGCCACCGTGGACACGATGCAACAGATGCACGCGGCGGTGAAGAAACTGGCGGGACGAAAGGCGTTGCTGCATTGCTCCAGCGGGAATAGGACCGCAGCCGCGCTGATTCCTTACCTGATGCTCGACGAGGGGATTGAACAGGAAGAAGCCGTGGAGAGGGCAATGACGATGGGGCTTCGGAGTGCGGAACTCATGGAGCTGGCACTAGAGTACGTAAGGAAGCAGCCTTCCTAGCGCCTGACGCCTACAGACCGCTAGCCGTCTCGGCGTCTACCCGTCTGCCTGGTTCCTCATGCCTTGGGCTCCTCCCTCCCTCCTGCATAGCGGTGCCAGTACATCCTCATCTCACTGATCTTCCCGTCCTTGCTCTCACAAAAGATGGCCCCGCGGGCGTCCACCTGTTCCCCTGTGCGACGCCGCCTGAAGGTGCACCGGAACTCCGTGGCGAACCACGGCCCCGCGACGTAAATCTCTCCGGACGAGAACTGAGTCTCGGCCTGGTGCCGGGGGATGTCTTTCCAGTACTCCCGGATCGCGGCGATGCCGCGGTCAGGCTGGCTGAAGGGCGTCTCGAGGAACACGGCGTCGTCGTTGAACACGGATGCGATGGCCTCGACGTCGCCGCGCTCCCAGCCCTTGCCGAACGTATCGATCAGCGTGCGAAAGGCGTCGTTCATGGGCGCAATATAGTCCAATCCGGGTATCACGCTGCGCACGTACCTCAAGTACACCCTTACAACCGAGGTGCAAAGATGCTGAAGCGAATCCTCGCCACGACGGCCCTGCTCGCCACCTGTACGCTGCCCCTGTCGGCGCAGCAAGCGGCGGCCGCTCCTTCCCCAACAGCGAACGACGTCACGATCACCGGCCAGGTGATCGACATGAATTGCTACACGACCATGGGCGCCTCCGGCGCGGGCCACAAGACCTGCGCCACCGCGTGCGCCAAGGCCGGCGTCGCACTCGCCATCTTGAGCTCCGACGGCAACATCTACATGCCCGTCAGCTCGAAGCCCGGCGATCCGCAGAATTCGCGGCTCGAACCGTTCGCCGAAGGCAAGGTGAAGGTGACCGGGACGCATCGCATGGCAGGCGGTATGCATACGATCGAGATCAAGACGATCGCCGCCGCGACCTGATGCGCCGTTCGCTGGGGGTAGCGGCCGCGCTGGCCGTCTCCACCGTCGCGGCCTGCGGCCCTGCCCCCAGCGAATTCACCCTGCTGTTCCTCGGCCGCTCCCCCACCGCCCGAGTCTCGAACTTCACCTGGGCCCCCGACCCCGACCGCAGCCGCCTCGTCGCCTTCGACGGCGACCTGCACATCGTGCGGACGATCGCGGACCCGCGCCTCGCGACCCCCATGTCGGTCGCGCCCTTGGCGCCGGGCCGCCTCCTCGTCACCGAGCGTACCGGCGAAGGCGTCGTGTTCGATCTCACGGCAGCCGGCAAGCCGGTGCGCGAGTGGGATAGTCCGTTTCCCGCATCCCTGTATGCGACGGGCGGCGCGCAGCGCGATCAGATTCTGGCCGCGCGCTCGCCCTACTTCGTGCAATTCGTCGCCGAGCAGGGGAGCGAGCCGCTGTTGTGGCGGCTCGATACGCTGGGCCACCGCACCCACGGCGTCGGCACGATTCACGTGCCCCAAGTCCCGTACCTCGCCCAGCTCGTCAACGCCGGCGCCGTGGCGTTCGACGCAAACGACGACAACGCGATCTACTTCGCGCCACTCGTGCGGGACGAAATCCTCAAGATCGATGCGACGGGCGTGGTGTTGTGGCGCACGCCCCGCGGGCTCTTCGTACAGGAGACCGACCCGAGATTCGTGCCGCCGCCGCCGGGGAAGCCGCGTGATTTGAAAGTCGCGTACGCCATCGTCAACATCGGCAACTGTACGTGCTCGGCGCCCAGGACTCGGGCGCGACGCGGCTGCGCCTGGACGTGCTCGACCCGGCGACGGGTCGCCTCGTCACGACGCGCCTGCTCGGTACGCCGCAGACCGCCGTCGCGATCGATCGCCACGGCGCCCTGCGCATCCTGAACGCCGACTCCCTGCTCGGCCAGGCTCCCGAGGACGAACGTGAGACATTCGCACCGCCATTTGCACTTCCCACGCTGGCCGGGGGCGACACCGCGAGCCTCGCCGATTACCGCGGAAAAGTCACGCTGGTGAACTACTGGGCGTCGTGGTGCGATCCGTGCCGCGAAGAGTTCCCACATATGGCGGCGCTGTATCGGGATTTTGCCCGGAACGATTTCGCCATCGCGGCGATTTCGGACGACGTGGACGACGGCAAGATGCGCGCCTTCGTGAAAGAGTTCGGACCGCCGTTCCCGATCCTCGTGGGCGGCGGCCGGATGAAGGGGACGTATCACTACCGCGGCCTTCCGTACTCGGTGCTGGTCGACCGCCACGGCCGGATCATCGAACGGATCTTCGGGTTCGGCGGCGCGGCGGAGTTCCGCGCCCTGCGCGACACCATTGCGAAGGAGATTCGCGCGCCATAGTCTAGGCGCCATGCTCATCCTCCTTCTCACGCTCGGCATGCAGGCGCCGGGGGAGTGGCCCGCCTACGGCCGCGATCCCGGCGGCGCCCGGTCCTCACCGCTCGCTCAGATCACCCGCGACAACGTCACCCAGCTCCAGGTCGCCTGGACCTACCACACCGGCGAGCCCGACATGGCCGGCATGCCCCACCGGCCGCCCGCGCTCGAAGTCACACCCCTCGTCGTCGACGGCCTGATGTACATCAGCACGCCGACGGGCCATGTCATCGCCCTCGATCCCGCGACCGGCACGGAGCGCTGGCGCTTCGACGCCGCCGTCAACCCGCATCGCGGCTACGGCGACTTCGCCAGCCGAGGTGTGACGTATTGGCGCGATGCCCGGCCAGCGAACGGAAGGCCATGCGCGCGCCGCATATTCGCCGCCACGATCGATGCTCGCTTGTACGCGCTCGATGCAGGATCAGGTAAGCCCTGCGCCGGCTTTGGCACAAATGGCGCGGTGGACCTGCGCGCGGGGCTTCGTGTTCCCCCGCTCGAGTTTGAGTTCTACGAAGTCACTTCTCCACCCGCGGTGGTGGGCGATCTCGTCATCACCGGGTCGGCAATCGCCGACAATACGTCGTTCGCGCCGGCCAGCGGCGAGGTCCGGGCCTTCGATGCCCGCAGCGGCGCGCTCAGGTGGACGTTCGATCCGGTCCCTCAGGACTCGGCCGATCCGGCGTACAAGACGTGGCAGGGAGGCAGCGCGAAGTACACGGGCGCTGCCAACGTCTGGTCGGTCATCGTCGCTGACGCCGCACGCGATCTGGTCTTTCTGCCCACCTCGAGTCCGGCGCCGGACTACTACGGCGGGTTGCGCCTCGGCGAGGATCGCTACGCGAATTCGATCGTCGCGCTGCGCGCGTCCACAGGCCGCGTCGTGTGGCACTTCCAAACCGTGCATCACGACCTGTGGGACTACGACAACGCCTCACCCCCGGCCCTGGTCACGGTGATGCAGAACGGTGTCCGGATTCCGGCGGTCATCCAAACCGGGAAGTCCGCGATGCTGTACGTCCTCGATCGCACGACCGGAAAGCCGATCTTTCCGGTAGAGGAGCGGCCGGTCCCGCCCAGCAGCGTCCCCGGCGAGGTCGCATCACGGACGCAGCCGTTCACGACCCTCACCCCACCACTTTCGCCCCTGCGTTACTCAGCGGCGGACGCCTGGGGCCCGACCGCCGAGGTCCAGTCCGCCTGCCGCGCAATTCTGAGCGCGCTGCGCAATGATGGGCCGTTCACCCCGCCCAGCCTTCAGGGGACGCTGGTGGTGCCCGGCAACATCGGCGGGGCGCATTGGGGCGGGATGGCTGTCGATGAAGGCCGCGCCATAGCGGTGGTGCCCGTCAATCGCATTCCGGCGATGGTGCAGCTCTTCCTTGCCGATGGGTTCAACGGGGACAGCATCCGACAGTCCGACGCGGGTCATGGGATTACCGACTTCGAGTACACGCGGATGCGGGGCACGCCCTACATCATGCGCCGGCGACTGATCGTGGGCCCTGCGGGACTGCCGTGCACGCCGCCGCCTTTCGGCTCCCTCGTGGCCGTGAATCTGAACACCGGCGGCATCGCGTGGGACGTGCCGCTCGGCACGATGGGCGAGACTGCCAATCTCGGCTCTCCCAACCTCGGCGGGCCGATCGTCACCGCGGGCGGACTGGTCTTCATCGGCGCGACCCTCGAGCACGCGTTCCGCGCGTTCGACGTCGAGACGGGCCGCGAGCTGTGGAAGGCGATGCTCCCCGCGGGCGCCCGCGCCACGCCGATGACTTACGAGGCTGGCGGACGACAATTCGTCGTGATCGCTGCCGGTGGAGGCGGACCCTTCGGCGCCGGCGACGCGATTGTGGCGTTCGCGCTTCCAGCGCGCTAGGCTTTACACGTGCCCGTCCCTGTCATCATCGATACTGATCCCGGCATCGACGACTGTCTCGCCCTCTGGCTCGCCTTGACGTCCCCGGAGCTCGACGTGCGCGGCCTCTCGGTGTCCTACGGCAATACGGTCGTGGAGAACGCGCACCGCAACGCCGTTGAGATCACGCGCCGCGCCGGGAAGCGCGTCCCGATCGCGGTCGGGGCGCGGCGGCCGCTCAAGCGCCAGCTCGCCGTGGCGATCGAGACGCACGGCGCGTCGGGACTGGGATACGCGAACGTGCCGCCCGCGGGGGTCATCCTCGACTGGATGAAACCGCTCGACCGGCTGCTCGCCGCGCAGCCCGAGCCCGTGACGCTCGTGACGCTCGGCCCGGTGACGAGCCTGGCGCTGGCGCTGCGCAGCGAGCCCGCCATGGTGCGCGCCAAGGTCGGACGCCACATCGCGATGATCGGCAACATCGAGGCGCGCGGTAACACGACGCCCCACTCCGAGTTCAATGCCTGGTGCGACCCCGAAACGTTGGCGATCGTGCTCGCCGCCGAGCTGCCTACCGAGGTGATCGGCCTCGACGTCACCCGCAAGCTCGTCGTGAAGGCGACCGAGGTGTATCGCCTGGCGCACGCCGGTAATCCGGTCGCCAACTGGATGCACGACGCGCTGCGCTTCTACCTCGAGTTCCACCGCCAGTACGAGAAGCTCGAGGGCGTGGTCGTGAACGACGTGCTCGCGATCGCCGCCTTGCTGCAACCCGACGTGCTCGACTTCCAGGACCTGCGGCTCACCGTGGACCTGGATGACGGCGACGACCGCGGGCGCACGCGCGTCGATCCCAAGGGATCGCTCGCACGCGTCGCGCTGCAGGTGCGGCCCGAGCCGGTTCGGCGGCTGCTGTTCGAGCGTGTGCTCCCGTGGCTCGTCCCGCAAGAGGAGGACGCGACCGTATGACCATGCCGCGCAAGGTGGCGGTCATCGGCGCCGGTGAGATCGGCGTCGGCTGGGCGGCGCTGTGCGCCTCGGCTGGGTGGCCCGTCGCGATGTTCGACATGAACCCGCGCACCACCGAGCGCGCTTTCACGGAGGTGCCGCGCCGCGCCCGCGCGCTCGTGGCGCTGGAGCGCGCCACCCAAGGCATCGTGGAGCGCGGCCTGCTCGAGTTCACTCAAGCGCGCAGTCTGCTGCAGGCGGTGAAGGATGCCGACTGGGTGGTGGAGGCTACGCCCGAGGACGTGCTCGGCAAGCAGAAGCTGTTCGAGTCGATCGAGCTGGTCGCGTCGCCCGAGGCGCTGCTCACCAGCTCGTCGAGCGCGCTCCTGCCGAGCGAGATTTTCGCCCGCTGCCGCGGCTTGGGTCGCTGCCTTGTGACCCACCCGCTCAATCCGCCTGAGCTGATCCCCCTCGTCGAGATCGTGCCCGGCGAGCGCACCGCGCGGGCGGCGGTCGACCGGGCGCTCGACTACCTGCGCTCCCTGGGCCGCATGCCCATCCTCATCCGGAAGCCGGTGCCGGGGTACGTCGTGGGCCGGATCGCGGCCGCGGTCTGGCGCGAGTGCATCGACCTCGTGCTGCAGGGCGTGATCGACGTGCCTGACCTCGATCGCGCCGTGTCGCTCGGCCCCGCCATGGGGTGGGCCGCCGCGGGGCCGCATCTGACCTATCACCTCGCCGCGGGCGAGGGGGGCGTCACGGCATTCCTGCAGCACCTGCTCGCGTCATTCGAGGGCCTGTGGGATGGGCAGCTCGCGACATGGCAGAGGCTCGAGCCCGAACAACAGCGCCAGCTGACCCAAGCGATCGAGCGGGCCTACGCGGGCAAAGTCGACATGCTGCGGGAGGCTCGGGACCGCAGGCTGTCCGCGATCCTGCGTAGCCTCGAGCAATCGCGAGCGGCAGGACCTGGCTAACTACACGTCGGACCGCACCATCAGGATCGGGATGCGCGTGTTGTGTCGCAATGCTGTCGCGGTACTGCCACGAACCACATCATCGAGTAGCCGGTGTCCGTGCGTCGCGAGCGCGATGAGATCGCACTTTTCCCGCTCGGCCGCGGCGGCGATTTCTTTGGCAGGGTCCCCGGCCGCCAGCACCGCATCGACCTCCACCCCGGCCTTGCGCAGCTCCTTGGAGACGCGCTCCAGGTACGCGCGGTCTTCCTTCATTTCCTCCGATTCCTTCAGGTTCAGCTGCCCCATGTTGCGAGCCGCCCATCCGTCGGCGACGTGCAGCAGGATCACCTCGGCGCCGATCAGCTTGGCGAGGCCGGTCACGTGGCTCAGGATCGTTTGGTCGCTGGGGGAATTCTCGAGCGGCACGAGGATCCGTTTGTACATCGTCTAGACCAGCCTGCCGAAGATCTGGACGAGGAGCCAGACGTTGAATCCCGCGATCGCCAGCGCCACCGCGTAGGCGAGCGCCTGAAGCCAGAACGGGTTCACGAACTCGCCCATCTTCAGGCGGTCCGACGTGAACCGCACCAGCGGGAATACGGCGAAGGAGAGCTGCAGGCTCAGGATCACCTGGCTGAGGATCAGGAGTTGGGCCGTGCCGTGGCTGCCGAAGAAGATAGCCGTCAGGGCGGCGGGGACAATTGCGATCAGCCGGGTGATCAGGCGCCGCAGCCACGGTCGGATCCGGATGTTCAGGAATCCTTCCATGACGATCTGGCCGGCGAGCGTCCCCGTCAGCGTCGAATTCTGACCCGAGGCGAGCAACGCGAAGGCGAACACGGCGCTGGCCCCCGTCACGCCGAGCAGCGGCGTCAGCAGCTTGTAGGCATCCTGGATCTCGGCCACGCCCGTTTGACCGGCGCGATGGAAGGTGGCCGCGGCCACGATGAGAATCGCCGCGTTGATGAACAGGGCAAACGACAACGCCACCGTCGAGTCGATGAAGGCGAACTTCACCGCCTCCCGCCTCCCCACGGGTGTCTCTTCATAGCTGCGCGTTTGCACGACCGACGAGTGCAAGTAGAGGTTGTGCGGCATCACCGTCGCGCCCAGGATGCCGATCGCGATGTAGACCTTGTCCGGGTCGGCGAGGATCGAGGGGCTGGGGACGAAGCCTTTGAGCACGCCCATGGCATCGGGCTTCGAGATGAGGATCTCGAACAGGAAGCAGCCGGCGATCGTCGCGATCAGGACGATGACGAGCGCCTCGAGCAACCGGAAGCCCTTATTCTGGAGGTACAGGATGAGCAGCACGTCCAGCGACGTGATCGCGATGCCCCACGGCAACGGAATGCGGAACAGCAGATTCAGCGCGATCGCTGACCCGATCACCTCAGCCAGGTCGCAGGCAGCGATGGCGATCTCGCACAACACCCACAGCGCCAGCGACACCGGGCGCGAGTAGTGATCGCGGCACGCCTGCGCCAGGTCCCGCCCCGTCACGATCCCGAGCTTTGCGGCGAGGCCCTGCAGCAGGATCGCCATCAGGTTGGAAAGCAGAATCACGCTGAGCAGCGTGTACCCGAAGTGCGCGCCCCCCGCCAAATCGGTGGCCCAGTTGCCTGGGTCCATGTAGCCGACGGCGACGAGATACCCGGGGCCCGCGAACGCGAGCGCTTTTCTCCACCAGCCACCGCCACTGACGGGAACGGTCCGGTAGACCTCGACCAGGCTCGGCGCGAGGCGAGGGCGGCGCCATCCCCGTTCGACCCTAGTCTCCATCGGTCGGCCGGCACAGGAGCAGCAGCGCCAGCTCCCGACCCACGACGCGAGTCTCGTCGCCGGCCGTACGGACCGTGATCGGCCCGTTGAACGGCTGACGGTCCACGACCGTCATCCGCGTCCCGGGCGTCAGTCCCTGCTCGGCGAGGTAGCGCAGCCGGTCCGGATTCTCGTCTCCCACCTGCCGCAGCAGCAGCGTGGCGCCCACGGCGGCCTCCGCCAGCGTGACCAGCTCCGCTTCTTCGATCTCACCCGCCGCCGTCGGAATCGGCGCGCCGTGCGGGTCGTAGCGCGGATCGCCCAGCGCGCCCGCCATCCGGTCAATCAGTTTTTCGGAGACCGCGTGCTCGAGACGCTCGGCCTCGACGTGCACGTCGCCCCAGTCGTAGCCCAGCTGCTGGGTGAGATAGACCTCGAGGATGCGATGGCGCCGGATCATCTGGAGCGCCGCGGTGCGGCCCTGATGCGTCAGCTGCACGCCACGGTATGGCACGTGCTCGATCAAGCCCGTCTCCGACAGACGTTTCATCATGCCACTGACCGACGGAGGCGCCACCTCGAGCATCGCGGCGATGTCGCTCGTAGTGGCGAAGCCGCCCTGGCTCGAGAGGTGGTAAATCGTCTTCAGGTAGTCCTCGACCGACCGTGTCAGAGGTGGTGAGGGGTTTCTGACAGGCGAATGCATGGCGCCATGCTCCGGAGCTATGAGCTTTCCACAAAACCAGTTAGCCAGCGAACCTAGCAAGTGGTTAGGCTAAGCTAATTATCAGATATTGTCAAGCGAAAATGTGGATTTTGGTAAGCTAAGAAGTACTTAGGAGATTGACAGCAAATTGTTCAGAATCCGCTCAGTCATGCCCCAAATCGTGTGGTCGCCTACGACATAGGCGGGGAGCACCCGGGTCGCACCCCGGTGATGCACGGTCACCTCGCGCTGCACGCCGGGCGCGGCCAAGGCGCGAAACGGCACCCAGAAGGCGTCCTGAACTTCCTCGTCGCTGAGCGTGATCGGGGGTCGCTCGACCAGCCCGAAGACAAAGGGCCGCACGACGACGGGAGGCAAGACGGGAGTGCGCGGGTACATGTCGTCCAGCACGCCGAGCGGCTCGGCGGCCGTCAAATCGACACCGACCTCCTCACGAGTTTCGCGCATCGCGGTGGCGCGGAGATCTGCGTCGCCCGGATCGCGGCGCCCGCCGGGGAACGCGACCTGTCCCGACCACGTGTCGCCGGCGCGCTCGGCGCGGTGGATGAACAGCGCCTCCAGCCCGTCCTCGCCGTCGCGCAGAATGACGGAGACCGCCGCGGCGATCATGCCAGCTTCGAACGCGACCTCGGTCGGTCGATACTCCAGCAGCTTGCGACGGGCGTCTTGGAGCGTGGCCAACGTGTTACGCCGAGATCTCCTCGCCGCCGTCCACGTTGATAACGTTGCCGGTGATCCAGTCGGCGCCGGGATGGCACAGCGCGACCATCGCGCCGCCCAAGTCCGCGGGGGTGGTGAGGCGGTGGTGCGGGTTCCGCTGGGTGGCGATCTCCACGAGCTTCTCGTTCCCGGGAATCTTGCGCAGCGCCGGCGTATCGGTCACGCCGCCGCGCAGCGCGTTCACGGCGATTCCATTGGGGGCCAGCTCCAGCGCCAGCTGGCGGCAATGCGACTCGAGCGCCGCTTTGGCCGCCGACACGGCGCCGTAGGTCGCAAACACCCGCGTCGAGCCGGAGGAGGTCATGGCGAAGATCCGGCCGCCGTTGCCCATCAAGCCATGCTTCACCACGCCCTGCGACCAGTACACCAGGGAGTGGGCCATGACATCGAGGGTCATGTCGACGTTGGCCTTGTTCAGGACGTCGTCCCCGATGTAGGGCTTCAGGGTCCCGAACGCGAGTGAATGGAGCAGCACGGCGACGTTGAGTTTCTGCTTGGCCAGCTCCGCCAACACTTCGTTGCGCTTCTCCTCGTCGGCGGCGTTGACGTTGAAGTACTGGGTCTTACGGCCCATCGCCTCGATGTCGCGCCGGATCTCGGCCACGTGATCCATGCCAGCCTTGCGGTCGAGGTGGACCCCGGCGATATCATACCCCGCCTTCGCGAGGGCCCGAGCGGCCCCTTCACCGAATCCGCTCGAGGCGCCCAGGATGAGGGCCCACTTCGGGGTCGTCGTCTGCGCGTGTGCCAAACGTTCCTCCGGCAATCGGTGCCCGGTATTATAGCGCAGGTTCGATGAGAAGCCACTTCTGGATGGGAATCGGCCTGGCGGCGGGCCTCGCCCTCGGGCTCGGGGCGGCGTTGCTCGCGGACGCCGGGTACCCGCAGATGGTGCGCGCCGCCCAGTGGCTCCGGCCCATCGGCACCCTGTTCTTGAACCTGCTTTCCATGGTCGTAATCCCGCTCGTCGCGACTGCCCTGTTCACCGGCATCGCGCGACTCGGGAACCTACGCCGGGTGAGCCGCCTGGTCGTGCGCACCCTTGCGTTCTTCTGGGGCACGGCGCTCATCGCGATCGTCATTGGATTCCTTGTGGGCTCGATTGTCCTCCCGCGCGCCGTTGTGCCGCCGGCGCAGCAGGCCGCCCTCCGGGCCGCCGCCGTAGCCGACTCCGCATTCATTGTGAAGGCCGCCGAGGATATCCCGACCGGCGCGCGCTTCATCGTCGAGCTGATTCCCTCGAACCCGGTCAAGGCGGCGGTGGACGGTAACCTCCTGCCCGTGGTCGTGTTCGTGACCTTCCTCGCGGTGGCCGCCGCTGGCCTTCCGGAAGACAAGCGCAACAGCCTCATCGAGCTCGCCGACGTCGCGAGCGAGGCGCTCATCAAGATCGTGCACTGGGTGTTACTGCTCGCGCCGCTCGGGATCTTCGCGCTCGTCGCGCCGCTCGTGGCGCAATACGGGTGGGGTCTGTTCAAGGCGATGCTCTGGTTCGTCGCGGCCGTCGTCACGGGACTCGTGATCTTCATCAGCGCGGTGTACATCCCCGCCGTCGTGGTCATGGCGCGGCTCGAACCGGGACGCTTCCTGCGGGCCGCATTCCCCTCGATGATGATGGGCTTCTCGACGACCTCCTCGCTCGCGACGCTCCCCACGATGCTCCAGGCGGCGGAGGGCGACTTGTACATTCCGCGCTCGATCGCGGGCTTCGCGCTGCCGCTCGGCGCCAGCGTCAATCGCGCCGGCAGCGCGCTGTATCAGGCCATCGCCGTGTTGTTCATCGCGCGGCTCTACGGCATCCCGTTCGGCTTTACGGAGATGTTCACGGCGTCCGCGGCGGTCTTCCTCGCTTCGCTCACGGTCGCCAGCGTCCCCGCGGCCAGCGTCGTGAGTCTGCTCCCAGCCTTCACGGCGACCGGCCTCCCGATCTCCGGCCTCAGCATCCTCATCGGGCTCGATCGCATCCCCGACATGTTCCGCACGATGACCAACGTCACGGGACATCTCACCGGTGCCGTCGTGGTCCCAGCGTTGGAGGGCGCGCCGCAGGAATGAGCTTTTCCCCGGGGCCGGGCGACTGGCTGCTCGCGTCGCCGTGGATCCTCGCGCTCGTCGCCATTCTCTACCGCTACGCCACCCGCCGGCCCCAGCTGCGAGACTACCCGCCGGCTACCGCCGGACCTCTCGTCTCCGTGATCATCCCCGCCCGCAACGAGGCTCGCAACATCGAGCAGTGCGTCCGGTCGATCCGCGCCGCGACCTACCCCTCCATCGAAGTGATCGTCGTGGACGACCGCTCGACCGACGGCACGGGCGACGTAGTCGAGCGCCTTGGTGTGCGGCTGGTGCGCGGCGCGGAGCTGCCGGCGGGATGGTTCGGGAAGCAATGGGCCCTGGTGCAGGGATACCGCGTGGCGCGCGGCGCGCTGTTGCTCTTCGCCGACGCCGACACCAAGCACGAGCCCGAGTTGATCGCGCGTGCCGTCGGCGCGCTCACGGCCGAGCGCGTGGACCTGTTCTCGGTCATCCCGCGCCAGGAGATGGCGACGTTCTGGGAGCGGCTGATCCAGCCCCACGTGTTCGTCGCGCTGGGGGCCCGCGTGGGCGACCTGCGCCGCGTGAATCGCACCCGCACGGAATGGAACGCGATCGCGAACGGGCAGTTCCTGCTCGTCACGCGTGAATCGTACGAAGCGGTCGGCACCCACGAGGCCGTCAAGCACTCCGTCGCCGATGATCTGATGTTGGCGCAGACCTACGTGCGCCACGGCAGAGATATCTTCCTCGCGCTCGCCGTCGAGTACATGCAAACCCGCATGTACGGGTCGCTGCGCGAGATCCTCGAAGGATGGACCAAGAACCTCGCGCTGGGTGCGCCGCTGATGGCGCCGCCGGTGCCCTGGATCCGCGCGCTTTTCCCTTACGTCATGTGGATGCCGGCCCTGTTGTGGGTCGGACCGCCCATCGCGTGGGCCGCGTTCGGTTGGGACTTCGCCGCGATCGCGACGCTCGCGTCGCTGCTCACGTGGACCGGCATCTACGCCGGCGAGCGGGCCCCCCTCCGCTACGCGCTGCTCTACCCGCTCGGCGCCGCCATGGTGGCATTCATCATGATCCGCTCAGCGTGGCGCGGCGGCAGCAAGGTCGAGTGGCGCGGCCGGACCTACCGCGGCAGCGGCAGCCATCAGAAGTAGATCGCCACCGCGAACACGGGGTGGATCCCCTGGAAGTAGAACCCGCCGCCTTTCGTCGTAGTGCCTGTGTTTTCCTGCCGTTGGTACAGGTAGCCGGCGGAGACGCTGGCGGTTCCCCCAAGACTGAAGTTGGGTGTCACGCGGTAGGCAGCGCCGACTTCCCAGTACAGTCCCGCGTTCCACTGCCTGATACGCTCACGCCCGAACTGGAAATCGAGCAAGCGGCCAAGGTATCCAGCCTCGAAGGCCAGCGAATGGAAGGAAACGATTTTCCCGCGGGGCGTCCGGTAGGAACGTTTGCCCAAGCGAAGATTGAACTGCGTCGTCTTGTCATCCGATTCGGTCGTTCCACTGAAATCCGTGCGATGCCCGTTCACGATAATCGCCACGAAGTCGACGTCGACGAGCATTGCGCTCCTCGGACTCGTGAACTTGAGCGCGCCGAGGCTGAACAGGTTGGACCCGCCGCCGAACTGCATCGCCCACTGGCCGGCGTGGAAGGCCGAGGAGTCGTCTTGGGCGAATAGCGTAACTGGGACGAACCAGAGAGCCGAAAGGACCGCGACGCGGACGAGCATGAGGAGCCTCGGGCAGGGAAAGGGATTTCATGAATCTGCCCGACACGCGCGCCCCGACAACGGGAAGCGCACTAAAGGTCATAACCCTAGCTGCCGAACAGCACCCGCTGCGCCAGCACCGCCCCGGCGAGAACGCTCACGCACGCTGCGCCCACGTGCAGCAGCGTCGCCCAACGGGCGCCCCGTTCGGACGCGACTCGCACCAGTGCCCCGAGGGTAAGCGAGACCGCAAGCATCCCCAGGATCGTCCCCGCTCCAAACGCGGCGAAGTACGCGACCCCCTGCCCGGCACTCGGCGCAGCCGCGACGAGCAGCACCGCGATCGTTCCGCTTCCCGCCAGGCCATGCGCGATCCCGAAACCGAGTGAGCGCCTGGCGTCGGCGCTGGCGTGGAGATGCCCATGGCCCTCCCCCTGCGCGTGACTGTGCAGGTGGAAATGCGGACTTGCCTCGTGGGCGTGCAGGTGCATGTGCCACCGCCCGCGCGCGTAGCGCCACACGACGGCCCCGCCGAGCAGCACGAGCAGACCCGCGACGACGAGCTCCGCGGCGGGCCAGAGCGCGGCAGGCAGCTGCACGCCAAGGGCGACCACCAGCAACGCGATCGCGCCGACGGTGACGGTGTGGCCCAGACCCCAGGCGAGTCCCAGCCGCGCGGCGCTCCAAAGACCCGCCTGGCGGCTCGCGAGCGTCGAGACGGCAGCCAGATGGTCGGGCTCGAACGCATGGCGGAAACCGAGCAGGCCACCAACCCCGAGAACAGCTAGAATACCGGGCATCATGCGCCAATCTAGTGGAGTTTCAGGCGGATAGGCGGCTAGCCGCTTTGCGCTACAACCTTATGCCCTGTCGAGTTATCCAATCTCCTGCATGCGCGATCAGGTGATCGAGGACACTCTGCCTGCTGACTCGATAGCAGCCGACGCAGCCCTCGCGGCGAGCGGGGATGCCAGTGCGTTTGAGCGGCTGTACCGCACGCACGTCGCCCGCGTCCACAGTCTCGTGCGCCGCATGCTCGACGCCGACGAGGCCGACGACTTGACGCAAGACGTCTTCGTCCGGGCGTGGGAGAAGCTGTCCACCTTTCGCGGCGAGTCGGCCTTCGGGACATGGCTGCACCGACTCGCCGTGAACGTGGTGCTGGGGCGGCGCAAGACGCTGGGGGTCGAGCGGGGACGGTTTCACGGCCGGGAGGATCCGCTCGAGGGTGTATCGGGCCGGCGTGAGACGCCGGAGATATCGATGGACTTCGAGGATGCGCTCGCGCGCCTCCCCGACGGAGCCCGGCAAGTGTTCGTGTTGCACGACGTAGAAGGCTATCGCCACGAAGAGATCGCGCGCATGCTCGGCGTCGTGCCGGGCACATCAAAATCGCAGCTGCATCACGCGCGGATGGCGCTGCGGAGGTATCTGGACCGATGAACGATCAATGGACTGACCGGCTCTCGGAGTACGTGGATGGCGAGCTCGCCTCCGGCGAGCGCACCGCCCTCGAGGCGCATCTCGCGACCTGCACGGAGTGCCGCGCGACGCTCGAGGAGCTGCACCGGGTGGTGGCGCGTGCCAAGGCGCTGGAGGATCGGGCACCCAAGGCAGACCTCTGGGCCGGCATTCACGCTCGGTTAACCCCGGGCCGGCGACCGGCAGGAAGTCCTTTAGGGCGGCCCGGGGTTAACCGCCCTTGGAGAGTGTCCTTCAGTGTCCCGCAGCTCATGGCCGCGAGCATCGCTCTGATCCTGCTCTCGGGGAGCGGGATGTGGCTGGCGCTCCGATCGCGGCAGACCGCCACCCGCACGCCACGGCCCGACGCTGAGTGGCAAGTGCTCAACGTGTCGACGCGCCGCACCGACGCCGCCATCGCCGATCTGCAGGAAGTCTTCGAGCGCAATAAGAGCCGCCTCGATACGTCGACGGTGCGGGTGGTGCAGCAGGCCTTCACCACCATCGATCAGGCCATCGCCGAGGCGCGCGCAGCGCTCGAGGCGGACCCGGGGAACGCTTACCTGAATCTCCATCTCGCCGACACCATGCGGCGCAAGTTGGAGCTGCTGCGGCGCGTCAACGCGATCGCAGCGGCACAGTCATAGGGAGGATAGACACACATGCTGACGATGCTCACAGCCGCCGTCCTGGCTTCGCTGGCCCCGCTGCAGGGGGAAACCGACACGACGATCGCCGTGCCGGCCGGAGCGAGCCTGTCGGTCGATAATTTCGGCGGCTCGATTGTCGTCCATGCGTGGACGCAGAACCGGGTCAAGATTCACGCGGAGCATGGCAGCCGCGGCGGCATCGAAGTGTCGCTGGTGGGCAGTACGCTGATAATCAAGGCGAGCAGCCGGCATGGCGCGCCGTCGGTGGTCGATTTCGAGATCACGGTGCCCCAGGAAATGGCCCTGACTCTGTCCGGGACGTACACGGAGATCACGGTGGACGGCGTGCGCGGCGCGATCAGCGCCGAGACGGTGGACGGGTCGGTGGACGTACGCGGAGGGAGCGGGAACATCACGCTGCACTCGATTCAGGGATCCGTGGCACTGGCGGACGCGACGGGCCGTATCGAGGTGAACTCCGTCAACGAGAGCGTCGAGCTGTCGAACGTGTCGGGGCAGATCAAAGCCGAGACCGTGAACGGCGATGTCTCGCTCAACGGAATCAAGTCGGCAAGCGTGGAGGCGACAACGATCAACGGTGAAGTGGAATACGAGGGCACGATCAGCGACGGCGGGACGTACTCGTTCACCTCGCACAACGGCGACATCACCGTGTCGGTCCCCGAGGGCGCGAACGTCACGCTGTCGGTCGCGACCGCCAACGGGGACATCGATGCAAGCTTCCCGCTCCCCTTCACGGGCACTCGCGAGAAGCATCGCTACACGTTCAAGCTCGGCACCGGCAGCGCGCGGATGGAGGCCGAATCGTTCCAGGGCGACATCAACCTGCGCCGCCCGGCGGAGATCCACATGCAACACAAAGACAAAGACAAGGACAAGCATAGGAACCACAACGAGGACCACGAGGAGCCCTGATCATGCGCGGCACCACCGCCCTACCCATCATCCTGGCCGCGATCGCGCTTGGCGCGTTGCCCGCGGCCGCGCGGTCCCCGGACTTCCGTTGGCACGGCCGCGTCGCCGTGGGGAAGCGGATCGAAGTGAAAGGCGTGAACGGCGACGTCCACGCGGTCGCCACGACGGGTGCCGAGGTCGTCGTGACCGCGGCGAAGCACGCCCGCCGCTCCGACCCCGAGGACGTCAAGATCGAGGTCATCGAGCATGACGGCGGCGTGACGATCTGCGCAGTGTACCCGACGCCGCGACGCGCCCGCCGCGAGAACTCGTGCGAGGCAGGCGATCACTGGTCGTCGAGCACCGAGGACAACGACGTCGTGGTGGACTTCGACGTACAGGTGCCCGCCGGCGTCAAGTTCGAGGGGCAGACGGTCAATGGCGAGATGTCCGCCGAGGGGCTCAAGGCGGACGTCCGGGCGAGCACGGTGAACGGCAGCGTCCGGGTCACGACGACCGGCCTGGCGGAGGCGTCGACGGTGAACGGATCGGTGTACGTCGAGATGGGCCGCGCCGATTGGACCGACGACCTCGAGTTCAGCACCGTGAACGGCGGTCTCACTCTCGTCCTGCCCGCTGGCCTCAACGCCGAAGTCCGCGCGTCGTCGGTGAACGGCGACCTGGTGACCGATTATCCCCTGACGGTGACGGGCCGTTTCAGCAAGCACCGCATGCAGGGCACGATCGGGTCGGGTGGGCGGTCGTTGAACCTGTCGACGGTCAACGGAGAGATTCGGCTTAGAAAGGCGACGTGACGGAGTGAGAACGGCTAACCCCGGGGCGCCGCCCCGGGGTCAGCCGACCGCAGTAATTCGCTCCACTTCGCAGCAACCCGGTACCTAATCCGCGAGCCCCCAGCCCCACCTTAGCTCCCTTCCTAGCCGAAGGGGCCCGTGGTGTTGCGGGAACTTCTCGCCCGCACCGAGCAGATCGACGATCTCCGCGACCTGTTTCGCGTGCTCGGTTACGACGCGGCGTGGGAAGCCGTGCCACCCGGGCCCTGGCTCGGGGAAGAGGCGGCGGGGGCCGCGGGCGTCACACGCGCCGGCCTCGTGGCGCGCCACGACGCGTTCCGCGTCTTCGGCCCCGAGGCCGCCGATCCCGAAGCCGCCGCCCGCAGCGCCGCGCGCCGGCTCGTCGCCGGTGCCGAGCGGGGGTTGGCGTGCGCGCTCGGCGGCAATCCGAGGCGCCTTGTGTGTGCCGCGGGTCTGCGCCTCGCGATTGTGCCGCTGCTGCGCCCCTCGGGCGCGGCGCTCGCGACATTAGAGCGCCTGGCTCCAGCCGCGAGTGAGTCGGCCCTCGCGCTCAGTCTGCGCGTCGCTGAGGTGCTGGCGACCGAAGCAGTCACCCCGCGTTTCTTCCGCGCGTTCCGGCAGACGCTCGAGCGATTCACCGATCGCCTCACGGTTCCACAGGCGCGGCTCGATCGCCACGCGTTGGCACTCACGACCCTGACCCGCGTGTTGTTCCTCTATTTTGTGCAATCGAAGGGTTGGCTCGACGGCGATGGTGGGTATCTCCCCCGCCTCCTGCAAACCGCCCTTAGCCGGCGGCTCCATTTCCACCGCGCCTTCCTTCATCCCCTCTGTTTCGGCGTCTTGAACCAGCCGCTGGCGGGCCGCACTCAGAAAGCCCGAGCCCTCGGCCGGGTACCCTTCCTGAACGGGGGGCTGTTCGAGCCGACGGGGCTCGAGCGGCGTCACGGTCCCGCGATTTGGAGCAACGCGGATTGGCGCGGCGCGTTCGACGACCTGTTCGAGCGATTCCACTTTTCGGTTCGGGAAGACGACGCCGGCGAGCTCGTCGCCCCGGACATGCTGGGACGCGTGTTCGAGGGGGTGATGGACCCCGCGGAGCGGCGCACCAGCGGCAGTTACTACACGCCGGCGGCATTGGTGCGTGAGATCGTGCGCGCCGGCCTCGAGGCGGCTCTCGTCCACCGCGTGGGTCTCAGCCCCAGCGCCGCCGCCCGCTGGATCCACGAAGGGCTCGCCCCGAACCCCGCTCCGGACCTGCGGTCGCTCACCGTGCTCGATCCTGCCGCCGGATCGGGCGCCTTCTTGCTCGGCGCCCTGGGTGAGTTGGTGACGTTGCGTTGCGCCGCGGGTGAAGGCCCCGTCGCCGCCGTCAAGCGCGATGTGCTCGCCCATTCCCTTTTCGGCGTCGATTTGACGCCCACCGCCGTCCGTCTCACCGAGCTGCGTCTCTGGCTCGCCCTCGTCGCCGACGACACCACCGTGGACCTGGGGGCCATCGCGCCCCTCCCGAACTTGGGCGGCCACATCCGTCAGGGGGACGCGCTGCTCGATCCACTCGCCCTCGCGGGGTCGCTCGGCGGGCGCGGCATTCGGATCGGCGGCCCCGAGGTCCGCCGGCTCGCCGCCGCGCGGCGGACGCTGTTCGACCTTGCCGGCCCCGCCAAACGCACCGCCTTGGCGGAGCTCGGCCGGGCCGAAGCCGCGCTCGCGCGACGTCTCTTCGCGCAGGCGGCGGCCGGACTCGAACAGGCAATTAGCGAGGTCATGACCGTGGCCAAAGACCGCGACCTCTTCGGTCGCCGCCGCGGGCTCGGCCGCGCCGAGCGGGTCTGGCTCGCGCGCGCACGCCAGAGCCTGCGGGACCTTCGCTCCGCGGCTCGCAAGCTCGAGCGGGACGGCACGGTTCCGTTCTTCTCGTTCGAGTCGCACTTCGGGGACGTCACGGGGCGCGGCGGCTTCGATGTCGTCGCGGGGAATCCGCCCTGGGTGCGCGCTGAGCGCCTGCCGGCCCGGGTGCGTGAAACGCTCGCCGCCCGCTACTCGTGCTGGCGACCGGCGGGCGCGGGGGCCGGCTTCGCACACCTCCCCGACCTCGCCGTCGCGTTCACCGAGCGGGCGCTCGAGCTGGTGCGCCCCGGCGGTGTCGTGGCCCTCCTCGTCCCGGCAAAGCTCGCCACCAGCGGCTACGCCGAGCCCCTGCGCCAGCGTCTCTCGCACTCGACCCGCATCGACCGAGCGGCGCCGCTCGCCGAGCCGGCGACTCGGGGCTTCGCGGCAGCGGTGTATCCCATGGCGCTCGTCGCCGCTCGTGCCGACGCCACCGGCACCGAGAGCACGGCGACGGCACTCGGCCCCAAGCCCGGCGCGCCGGCCGTCCCGCAAAGTGTGCTCCAAGCCACCGGGCCGTGGGTGCTCGTCCCAGACGCAGACCGTGTCGCACGCCATTTGCGCGCCGCCTTCCCCACCATCGGGGACCGCTGGACGCCGCAGCTCGGCGTGAAAACCGGCGCCGACGATCTGTTCCTCGTGACAGCCGCCGGCGTTGGAACGCGACCGGCCGTCCGAGGCCGCGACCTCGGCGCGTGGCGCTGCGACGCGCGGCTCCATCTGCTGTGGACCCACGGCGCTGACGGACAAGTCCTGTCTCACCTTCCCTCCGGCATCGCCGGGCGGCTCGCGCCGCACGTGGACCGGCTACGCCGCCGCGCCGACTATCGGGCGGGCGCGCCGTGGCAGCTGTTCCGCACGTCGCTCGCTCGCGCTCAACACCGGGTGCTCTGGCCCGACATCGGCCGGCGGCTGGCCGCCGCCATCCCCGAGCCGGCCATCGTCCCGCTCAACACCGTGTATGGCATTGCGACGCGGGACCATGACGAGGCGGCGGGCCTGGCCGCGTTGCTCAATGCGCGTTGGCTGACCGCGCTGGCGCGCCTCGTCGCCGACCCGGCGCGCGGCGGCTTCCACCGATACAACGCCCCCGTCGTCCGGAGCCTGCCGGCACCGGCCGCCGGCGCACCGGTGTGGGCCGTGCTCGTCACACTCGGCGTGCGCCGCGAGCCCGCCGACGACGCCGTCGCCGATGCGTTCGAGCTCGATCACACCGACCGCCGTGCCCTCGCGCGCCTCGCTCCCGCCGCGGATCCTCGCTGAGCAGCTCGTCCCGGTCCCGGAGCCGCTCGCCGTGGCGCTCCGGCCGCGCGCCGCAGGCCAAGCGCCGGCGCGCGCCGTCGCGGGCCGCGCGGCGCGCGCGCTGCTCGACCGGCCGGCGGCCAGCACGACGGAAAAGGCGGAGGCGTGGCCGCCGTGGCTCGCGCCGCACCAAGTCCCCGCCGCCGAACGGCTGAGCGCAATCCTTGGGCGCCACGGCGGTGCGCTCCTCGCCGATGCCGTGGGATTGGGAAAGTCCTACGTCGCGCTCGCCATCGCCCTCGCGCAGACGGAGCCGTTCGTTCTGATCGTCCCGGCCGTGCTTGCGCCTCAATGGCGCTCGCTGCTGGACCGTTTCGGCGTCGAGGCACCGATTGTCACACACGAATCCCTGAGCGCCCCACCGTACCGCCCGTTGCCGTCTGTTGCCGCCCATTGCCGCCTGTTCATCGTCGACGAAGCCCATCGCTTCCGCAATCCCGACACGAACCGCTATCGCGCCCTCGCCCGGCTCGTCATCGGCGCCCGCGTGCTGCTCGTGACGGCCACGCCCGTGCACAATCGCCTCGCTGACTTGCTACATCTGTTCCGGCTATTCCTGCGGGATCACGCGCTCGCCGCGATCGGTGTGCCTTCGCTGCGGCGAGCTGCACTGGGTGATGTCGACGAGCCGAGCATCGCGGCCGCGGCCGCGCGCCTCGTGGTAGCACGGAGCCGGGGCCGAGTCCGGAACGGGTACGCCGGGGGTCCGGTCGCGCTCTCGTTTCCGCTCCGCACCGACGCCGAGCCGATGCGAGTGGGTTCGGCGGCCGACAGTGTCCTGGAGGCGCTCGTGACCGGCGTGGGCCGCCTCGCGGGAGGCGGCCGTGCGGCGCCCTTGTTGCGACTCATGCTGCTGCGGCGCCTGGCGTCCAGCTTGCCCGCGTTCCGAGCGAGCCTCACCCGTCACGATGCCTACCTCGACCTCGCAGAGCGCGCCGCGGCCGACGGCCGCCGGCTGTCGCCACGCGAGTTCCAGCGCTGTTTTCCGCGCGCCGAGACGCTCGACGTGCAGCTCGTCCTCTTTCCACTGCTGCTCGAAGACGGTGGACCCTCGCCGGCCGCGGGTGACCGGCGCGAGTTGGCGCGCTTGCGGGCACTCGCCGCCGACGGGCGCGATCCCAAGGCGGACGCCCTCGACCGTCTGCTCGACGCCCAGCCCGGCAAGACGATTGTGTTCACCGACGCGCGGGCGACCGCGCGGTATCTGCTGCAGCGGTTGCGAAGCCGCCGGGCGGCCGCCGTGTTCGGCGTGGCCGGAAGGTTCGCCGCTGGCGAAGCGACCCGGCACGAGCTGCTGCGCGCGTTCGCCCCGGCGGCGCAGGGAGCGCCCCCGCCGCCGCCCGCTCTGGAGACGGACCTGCTCATCGCCACCGACCTCCTGAGCGAGGGCCTCAACCTCCAGGACGCCGAGCGCGTCGTGCACTACGACGTGCCGTGGAGCCCCGCGCGCCTCGCACAGCGCGTGGGCCGCATCGATCGACTCGGTTCGCACCACCTCGGAATAGCGACCGTGACGTTCTTGCCCCCGGAGCCGTTGGCCGCGGCACTCGCCATCGAGGAACGACTCGCCGCCAAAGTCCGGGCGCAGCTGGCGGCCGGGTCCGCACAGGTCGAGACGGCACAGGGGGCGGCAGGAGAATCGCCGGCGCTCGATTGGTGTGACCGGCTGGCTGAGCTGGCCGACCACGTCGGAGCCGCAGCGCCGACCGGCGCGTGGGCGGCAGTCCGCGGCGAGGCGGAGGCCACCGTGCTCTTGGTACGCATCGGGGCGCTCGTCGAGGCGATCGTCGTGGAGGGAGGTGTCGCGCGAGCCGATCCTGTCGCTGCGACTCGCCTGCTGGCGCACGCATGCACCGCCCAGCCGGTGGCGGGGAGTATGACCGAGTTGGGTCGGGCCGTGGAAGCCGCGGCTGGGCTGGTGCGGTCGCGCCTCGCCGCCGTGCAGGACGCGCGCTGGCGCGCCACCGACCGGGATCGCCTCGCCCGCCGCCTCATCCCGTGGGTACTCTCGGCCGCACGCCGGGCCGCCCGTCGGGGGGATGCGCGTCAGCTCACCGCGCTCGACGGGCTCGTCTCCCGGCTCGCATCCGGAATGACGGCGGGAGAGGAACTGCTGCTCGAGGACGTTCTCGCGCGCCGCGAGCCGCTGGCGGTGCGGGATCTGCTCGAATGGCACAAACGGTTGCCGGCCGTGATGGACCATGATGCCGGGGTTGCGGTGGAGCTGGTCGCGGCGCTGTGTGTAGATTCCCACGCGTGCCCCTCAACACCTTCCTCTTCGATCTCGACGGCACCCTCATCGATTCGATCGACTTGATCCTTCGGTCGTACCGCCACACGATGCAGGTCCACCGCGCCAACGAGCCCCTTCCCCCCGACGCCGTCTGGATGAAAGGCCTCGGCACCCCCTTGTGGGTCCAGTTCCGCGAGTGGACCGACGACAAAGTTGAGATCGAGGCAATGGTCGCCACCTATCGCGAGTACAACCTCACGCACCACGACACGCTCGCGAAACCGTATGACGGTGTCTCCGCGGCGGTGCTGGCGCTGCGCGAGAAGGGCGTCCGGCTGGGGATCGTCACTAGCAAACTGCGGGGCGGCGCGATCCGCGGGCTCAAGCTCGTGGGCTTGGACCACGTCTTCTCGGTTGTCGTCGGTGCTGCCGACGTCACCCACCCCAAGCCCCACCCCGAACCCGTCCTCAAAGCCCTCGAGCTGCTCGGCGCCTCCGCCGGCCAGGCGGTGTTCATCGGCGACTCGCGCCACGACATGGAGTCCGGACGCGCAGCGGGCGTCAAGACGGCCGCCGTCTTGTGGGGACCCTTCGATCGCGCACACCTCGAGGATCTGGCGCCCGACTTCTGGCTGGAGAAACCCGACCAACTAGCGCAGCTTTACGACCCATGACACCCACCAAGTTCGTTCCGTTCGAGCTCGAGCGCTGGCAAAGCACCTGGGAAAACCGCGTCCGCTTCAACCTCTCCGAATCGGGCGTCCACCCGCTCTCCATTCAGGAGCTGCTCGGCCTCGCCGGCGCCTCCGCGATGCCGCTGCTCGAGGTGCGCCTCGGCTACAGTCAGTCGAACGGCACCGACCTGCTGCGCGAGCGGATCGCCGCGCTCTACCCCGGCGTCTCACCCGACCAGGTGCTCGTCACCACCGGCAGCTCGGAAGCGAACTTCGTCTCGTGCTGGCGCCTGATCGAGCCCGGCGACAAGGTCGCCGTCATGCAACCCAACTACCAGCAGACGTGGGGGCTCGCGCAGAATTTCGGCGCGCAGGTTCGGCCCTTCCAGCTGCACGAGAAAGAAGGCTGGGAGCCGTACGCCGAGGAGATCCGCACGGCGATCGCGCCCGGCACGAAGCTCGTCGTCGTCACGAACCCCCATAACCCGACCGGCCACGTCCTCTCCGACGCCTCGCGCAAAGTGATCCTCGAGCGCACCGCGGAAGTCGGCGCCTGGCTGCTCGCCGACGAGGTGTACACGGGCGCCGAACGGGGGGGGCAGACGACCCCGTCGTTCTGGGGCGCGTACGACAAAGTGATCGTCGTGAACGGCCTGTCCAAGGCCTACGGGCTGCCGGGACTGCGCGTCGGGTGGATCGTCGCGCCGCCGGCCTTCACGCAGGAAACCTGGTCGCGCCACGACTACACCACGATCGGCCCCTCCGGCGCCAGCGATCACCTGGCGGCGGTGGCGCTCGAGCCACGGGTGCGCGAGAAGCTGCTCGAGCGCACGCGCCGCATCCTCAACGCCAACTACCCGGTGATGGAAGCCTGGCTGAAAGGGTTCGGCGACACCTTCACCTGGCACCCGCCGCAGGCCGGCGCGATCTGCTGGGCCCGCTACCGCCAGGCGATCCCGGCCTCCGAGATCGTCGAGAAAGTGCGCGCGCAACACAGCGTCCTGCTCGTCCCCGGCGATCACTTCGGGATGCCCTCGTTCCTCCGGTTCGGCTTCGGCGACGACCTCCAGCATTTCCAGGACGCGCTCGCCGAAACGGAGCGCGCGCTCCGGCGGCTCTTCACCGATTGAGGATCGTCCCGCTCGAGGCGTTCCGGGACAAGATCCCGATGTCCGTCGCGGTGGCGGCGGTGGAGCGAGGGTTCCGGGCCCTCGGCCTGGGCGAGGCGACGCTCCCCGATCCGATGGTGGTCGAGCTGTCCGATCTCGCCGCCGAGGTCCACGTGAAGGGCGCGCATTTGAAGGGCGGTCGTCACATCGTCCTCAAGGTGGCGACGGGTTTCTATCGGAACCGCGCGCACGGTCTCCCCTCGGGTGATGGCTTGTTCCTGCTGCTCAACGCCGAGACCGGTGCCCCCGACTTTCTGTTTGCGGAGCACGGCTATCTCACCGACCTGCGCACCGCCGCGGCCATCGGCCTGACGCTCAAGTATCTCGCGCCGAAAGACGCGCGTGAGGCGCTGCTCGTCGGCGCCGGGGCGGTGGGGCGGCTCGCCGCTCGGGCCATCGTCGCCGAGCGGCCCATCGCCAAGCTGACGATCTGGAATCGCACGCCGGAACGGGCGGCGGCGCTCGCCCGCGAGCTGGGAGGGATGGTCGAGACGAACATCACCGACGCGCTCGAGCCCGCCGTGAAGCGCCACCGCATCATCGTGACCGCTACCGCGAGCACGACACCCGTGATCAGGGCGGCGTGGGTCGCGAAGGGTACCCACATCACGTCAGCGGGTACGGGAAGTCCGGAGAAAGTGGAGCTCGAACCGCAGCTGTTGCTGAAGGCTGACAAGCTGATCGCAGACCGCGTGTTTCAGACGGCGCGCTACGGCAACCTGCACCATGCGATCGCCGCCGGGGTGCTCGGCGTCGAGCGTGTGTACGGAGAGCTGGGTGACCTCGCGGCGGGGCGTCTCGCGGGACGGCAGGACCCTGACGAGATTACGGTGGCGGACCTGACGGGCGTCGGAGTCCAGGACGCCGCCATCGCCGCGACTGTTGTCGAGGCTCTCAACCTATGAGCGAAGTCGGCGTAGTCTCCCTGGCAGGGCCGGAGGACGTCCGCGCGGCCATCGACGCAAACGTGACCGCGGCGCGCGCTTGTCGCACGATGCCGGCCTACGAGCGCGCCGCGGCCCTCCGCAAGGTCGCCGATGGTCTTCTGGCGGAGCGCGCCGACCTGGCCCGCACGCTCGCCCTCGAAGCCGGCAAGCCGATCGCCCAGGCACGGATCGAGCTCGACCGCGCGGCCTTCGTGTTCCGCGACGCCGCCGAGGAAGCGACCCGCATCTCGGGCGAGGTGCTGCCCGCCGATGCCGTGCCGGCCGGCGCCGGTCGCATCGCACTCACGCGCCGCTTCCCGCTGTCGCCGATCGCCGCGATCACGCCGTTCAACTTCCCGGTGCTGCTCGCCGCTCACAAAATCGCCCCCGCCATGGCGTGCGGGGCGACCCTGACGCTCAAGCCGCCGCCGCAAGACCCGCTCACCACGCTGCGGCTAGCCGAGCTGGTCAAGGCATCAGGCTACCCGGCGGGCGGCATCAACGTCGTCCCTTGCCACGTCGAAGTCGCACAGATCCTGATCGAGGATCCGCGGGTGCGGCTCATTACGTTCACGGGCAGTGCCAAGGCCGGGTGGGCGATCCGCGCCAAGGCCGGCACCAAGCGCGTCGCCCTGGAGTTGGGCGGCAACGCCGCGGTGATCATCGAGGCTGACGCCGATCTCGCGTGGGCGGCGGCCCGCTGCGCCATCGGCGGGTTCACGTACGCCGGCCAGTCCTGCATCTCGACCCAACGCATCTATGTCCACGAATCTGTTTATATGCCGTTTCTTGACGTATTTGTTCAACGCGTTCGTCAGTTGAAGGTAGGCGATGTGCTCGACGAGAAGACGGACGTCGGCCCAATGATCTCGCTCGACGCCGCCGAGCGCGTCGAACGGTGGATTGGTGAAGCGACCGCGGGCGGTGCGGAGATCGCCCTGGGAGGCGGGCGGACCGGGCAGTTCCTCGAGCCAACGGTGCTGCTGCACACGAGCCCCGAGATGAAAGTGAACTGTGAGGAGGTGTTCGCGCCCCTCGTGACGGTGACGCCGTACGGCAAACTGGACGACGCGATCGCGGCGGCGAATGCGTCGCCCTACGGGCTGCAAGCGGGCGCGTTCACGACCAATCTCCAGACGATGTTCCGCCTCCACGCCGAGCTTGACGTGGGCGCCGTGAACGGCAACGACATCCCTGGGTTCCGGGTGGACCGCCTGCCCTACGGAGGCGCCAAGGCGTCGGGGCTCGGTCGCGAGGGCGTGCGCTACGCGATCGAAGAGATGACGGAGCTGCGCGTACTCACGCTGAAGCTCGACTGACGTGCACAATCGCCTGCGGCAACACCTGCTCGACCTGCTCGGCTTCACGCCGATGAGCTACCGTCCGCCACTGCCGCGGCGGTGGTGGCTCTATTGCGCCGTCGCCTACCTCGCCCCCAGCGTCGTGCTGCAGGTCGTGCCGGCCGCGGACGTCCCGTACCGCGACCTGGTCTGGCTCCTGACCCTCGTGCCCGCCTTCGTGCTGTCGCTGCACTACGGGATGCACGGGGCCGTCTCGGGCCTCGTGATGGGGACGATTCTGTTCACGGCGATCCAGTTCCTCGTCGCCTGGAGCCTCGAACCCGAGGACTGGCGCATCACCGTACCGATCTACGTCGCCTATGGGGCGATCGCGATCTCGGTCGGTTGGCTCTCGGAGCAGCTGCACCTGTTTTACGATCGCGCGATCCAGGGGGAGCGCGTGATCGTCGTGGGGCAGGTGGCGATCGCGATCCGGCACGAGGTCAACAACGCACTGGCAGCGATCATCGCGGAGGGGCAGCTGCTCGAGCAGGACGGCCGGCTGACGCACCCGGAAGACGTCAGGTCGCTCGAAAACATCATCGCCATGGCCCGGCGTGTGAACGACAGCATGGAGAAACTCGCCACCGTCACGCACGCCCCGGTGACCGATTACGCGGCGGGCGTGAAGATGATCGATCTCGGGAAGCTCTAGACCTACAGCCCGACGGCGCG
>WNFL01307768.1_pt1 | contig 32979 bp, 37 predicted proteins | sample 5400361 | NCBI WGS metagenome assembly WNFL01 (sample SAMN13153351, study PRJNA577476) | soil metagenome | isolation source: 40 cm soil on Douglas fir-dominated hillslope | place: USA:California | collected 2013-09-17
AGGCTTGCCCAGAGCCAGCATGGATTCGGCCTGATCCATCGCGGCGTTCTGGGAAGCCTCTGCCATTGACGGACGTCTGCCGGTCTTTGTAGCCAGTGCCATCAATAAGCCTTCCGAAAGTGTTCTTCGAGCTCGAATCGAGTTCTTCATGGTGTCGGGAAGTTCACGGCGCAGGGTGATTGAATACACAGACGGCGCATCTCCATAGAACACGTTGCAACTCATTTTCGACCATGGACGTTCATTCATACCGGGGATGCCAGTCGCGCGCGCCGTTAGAGGCAGGAGACACCCGTGAGGAAAGCGAATATGATCTTGATCTAGCGCGAGGGCAGACGGCGCGACCTTTGATACATATTCGTCCATCTTTGGTTCGTCGTTTTCTTGTTGTGTAGCTCGTCGTTTGAACACAGGACCTCTTTATGCAGAAAGGTTTGGATTGAATATCCAATGGGCAAGGGCTTCTATTTCTTCCCGCGTCATATATTTGACTTGAACACCATGCGTGGCGCACATCTCAGGAATGCTTTGCCACCATGGAGTACCCTCCGGACCTGGATGGACAAATTCGATGATCGTTTTTCTCGTGTAGGGTATTCCTTGTTGTTGAACAGCCAGCGCAAGTCCATCCATCAGAATGGATGTGCCTTCATACTGCGCTTGCGGCCATCTCTGTATCAATTCCAAAAAATTTTGTCGCGGCAAGGGGTCTGGCCAGAAGAGTTGCAATACTCGTAAGATCCAGCCTGGTTGCATGGAACTTAGCATGGAAAGATATGCATCGTTGGGTCGAACATCTGGACGGTCAGGGTCTGCCGACAGTTGGGCAAATAATCTTTTGGTGTTGTCATGCCCAAGCAAAGCATCGAACTCATCAACAGTTGTGAAGCCCTTTGCGAGCACAAAAGATTGGGTGTACCCAATTTCTTCCTGTTCGGGGGGTGGCAATGCTGGCTTTTTGAACATCTACTTGCCTCGCTCAAAATATGAGTCTGGTAGGCCAAGTTCATGAGCCCTGAATCCTGCCCGAGCAGGTCTGTTGCCAGTGGAGAGCAATACATTTTTTTCGGGATCGAATTTGAACAGGAAGTTGAAGGCTGGCCGCGCCGCTACCTGCTCAACGACTGGATAAACTTCTGCGATCTCCCGGACGATCTGACCGTGTGTACCATGTCTTTCCACATGGATGACGGCAGTAACTGCCTCGGCAAAGCTTTGAGCGATTTGAAAATCGCCAAGCAATGAAGCATCCGGGTGAGATCGTACAACTTGCAGAAAGCGCGGCCACACATGCTCTGCGCCCGTTGCGTGGATTGTGAATGAAGAATGCCCATGTCCTGTTGCAGCAGCACGGATCAATTCCCATGCTTCAGCGCCGCGAGCTTCGCCGATCACAACACCGTGAGGTCTGGAACGAAGAGCTGCGCGGATCAAATCGTATGTGGTAATGGCCGGAGGTCCACCCTTTATTTCGGGACGAGTCACAGTATAGACAATATTTCCGGTATTCGTCGCGGTGTTGCCGTCCCAGCCATTCAACACAATCTCATTGGAATCTTCCACAACGAAAAGACGAATTGCTCCAGGCTCAAAGTATGTGAGCATTTCCTGAAGGATTCTTTGAGCGATAAAGGTTTTGCCTGAACCCGTCGCGCCGGAGATAATCAGCGTCCCACCATGAACCATAATGGACAACAAGTAGTTCGCCGCCTGAGGTGTAAGCACTCCGTTGCCAACCGGCAAATTGATCGCGTGAAAGTTTGGTCTGGTTACGGGGGGCAAGCGTCTCTCGCATAAAACAGAAAGACTCTCGCCTTGGAGGATTGCACCGGGCTTTCGATAGGAAGCAACGCGCAGTGTGATGATCTCTCCATAGGGACAGGCTGGCTGCATAACGAAATTAACGCGTACGCCTTTGCGGATCACACTGCCATCTGAACCAGGAACCATAACTTGCAGCATAGCATCGGCGATTGGGTAGTCGGGCGTAGGCGCGCGTTGACCAGCTCGGTCAATCAACACACGTATGCCGCTTGCAATATTCGGCGAGGCAGGTCCAATGTATTTCCATCCTTCTTTTGTTTTGTAGGCGTAAATATGCCCAGTGTTGATCGCGATATCTTCCACGTCATTCGCGGCGATGAGTTCCAGTAATTGTCCAAGTCCTGACAGCTCACCAATCAAACGCAAGACCAATTCATTTTCGCGCGCATAAAGATCAACGCCATTATTTCTGGCTTTGGGTGCAATCTCAGAAAATACTGCGCGAGCGAGTTCTTCTACTTCAGCCGCATTTAGTGATTTGGAGGCCGCTGCCGTCGCCTTGCGTTGTTGCGCAGTTTGTGAAAGCAGATCTATCCAGTAGGATGCCTGGTTGGTCATGACCACCTGGTCAGGGCTCAGGGAGAGTGAATTATTTGTAATGTCGGGCATCATAGGATTAGGCTCTCGCAAAGTTGAAAAGGCTCTTTTTCCTGGCTGGGGCACCAGGCAACAACCCTGCTGCCATCGCACTGTCGCGGATGTTCGGAGTAAACTGAGTCGCGAGATCTATAAGGCATTCAGCAAAGTCTTTGATTTCCTCCGGCCTTTCGCGCTTAAATCTCCAGATCAAATTGTCCTGTGCGCGATCTGAATTAACAGCTGCTCTTGCCAATGTGCGATCGGTATAAGGGATCACGCCATTTGCTACCAGTGGCATTGAAATGTTATGTGCCTCCAGTGTCGCTAACATTAACTTGTGGATGCCTTTGAATTCGTTGCCATCCACCTTGTTGTAACAGAGCTTGATCCGTTGCCAGATGAATTGCATCGCGGCTTCCTTCGATGAAGTCGCTTTTAGGGCTGCGATGAGACTCTCGATCCATTGCGCTGTAACTCCAAGATCGCTGACTTCTGGTGTCACTACGATGGTGATCGCTTCCGCATTTCGAAGCGCCGCGCGGTGGATCGGGTGTGAAGGGTTGATGCCAACATCCATAATGACAATGCCGTTGGATGCAATACCAGTGTCGTAAAGCCCCGAGATGACTTCATTGACCTTTTTTTCATCGCTCATCGCCGGGTCTGCAAGATCATTGACTTGAAGAAGACCGGGTAGAATTTTCAAGGTTGGCAAACCGGGCATTGGCGTAAAGGCATCGTAGAAGGCGCCTGCGGCTGCCATCATGACATTGGATGACAGGTAGGATAGCTGTGGCGAATAGGAGCGACGCAGGAGTTGAATGAGGGAAGAACGATATTCCCCAGCTAGTTTGATGAGATATGACATCGTGCCGCCATTCCCATCTGCGTCGATAAGATAAGTGCTGTATCCGGACAGTGCGTACAGCATGGCAAGATTAACTGCAATCGTTGTTTTCCCCACACCTCCTTTCGGTGAAGTAACCACGATCTTTCTGGCAACCATATTCGACGTGATACGCGCCGCTGCGTCGCCGCCTATTACAACTCGCCGATACTGATCTTCGGAATTTGATGCTCCTGTGTCGCCGCGCCGGATCTCTGAAAACAAGGCATCAATATCTGTTTGCGATGGCGGATAGGAGATGGTAGGTACCCTTGTGGAAGTGGCCCAAGCTGTGATGCTGTCTTGGGCTCCGGCGCACACATAGATAAAATTGCCTCGCTCTGCTACTTTGGTGAGTGTCTCTGTAGAGATGGATGACTCTGGTGAGACGACTACAACGCCGCTATATTCAAAAACATCCAACTGGCTAGGGGTGAGCGTTCCCAGCATGGCGGTTACGCTATGGCCTTGTTCGGTAAGTTTTTGGGTAAGGCTGGCAGTCACCGGCCCGGTCCCTACTAAAATAAGTTTCATAAATTGGCTTATCTTTCTTAGGGAACTGGAGTTACAGCGCCCACAGTGGGTGTCAGCACAATCGTTGGAGTCGATGCTGCTGTTGGAATTGAGCTTGCTTCGAGATAAGCTTCTTCACGCTGACTCTTCAGCAGTTCTTCATAATCCCAGTAAGAAAAACCTGCTGTTGGACCATCATTCCCACGCGCCAAGAGACTTACAACGAGCAAATCGCCTTCCTGTAATGCCAGCGACAGTTGTTCTCGTTTGTTGTCCGGAACCAGGAGGATCAATACTTTCGGTTTATTGAAGTCTATGTAACCAGCGGCAGGATCAACCGTATCTTGTTGCGCGGCAACCGGATCGATCAATTCCGTCTTGCCTTGTACTTCAACGACGCGGACACCCTCGGGGAACATGTCTTTTGACATAGGTGGGTAAAGAAGCGCTTTGGCTTTATCAATTTCAGTGTCCATGGGAATTGTTGTAGCAATAACCTGTGGAGCAATGGGTAGATAAGGGGTATCGCCAGTAATAAATTCGGGCATCACGGTTGGTGTCGAAGGAGGTTGAGGGCGAGAACTAATCACCACTGTGATATTGATCAGATCGCCAGGCTTGAAGGAGTCAATATTGGGAGCAACGACATTAGAAAAATCCAAAGGCAAGGGAAACAAACTTCCTCCCTCCGGATAACTAGCTAGCACGGCAGAAAGGCGCACGCTTTCTGCGGACTTTGCTACAAGTGATGTACGCTGAATGGGTTGTCCCACAAAGATCGGAACCACGACGATGCCGTTGAGTGTGGATGCAATCTCATCTTCGTTGGCTTCGATATACATATTAGTGTTGTCATCCACAAAAACAGTCTTTACGACAAAGTCATCGGATGCAAGCGTATGACCAACATTCAGGTCATGTGCCGCGGCGAGAATTTCCATGGTGTCAGGTTTTTGAGAGTTCGCAATGCCTAATACTGCAAAGAGGGCAATAAAGAACACAACGATTGAAATAATCAGTACTCCGATGTTTACGCCAGTGCCGCCAATACGGCGAATAGTATTCATGTTGAAAAGCTCCTTAGTTTTTGGTTTTCCAGTCAGGACGACTGCGGTGGATTGCCTTTACGAAGGCTGGGTTATTGTTGATAAGTTGTGCTACTACATTCAACCTTTCTTCGAACAATGTATAGAGGACGGTTATGACAAAATCAGACTTTGCATCTTCAAGTGCCTGCCTGGTAGTAACTACTACATGGAGGGATGCTGACATAACATCGGAGGCGACCAATGCGTCGGCGCTGGACTGAGGCATGTCCGGGTAACATTGGAGCAATAGCTTTGCCAACTGTTCTTCGTCTTCGAAATTGCCCGCCAGAGTTTCGTTCAACGGACCGCGAGAGTCTGATTGTGGTTTGGCGGACGATTCGAGCCATTTGATCAGATCATCTTCATCTTTAATACTCACGCCATGGTTCTTTATGGCGTCAATGCAATTCGCCAGAAAACGGGGTCCCGTTTTTTGAAGTACGTTCGCGAGGATGCCTCTTTGGGCTTCACTCAATGCTTGCACGCTATCTACATGTCGCAGTGCGATCTCATTAAGCGGCGACGCGAAGGACTCCCTAATGCGTCTTCTGCGTTTAGCCTTGGTAACTGCATCTTCTGGCATGGGGAAAATGATATAGTGCTTTGCGTGGGGGTCCCTGCGCGAGTGCGTGGGGTGGGTGGGATGGGTGGGGGAATACTCCGATCAATCGTCACAATCGGGTGAGGTCGCACGGATATTTCACCAACCCCTTGGACTGGGCGATTTGATTTATTCATAACGCCTGACTTTTTTTAATCACTCAATAGACAAGAGCGTATAATCTTCAGGATAGTGCTGTATAAATCATGATGGAGATGCGAAATGTCAACACCCCGAACTAAATCTGGCTTTGTAAATATTGACGGGGCAAAGATCTACTATGAAACTGCTGGTAAAGGAATACCCTTTGTAATGATTCATGCAGGCGTGGCTGATAGTCGTCAATGGAATAACGAGTTCGCATTTTTTGCCAGGAACCATCAAGTCCTCCGCTATGACATGCGCGGCTATGGGAAAAGTGAACCTGTGGATGGTGAATTTAGCCATATGAGCGATTTAGTTTCACTACTCAAGGCACTGGAACTTCAGGGACCCCTTGTTATGATGGGATGCTCCATGGGCGGAGGGCTGGCAATGGATTTTGCATTGACGCATCCATCAAGAATGAAAGCCTTAATCATGGTTGGCTCAGGACCCAGTGGCTTGCAATTGGACGTGCCAGTATCGGCCAAATTTGCCGAAGCGGAGAAGACTTTTAAGGCTGGTGATCTTGATCTGACTGCTGAGATCGAAATCCAGATCTGGTTTGATGGCACGGACCGAACGCCAGAACAAGTGAATCAAGTGATGCGTAAACTCGCTTATGAAATGGATCGCAATGCACTATCTTATGAAGCCAGGCAACTGGGCAAACGCCTGCCCAATACAGACACCCCAGCCTTTGATCGCTTGAAAGACCTCGGTAGCCCTGCTCTGGTCATTGTTGGCGCTCATGACACACCTTATATACTTGCCGCTGCGGATTATATGATAGAGAAAATACCGTCCGCACGAAAGGTAAGAATCGAGGACGCAGCCCACTTGCCTAACATGGATCAGCCTCAAGAGTTCCAGACTATTGTTAATGCCTTCTTGGAAAGTCTTTCGAGCTAATCACTGAGATTCTCAAATTCAGAGTTGCTGAAAGTGTAAAAGGACCGATAAGAAAAAATATTAGGTTGCGAAAATCTTCCTCACCCCGCTGACGATTCGATTTATTCATAACGCTCCATGCGATATTGATGGGGATAAAAAGTGGAATGTTGCTATAACGTTAGAAAAGCGATTGCTTCTACTATTTTGCCATATCTAATAATCGTCGCCAACTATAATCGCCACGCTCTCCAAAGACATTTATGATTTCAATAGCTTGTGCCTTTGAAACATTATCTGCATTCATTGCAGATGTAAGTATTTGTTCGATGCCTTTTTTTGTATCTTCTAAAGTGTAGAACTCTTGACTGGATAAAATTATTTTTTGCAAGTTCGAAACGGCTAAGTTGGGGAAGATTTCCGAGTTTTTACTTAAGTAATCGATAATTTCGCCAGCCTCAAAGCCATTGAGTTTGAAAGTTAGTGTTTGCTCAATAACAGAATCAAGTTCTTTCAGGTCTAGTGGACAATGTTTCATAAACCTACTGAAGTTTGCTATTTCTTTGCTGTAATTATCTCTATTATTCGATTGAACTGCTTCTTCGATTCTCCACTGCCATAAATTCCAGATTTTCTCCCATATAACAGCTTCAGCAGATGGTTGTTGAGACTCTAAAACTTTGCTAAGCCAAAAGTTGCCATGAGATCGTATTTCATCATTAGCTTGTTGGTAATACAAACTTAAGAGCCCATCCTTAGAATCCAGTTTGATCATATCCAACAGATATGCTTTCAAAATATGGGTTGCCATCTGTTCATCTGACCGATCAAGACCTTGTCTCTTTTGCGAAGGCGTAAATTCTTTGAGCGCTCTTTGATACTGGTTGATTAATTCTGGAAACACGTTTGTGTAAACGTCGGAAAAGCGGATATATGCACTCCATGCGGCTTGCCAGTACTTTGTCATCCCATCCGCAGGGAATATTTGTTCACGATTTTCTAATGCCCATTTTTTGTCAAGATAGATAAATTGGGGAAAATACCAGCCAAAAACGGAATGAACTGCCAAGCTTGGGTTCTTGGTTTTATCCAGCTTTTCAGTTAGTGTTTCTTTCACAATGTGAATCATGATAGGCTCCCCTTTATCACCCATTTCTTGTTTTCGTTTGCGCTCGCAATAAAGTCCGTATGAAACAAGACTATGCATCGCCACGCCATGAATGCAATTTAACGAATGCGTGGCAGGGTCGTAGCTTTGTGCATCCTCATTATCTGGAAATGATTCCTCTTGGTGCAAAAGATTTACGATAATTTGCCCAGGTTTTTCTAGTAGCTCGTTTTCAATATAAGGCTCTCTATTTCTAAATATCTCCTCAAATAGTTGTACAACAGCCAATTTCGCTGCGGGAAGACCTTCTTCGAATTCTTGTCTTTGGAACTTATCCTTTTCTTGATTGGCAATGAATTCACAGAGTTTAATTACTTGTGTGATTGGTAGCTCCCCTTGATTTTTTACTGCATTTTGAAGTCCTCGGAGCAGATGGGAGTGGTAAACAAATGGCAAGTCTCTGTTGATAAATAGCTCAGAATTGGATGCATAATCATTAGCTCTGTTTTGAACGTCGGCTTCAAGTGTTCGAGCCAAACCTTCCCTTGAAGGCGCGCCGAAAGATTCAGTTGTTGGAGGTTCATATTCGAGAAGATATTGAACAACTTCATTTACGGATTTCTTGCCTAATTCTCCAGTATCAATCGGGCTTTCGGGTCCTTCCCACGATGTTACGACTGCTCCGCTCTCAAGTCTTGGAGTAGGTTCACCGTATTTTTTTTGTAAGTATTCATAATATTCTTTGTCTTCCCCTTCCAAAAGCGAAGCAAGAGGAGCCAAATCTTCTAATTGCCAATGTTCAATAATGGTTTGCCTTTTTTCTTCTGTGGTTTCGCCGCTGAATCTTTCAGGATTGTGTTTCAATAATTCATCCACACGTTCAGGGTTAGGCGATTTCCTCTTGTTTATCGTTTCATTCTTCGCAAATTCTGGAAGATATTTAAATTGAAGCTCAACAAGCCTTTCAAACTCGGTTCGAAAACCCCTGATCGGCTCCTGTTGATTAATGTTATAAGCCCTCTCTAACAAATCAGCATATTGTTGACCCCAAGAGCGGAGTGTATATATCCCAATTCGCCTAAAAATCGAGTATTCGCTTTCAATATAGCGACTCAAAATTTCAGGAGCGGAATGTTCTTTTTGCTGACAAGCCACATTTAGAGCGGCGATAATTGTGTTTACAAGAAGGTTCTTGATATCATTTTCATAATTTTCATCTGACCGTGGACTGATATTCAGTCTCCAATAACTAACATTCTTTTTATCCGTTTCGGCAATTCTTGGATCGTGTTCTAATTCAATTGCTTTAACTAGTTGTTCCTCTGCTATATTGACAACACCAATAGGGTCGATTTTTGTTAGTGCAGGCAGGTTTAGTTGAAGCGCTTGGTTCAGCCAGTAAAAATCATGTCGAGTGCTTGCAACAAGTTTCCCTTCATCAAACCTGTCCTTAACCTGTATTGGCTCCAATAATATAGACAGAGTTAATAATGCAGCCTTTACTTCATCTCCTTTAGCAAGATATTCCATAACAATTCCCAACTCGTGCGAAAGCATCATAAAATTGGAGAATGGGGTTTCTATCCAGTTTGTGAATCTACTTACGATATCAGCGGTTATGCCTACTGGAACTTTCAGTAATGTCTCAAACATGGTTCTAATGGCTCTCGAATTGTCTGTTTCAAGTGATAGAGCAATGTCTCTCACAATATCGGGGAATTTGTCAGCCATTCGCTTCAGATATTCACCTTCGTACCACAAAGGCATACTAAAATAGCCTGGTTGGTTTTTATCCTCTAGCGGCGGGGGAACTTTGCTTAACAAACCAAGGCTATGCAATGGTCGAATCCATGCAGGGTTATCCAAATCATGGAAAAAGTAACGAACATATTCGGTCTCAACAAGATATTGTGTAATTTCTTCAATGTCTCTTTGTGTTGGGATGCTGACCTGTTTTAAATGATCTATTTTATCCGCTACATCATAAAAATTCTCAACCATGGAAATCTCCTAATGGTTCAAGGAAATCTTCGGGGACAGTAGGCACAGGGAAGATAGTCTGTTCTGACGTTTTTCGTTGAATTTCTTCAATGAGTTGGTTTAATAAATAATGACTCTCACCAAATTTTTCGTAAATTATTGGAGTAATTCCTAAACGCCCGACGAAATTTGCCTTATTCTTATCTCTCTCGTAGGTTTCATTATCTAGGATAGCAAACTTGGATTTTTGTCGCGATAATTGATAGTTTTTCTTAACAGCAATCCCCTCTCTAATTTCTCGTAACTGCTTGGTCTTTTCCAGAATATCCAGAATTACTATGTCGTTCAAGCCAAAACCTACAAACAGAATATCCAGGTCGTCAAACAAAGCTCTAAAAAACATATATGTTGTCTGCGTTTCCTCGTATGCCTCCCTAAATTCATCTTGAGATAAGATTATCGAGTTAATTGAGTTAGGATTCTTGGGTTCAATATAGCCATGCGGATGGAAAATATGCTTCTGTGTTAGTTGCGCGATTGGCAGATTAGGATATGAGTAACTGTGACTCTTCGCTAAGGCAGTTAGATTGGCGCTTGCAAATTCTAAACAAGGATCATAATTTGTTGTCACGAATGCACAAAATGGAATATTTAGAATATTGATCAAGATTGGGTTATATGGCACGCTTCTTGTTTTGTGGTCAAAAATCCTTCCCAACGTTTTTTGATATTGTTCTATCCCGACCGTATTCTTTATGATTTGAAAATCTCCTGCCCAATTTTCGTCAATTTCTTTTGCTTGCAGGTCAGCCAGTTTTGTTTCTCTTGCCATTTCCCACAATAACTTTTGCAGACTTGGATATCCAATTGGCATAGACGGACCAGCCCCAAGAATAATCGCACATTCGCCTCGTTTAATTGTGGCAATGAGCGCATTAAGATTGTCTTGGGATACTTGATTGGGACCGTCCATATGATCCTTTTCAGAGCATTATACTGGTTTCTAGGTTCGAAACTCAATTTATCAACCTCATTCGTCACGTTAGCTTCAACTTCCCTATTTTTCAAGTAAAGAAAAAGCCGATGGTCAGAATCAATCATCGGCTTAGAAAGAAGCGGGGGCTCGATACGCTCGCAACGAACCACTTCGACAGTCTCAGCGCGGCAGCTCGCTACTCGCCCACCGAGTCGTCTAACAATTCTCCAATTGCTTTCCCTCGTTGAGGGGACAGAGGAGGTAATGATGGTTTTAGAGTGTTTGACGTTTAGAGTAAAAGGATGGCTATTGATTTTGGAAGAGCCGGGTTCTATAATAGCCCTACAGTGATGGTATAGTGGTTTGAAGTCCCGATTTTAGAAGTGTAAAACAAGATTATTTATTATGATAAAGTTGGAGTCCGTTCTTTGTCATATAAAGGGCCCTATGCGAAGGCACTTTGCATACGCTCTGGTTGGATGAATCACTTTATCATGTAAACGATGTCGGATTATCCCTTACCTCCCCAAGACACCGCCAATTACTCCGCCATGATGGCCTATGCTGGCAATCTGGAGAAATTCCTATCCGCCTTGCATCAAAGAATACTAACAAGTATTGGTGGCATGGAGCCCGGCGTGACAGATGCGGAATTGCACAAGTATCGAAACCTGTCCGACACCCGGATAGCAACACTACGCAGGTTCAACAAATCCGAGTTGGTTTCACATGCGATCAGTGAACGGCTTGATTTGGCGGAACAAGCACTAAGTTGGCGTCCTGCATTCGCCATCCAGGTAGTAACTACTGACATCGACAGTCGCATCGTGCCCCTCCGAGTAGCTACTAATTCTGATCGGTCGCGGCTGCGTCGTATTTTGGAGCAAGCAAGTCAACAACTGCCTGTTCGGAACGAGATGGACCTTTGGATCTGCCGCAACGCATTTGAGGTACAGCGACAACTTGCCTCAGATGACGTCGAACGACGCCAACTGGACTTTGCACTGGTCAATACCCTTGTATATGGAGCCTCTGTTATCGCGCAAGATAATCCTGACTTGGCCGTGGCTTGGCTAGAAGAAGCTGCAGGCTTAGCAAAAGACCGGTTGAGTGATGCGGAGCGATCTGGCGAATTGCTGCAACTGGCACAAACTGCGAAGGCCGAATTAGGTTCCGGCTTGCCGAATGCGGCTAGTATTAAGTCTGAACTCGAACAAATCCTTATACGTGGTCTTCAACATCAACACGCACAGAGATTTCTCCCGCCCGTAGAGGAGTTGATTGTATATCACTCTGCTCCAATAAGTTCCACTGACACTATACTCAGTCGTCTGTTGAGCGATGATCGCCTTATCGTTGACATTCATGAGATAGAACGGAGGAAGGCCCAGTTTGCAAACAATGGGCTTATCTCTTACCTTCAAAGTTCCCACCGGGATAGCCGTGATAATTTCCGTGGATGGGAGGACCCGCAGGAGGGGCTGCGCTTTCTCGAACAGCACGTCATTGAATCGGTTCAGGCCATCGGTGCAATCTGGATCACGCTCGAGAAGAAGAATCAACTTGGAGAACTAGAGATTGCCTCGTACCTCCAACGCTCCTTTCCACAATATAACTGGTCATTGGCAAGACATGGTATTCAACGGCATTTCGCAGAAGACTATATTTCATCGATTCACATTCTCGCACCTCAACTTGAATCGTTGATTGTACACATGGCCGAGCTAAAGGGCATTGGGATTATCCGATTGGATGCCCAGAAGAGGCAGGAAGTTTCTCCACTGCCGAGTTTATTGGCCCCAAGTGAGACACGTGTCAAAGACCTTCTCTCTGAGGGCGTATTCTGGCTTGCCCGAATATTCCTTGTTGAAAGTCGAAGTCGTTTTAATATAAGGAACAGGGTCGCGCACGGATTAATAACTCCTAAAGAGTGTAATGCAACTATTTCTGCCAATTTGGCATTCTTAGTTGCCAGAATAGCGGGTCGCCTTTTGCCCACAGCCAATGAGATTGAAAAGTAGTCGGCGCGGCTCACCATGATCAAGGTGTCATTGAGTTTATAGCTCGTGTTCCACTTCAGAAACGCCACCCAACACAGCATGGTGTGGACGCTGGGGACTCTGCGGCACGCTTCGTGCAAGCAATTTTCTACGCCTCAGCCTTTTGCTGCTCGGACGGCCCGCCGCCGTTCGCCCCAGCGCCAATTACTCAGACCGCTGGCCGGTTCATTGGACAATAAGGTATGAATGATAATCAAAAACATTGTTACAGTTTTTCTTATCGCTTTCGTCTTGGTTTCGTGTGCGCCAGCGGCTAAAGTCGCTCCAACAGAAACTGCTATTCCAACTTTAACATTAGCACCTGTTTCACCGACGCTTAAGATTACACCGACCCTAATACTCACTATTGACGAAATTAGAGCCATTATTTATGCGTCCAATCCAGAATCGCCACAATATGACCCGAAGTCTACTGTCTATGCCGATTTCTCCGAAGCGATAAAACGACTTTCCATAATGGCGAATGCTGTGGACGCCGCAGGCGATTTAGCGATTGCAATTACTTATCCTCGTCAGGACTCCTACCTCGCGGCGCAGGCTCTTATTTCTCTTGGTTCTGATATAACATCGACAACAATAGTGACTCTTTTTGGCAACTTGGATTCAAGTAATCTTCACAGCTTGAAACCTGATGCCGTTATTTATTCGATTGTTTTGTTAAGTAGCACGGGCTACAGGGCATCATGCGCTGTTGGAAATATTGGACCCCTGCTGTGGAATTCTGACTCAAGGGTGCGTTCTACGGCGGCGTTTGCACTGGAAAGAATTACCAACCAAGACCTTATTGCAAGCCAGTACGAAATCGAAATTACTCCTTCCTTCATGGCAAATTTAATATTCCCAGATGAACCAGAAGGAAGTATTACTGGAGCAGCGAGACAATGGTGGAACGAACAAGGTTCAAAAGTAAAATGGCATTCGAGTTATGGTCTCTGCGACCCTTAACTTCTTCACAGAAAAAACTGCTCGACAAAGCGTGAAGTGGAGTTGCTGGATTCTGCGAGACTTACAAACTTTTTTTCTGACTTCGGGTTTTTCCTACTCCTGAACAGAATCCGGGCCTGCCCGCAAACCACTAACCCGAACCGTTAGGCGGCACAAACAAGATCTACGGTGTGCTCGCGTAGTATTGGTATACTTTTGTTTTACCCACTAGTTCGCAGAAGGAGAGTGTTGATATGATTGATCATGTTGATCAGTATCAAACCAATCAACGGAAGCTTACTCTTTCTGTGATTGCGTGGATAGTTCTGTTCGCCGCATTATTTCTTGGTTTTCTTAATATCCAGTACAACACATGGCATTCTATAATTGCTTTATTTGGCCTGGCTCTACTTTGTGTATTGATTTTGATCCTCAACTCAAATAATTACTATACTCTTTCAGGCATTTTATTAAGTTTTGTCATTTTGATAGTGATTGGTCTTAATTTATATGATGGGGATGGAATCTTGGATCCAGCGGGCATTTTGGCTTACCCAATATGCATCATTTGTGGGAGTCTACTGCTCGGTAAACGATTTGTCCCTTTTTTCTTATTTGGATCCGTTGCTTCACTTGTCGCGATCGTTTATTTAGAAAGCGCTGGCTTTATCCATCCAACCATTCATGAGGCTAGATTCAGCGATCTTACGCCAATCATTATCATATTACTCGTCACATCCCTGATTGTATGGTTTATTATGAATAACATTGAAAAAAATCTTGAGCGCGTCAAATTAACTAACGCTGAGTTGTATACGAATTACAATCTTACACTCGAGGCTTGGGCGAAAGTGTTGGAGTATCGGGATAGGGAAACAGCAGGACACAGTTCGCGAGTAACCGAACTGAGTTTACGATTAGCGCATGCCTTAGGGCGTAGTGAAGAAGAGATTGAACAGCTAAGGAGCGGTGCTATCTTGCACGACATTGGAAAATTAGCGGTGCCCGATAACATCCTCCTAAAACCTGCAAAGCTGGATAAGGAAGAACTTGAAATCATGCAAATGCATCCTTCTTATGGTAAACAAATGATCTCTGGAGTTTCTTTTCTAGAATCTTCAATCCCAATTGTATATTGTCACCATGAGCGCTGGGATGGACAGGGCTATCCTCAAAGATTAAAGGGGGAACAGATTCCACTATTAGCACGGATATTCACAGTTGTTGATTGTTGGGACGCCTTAAACTCAGATCGCCCCTACCGTCCGGCATGGTCTCGAGAAGAGACAATTAACTATATGAAAGAAAATTCAGGAATTATCTTCGACCCTTACATACTCGATGAATTTTTGGAAATAATCTAACTTAGGCAAAGTGATTCTATAAGGAAATACGTCCTAAAATTTTATATAGCTTCCTATTCGGGTCACTCAAGGTGCCACCAGTTGCTCGATCATGCTGATCGGAAAACACGGTGGACTAAGCCCAGGTAATTCTTCGCTGGCTTTTCCAGAGAGGAATTATCATTCTTTCCAAATCCATTCGCAAAGAGAGAATGATAGAGTCGGCGCGTTTTCAGCGGGTTTTCTGAGCCAAAAGCGAGTTCCATCAAAGTTGTACATTTCGCACAAATATCTTCGGAGGCGTGGGGAAATGCATATCGAAAAACGTGGGATACCGTGGGGAATGGCTAGGGAGTTATTCGACATGGTGGAATACGCTAGCAGATATACTTTGAACAAGTGTAGAGCGTGGGACTAATTGTGCGCATTTTCTTTTGTCTGGTTTGCTTCAGATATTAATCCAGCTCTCCAGAAGTTTTCATACTTACACCTGCAATTACCTGCGTAAGAAAAAAACAGATATTGAGATAAATTGCATGCACTAGGGAGAATTTTTGCCTTGAACTCAGTTTTCGCTGCCTATGTCCTATAGAAATACGCCACTATTCCCATACGGTGAACTCCTACTTTTTGTGCGGCTCCAGTCTTATTTGATCTTGCTTGGATGTAGGCACACTTTTTCTCAGTTATGGTTGGTCATAGTCAAGCTCACCGTTGATTCCAGCTTAGAATATAAATACTGTAGTGATGACTTGCCTATAACTTAATGAAGTGATGATCAATCGCCGCGATAAAAAGTTTTCACCTATGACGAATCACCTCAGCAAGTTATAGTGACTCGGCTTCTAGCGACATCTTTCATGGTTGTAAAGTATCTTTATCCTTGACAAGAAAGAATTGCTGTATATAATTTCAACCAATCACATTTTTATTTTGAATAACAATTTATTTTCTTCTCAAGACGCCTGACGCAAGTCGGGTGTCGTTGTTTGTAGTGACCAATGGGGTTTTTATAGTACATTGCAAATAAATCTTCTTCACGTCCACCCACCAATCAAATAACAACAACATCTGAAGAAGAAAGATGGATTTGTCGGCTATGTCGAATCATCAACTATAGCGGGCTGTTGATCATTGGCACTCCGGCATATCCCCCACGTTTCGCGTGCTTGCAGGCGTGTCGTTCATGGATCATCTTTCACCGCATACATACAGCCAGGATAACACCTGGTTGTATGTGATTCTCTAGCGGAATTCAAAACAAGGCGTAGTCAGGCTTAAACCTGGTTGCGCCTTGTTTTGCTTTACAGCGATGGTGACCGGGGTGAGAGGCCCGGCTAAGCAATCATAGCAAGTCGGCTAGTGCAGCAGCCGACATATCCCAGGAGGCAAATATGACATGAAAGCAAAAGCAAGATGTGAGCAATTTGGAACCTTCGCCACAACGTCAAGAAACCAATATCAAAACTGAATACGAAAACATTTGATAACTCTGTCGAAGGACTACGGACCGAATGGAGAGGCGGATTTCGCCTCTCCATGTTTTTTAACCGTAATCAACATGGAGGTAAATATTGACTATTTCACTTGTCGGACCAAGAACCTCGAAAGTCAAGACGCTTGCCCTCCGCGATCGGCCGGCATATCGCGTCGCCACCATTCCCTCATCGTGCAACGCAATGGAACTGCTCGCTGCGATTATCGGCGGTCCACGCCAGATTGAGATTGCCGAAAGCCTGCTTGCTTATTGTGGTGGAGACATCCACCGCATGTTCAACGCATGCACGGAGGAACTTTCCAAAGTACACGGCGTAGGGCAGCAGACCGCTGCACGAATCAAGGCGGCGTTTGGGCTGGGAATGCTATTCAATCGCCCCGTTGACGAGTCGCCCTATGTCAATTCTCCCGCGGACGCATATAACCTCTTCCGCGACATGGAGACGCTTGAGCAGGAACATCTGCGTGTGATCGTGCTCAACACAAAGATGAGGTCACTCGGTGTAATTGAAATCTACATCGGCTCTATCAACAATGTGCAGATCAGACTGGCAGAAGTATTTCGTCCTGCCATTCAGCGGAACGCCAATGCTCTCATCCTGGCACACAATCATCCATCGGGTGAAGTCTCCCCTAGCCCTGACGATGTTGCCATCACCCGCGCAGCAGTACAGGCTGGAAAGCTGATGGACATTAACGTCGCTGATCATCTTGTAATCGGTCGCGGTGGTTCCTATGTGTCCCTTAAAGAAAGGGGGTTAGGGTTTTCCTAATTCCTCTCACCGTAAGAGGAGACCGCGGTCAAACGCAACTTGTTGCGTACAGCGATATGACCAGATTTCTTTTAGAAGGAGGTAAGCATACCAGACAGTCTTAGCCTGAATACAGCATGCCGCAAAGCGATGACAGGCTGATGAGATCTTTCCTATCATTGTCCACCGGTGCAACACTGCAACTGCATTGGTAGATCCTTATCATGCACACGTTGGATTATTTCCGTAAAGAGTAATCCCATAAACCGTAACAGGGCAAAAAGCAAGTCCTGAATTAATAAGGCTCGGCGAAATCAGTCTCCGAGTTTCTATTTCCAAATCCCAACCAATCTTTTAGGAGACAAAATGAATAACAAACAAAGCCCCAATATCTATGCAAGTACTGTCGTAGTCCAGCGCGTTATCACAGCTTCGGCTGTCCGTCGACTCCATAGGGACATAGCCCGCCACAAGAAGTCGAGAAAGGTCCCACACCGTATGAAGAAGGAGAGGGATGAGTAGTCTGCCTGAACCGTAAAAAGTATCGAAGAAAGAGAAAAATGTTATGAACAATTCAATCAAGAATCCCCCACGCTTGTTGTTATCCGCCACGCCATCACCGCTGTGGACCATGCCGGCTGCATAGTGACACGACCGTCATGAGATGTCCAAATAGATTTTGCGTGATATGAGAAAGGAGCAAGAAAATGAACAAATCAATTAAAGCGAAACCCGACGAGCCGTTAACTCGTCGGGTTTTTGCGCTCACGGAGATTAACCATGAACATCAACTACTCACATTGTACGTCTGTTTCGTTTTTTGTCAAATTGATTTCCACAGCACTTCACTACCCACCCTCTCATCAACGCTTATAGACTTGTTCCCAGGAAAGCTATCACCTGTACGTGCAGGCAGCTCTTTTCTTATGGTGTGAATTATCGGTGGGTGGAGAACCTCTACCAACCGGACTTCCTGGATGCGTGATCATGAGGCACCAATACCGTATTGTCTCAATTCACAAAGAAAGGTTGTCAACCATGAGAACACTTGCCTGGGTGATTGTCCTGGTCGTGATTGCTGCAAATGAGCCGGCCCGTTTGTTCAAAATCATTGTCGAGTTCATTTCTACGCTGATGCACACCATCGGCTTGTAGAAGAAAGGAGTCGTATGCTAGCAAATGAGGAAATCCTGGTGGAAGCCAGGCAGATCCTCGGGGCACAAGAAATTGAAATCACAAAAAAAGGGTGGGCTGTGTTTTGGTGTCCAGCCCACCCTGACGAGTCGCAGGCAGGTACAACTGGAGCGCCTAACTTTGGAATTGACCTGCATACTGGTCGGTACAATTGCTTTCGATGTGGATTCAAAGGAGGATCCCTCGCGAGTCTAGCCAAGGCACTTCAAGTTGACTATGTCCCAAAGAACCGGGAGTATATTCCTCGAAAACCGAAAAGAGAATTTACTGATGGTTACTCAGTCAACGATGTGTTCGAGGCTGTCGCTGATTCACAAGCGAGACTACTCAAGTCACCGGCCATGTTGTATCTCAAGCATAGAGGTATTACGCCATACACAGCCATGGTCTACGGGCTGGGGTATGCGGTCGGCGCTCCTTTTGTATCAAGAGAAACGGCGCAAGCTGGTTGGAAACTCAACATGATCCACCGCGGCGAATGGCTTTGGGCCGAGAGTGTAGTTTATGCCGATCCAGTGATAGATCCAAGGGTGATCAACGTTCGTTATCTGCCAAACGAATACATAAAACAGCCCCGTGGGTTCCAGCTGGGCAAACATCCACACCGAACGTGGGGTGATCGTCTCGCACCACTGGGTGCCTGGCGCATTACAGAACGAACTCGGGCAGTAATGATTGTCGAAGGGTTATTCGATATGTTGATCGGCGCTCAGTTTCTGGAACAGCACCGGCTATATCCTGAAGTTGTCTGCGTCTATACAAACGGCGCATCTCCTTCCAGTGAAATTGTTGCGTGGTTTGGAGATCACGATTTCGAATATTTCCTCGTGCGAGATATGGATAAAGCCGGCGCAGACTGGACCGAGATGATTACGACGGCACTGAAAGAAAAGGATCGCAACTTCACTTTACTTTTTCCACCTGACGACAAGGACCCCGATGAGGCATTCTTAGATGGCTGGTGGCCGCCATGTATAGCATGAATTATTGGACAGAAGGATGCCATGTTTCAATCCGAGTAACCGTGCGGCGAGCGGCTGGCAGTGACAGCTTGACTTTACTTTACAAAACATGTAATATTAGGAGAAATCAGGAACTCAGGATTTCAGAAACGGAGGAACCCATGTCCGAATATCTTCAAGTGCGCAGCAACGGCCAGATTACACTCCCCGCAACAACTCGGCGCAAAGCCAAATTGCAGGAAGGTGACCTGCTTGAAGCGCTGGTAGAAGACGATGGCTCAATTCGCTTAGTGCCCAAAACCCCAGTGGATCGGAAACTGGCTGAACAATATCAATTGAAAGACATCAACTGGGCATTAAAACAGAAAAAGGGATCCAAAAAGTGAGCCGAGTTATCGTATGTGATACAGGTCCGCTGATACACTTGAGCGAAGCAGACGTACTGCATCTGTTGAAACTGGCAGGGGATATTTTCATTCCGCCTGCTGTTGCGACCGAGTTCAAGACAAATCTACCAAATGGGAAATTAGCAGACTGGATACAAATTCACGAGCTTAATGCGCGATCCAATTCGCTAGTCACAAGATGGGTCAAGAACGATGATGTTGACCTGGGTGAAGCGGAATCGATTGGGCTGGCATTGCAACTGCACAGCGATTGGTTTTTGACGGATGATGCGGAGGCGCGACAATTTGCTGAGCGTATTGGTCTTGAAGTGCATGGTTCAATTGGATTATTACTTTGGGCGATTGCCTCAGGCCATGTGGAAAATCGGGAACAAGCTTATCAAATGCTCAACGGCTTAAAACGGTCGTCCTTGTGGATCTCGGAACGTGTTGTGACCGCAGCCGCCAACGCTATACATGAGCTGACTTCAGAGTAATATATAAATCATCACCGCAGGTCCCTAGGATCATTGTGACAGACCCACAGCAACTGGCGGCGTATGACTACCGTATAGCATAAGGAGGAAAACAGAATTAATAATCAAATATCCATCCAGTAAAGCACCCTGCCTTATACGAGGCAGGGTGCTTTTGTTTACACCAGAATGAAGTGATTAATCATAAAGTCAATATTAAAGGAGAATCGATTATGACCATTAGATTTGAATATAGACAAGCCGTACTTGCAGTGGCTCTGATCGGCTTGGCTGTAATCGCACTTGCATCAGTAAGGGTAGCTAGTATGTCAGATATGAGGAGACAGGCAGATACGAGCGCCGACACATTCATCAGCGGACTCTATACCGAAGCGGAACTCATTGCCACGAACCATGTGGCTACTGCCCAGATCCAAGCCAACGCGCATTCGATCGCAAGGCACGGGGTAGACGCAGTACGCACTGTTGATTGCTACAACCGTAATGGTACGTGGCGGGTCTTCCGTGTTGGCAACACAGAATTCCATTTGTTGTGCAAAGATGACGAGGGCTCTATCCGTGACGTCATATTGGAGCGGGAGAACAACACCTCCAAGAACTTCCACTTCAAGAATGCCTTTACGCCTAAGCAGGGGATTTGGAAGAATATCGAATATTGGCTGAGAGGCAAGGCGGCGCAGCAGACGACACTGCCGGCTGACATGATTATCATAGTCGAATAAATCTGCTATAATTTCATAGCTCAAGGAGACAAATATGGTTCAAGTAATGACACAACTGTCCACTGAGGCACGTGCGGCAATCGCAAACTTGCTCATCGAAATCCTGGAAGGCAAGATCAGTCAGGAAACACGCCAGGCCATCCTCGACCTGGGTGATCCGCTCAACATCCCGCTCCCCTACGGCCATCTGGTGGGCTACACACAGGGCTATATGATGGATAATGTCAAGCTGGCGAAAGACTTGCTCGACGAACTCCGGATCATCTGCATGGAACTGCTCGAAGAGCAACCTCAAACATAAAATCTACACATACATGGAAACGCCCCTTCCCAGGGGCGTTTTTTATTTCCAAGGAGGCAATGCAGAAACAACAATAATAGATATAGCTTAATTTCTATAACGCCCCAGTCATCTGACTGGGGCGTTTCTGTTTAATCCATCCATTTCGTAAACCAAGGAGAAACTACTATGAACATTTTTGAAATCGCTATCTGGATTGGGATTGTACTATTCAGCCTCTACATGCTTAACCAAATTTATATCATTGTTCAAGCATTTCGCTGGCGAAGTCAGGATAGACTGATTGCCCGGGCCCTGGAGCGACGGGATGACTGATTCATCCAACACACCAGATATCAAGATAGAAGTCATATCTGCTCCGGCGGCGAAAGATATGACGATTACGCAAGTCGGTCAAAACATGTTCAGCATCAGTCTGAATATCATCACAGTGGTCCGCTTTCCATCCAACGCGCCAACTGATACTCCGATCCCAGTCGCGCTAACAAGCACACCTACACTGGTTAATGACACACTTAACCCTGGGCAATTGCGGTATGCAGATGGCACAACTCCTCAACCGGACGGCGAGACTGCTGCTTTCAATGACTTCTCAAAACAACATGGTTATCCCCCACAAACGCGAGAAGTTCTCGCCGAGTGGGTAAAGTTGCAACAAGGAGGTGCACGATGGCCTTGATTCAATCAATCGCTTTGGAAATGTTCGCTGGGAAGGATGCGGAACCGCTCTATACAGAGAAAGGGCAGTTCATTGTCAAATTCACCGCGTGTTGGTCGCGCGGTCCCGAAGAAAAAATATGGTTCGACTGCGTAGTCTGGGGAAACATCACAACCAGCGACAAGCCCACGGCACAAGAATTGGGATGGCTCGCTTCCTATGTCGCAGAGAATCTAAAAGAAGGTGATCGGATTTTGGTGAGAGGTCGTCTCCAAGGCACTCCAGATGGGAAACCCGCCTTATGGGTAGATAAAGCTGAGTTTAACGGTTCTTGAGCTTTCGATCACAGAAGCCAAAACCAATCGTCCAGCAAAGGCTTCTGCTCCCATGCCAGCGATGGAAGAAATGTCTGATGGACCTGCTGCTGAGAGTCAACTGCCGACTCCGAAGGCGGTCAGTGTGCTAACACAGTCATCGGCTGCTGCCGATGATGTATTCGCAAAGTATCTTTCAAATTCAAAATCATAAGGAGCTCTACTATGACAAAGATTTCTAACAAAGGGATATTGCCATCGGCGGCACTGAGCCGCGCGCTGAACATGGTTGGTCGTGGAAGTGGCAAGATCGATGCAGCATATGAAATGGTTCAGCTGGAAATAAAGAACGGCAAGTTAAGCGTCCGCTGTTTTAACGGCACGATGGGCATTCTTGCCAGTATCCCCGTGGAAGACCAGGGCAACGGCTTTGACGCCATCGTGAATGCACAGGCATTTGCCAGCCTGGTCAGTTCCATGAATGGACCTGTCACCCTCACGCCGGATGGCAGAAAAGGACTTAGGGTTGAATGCGGTTCAGTGAGCGTTACTCTCAAGGGCACTACCAAAGCCCTGCCCGAGTTTGGTGATCCAGCGGCGCGCCAGGTTCTGAAGCTCTCAGGTCAGGACTTGCTTGAATTGCTCCGTGTTGGCAACAGCGCGGCAACCGATCCCATGCTGGTCTTCTCATCGGTCCTGTTGGATATTTCATCCAGCGAGACTTCCTCCTGGGCAACGGATAGTTTCCGCGCCGCAACGTGCGTCAAGCCTATGGGCGGCGAACCAACTTCTTTCCTTCTGCCTCTGGCGTTCGTATCCTGGATGAGGACGATCCCTGCGAAGGCGACAGTCACGATATCAGAGTCGCCAAACCGCCTCGTTGTCACGGCAGTGGATGACAACAATCAAATCTCGATGACCACGCCGAAAGGTGAACATCAGAAGTTCCCGGCGCTCAGTTCCATCTTCGATGTCGTGTTCAACACAAGCGGCATCCTTTTTTCAGTCGAAGCGGCTGCGTTGAATCAAGCTGCCCGCCAGGTGAAAGCACTTGGGGGAGACACGATCGGTCTCTACACGGATGGCAATAATCTCTGCCTGCGCGCGAAAACGGACACCGCTGGATATAACAATACGATAGGGACAGTGAATGGGAATATCACAATATTCCTTTCCTCCGGTTTCCTCGCCGATGGCATGACACTCTTCGAGACTCCAGAACTGCTCTTCACAGATGCCAAGGCGCCTCTGGCCGCCAGGGAAGGCAATCTGCGCGTTCTGTTCATGCCTAAGAATATGGATGATCAAGTATTCAGAGCTGAGGAGAAAGAACAATCTGTCCCTGTAGAGTCCGAGTCTATAGCAATGGAACCTGCGGAGGCTATCGCTGTTTAGAAGGGATGATCATTGAGATCAAGATTCAGACATTAATGACTATACGATGTTGGCAAAATGAATTGTCCAATCTGTCTCAAGAGTGGCTCCATCCTGGCCAGAGAACCAGGCACTTCCACTCGTTGCCCGTTGTGCTGGGGTGTCGGAACGATCCCTCCCCTGCACGTTATCAGAGAAGACGAAAAAGATCTCGCCCTGTATTACTGGGAATGTAGCTGTTGCAGAATGATTGATGGCCAGATGTATCAACGTGTCCATCCCGATAATCATGATGTCTGTTCAACCTGTGATATGACATCGAATCGAGCCAAGCTTGCGCTGGCTGGTTATGTCTGGGCTTTCTTCGCCAACATCTACAGGCTTGACCTGGATTTCGTTTATCTCTGAATCAAAGATTCTCATACGCATACCCCTGACCCGCACAGTCAGGGGTGTTGTTTTTCTCGAAGGAGGTACTATGCTCTCGAAAAAATTGAAGGGGAACCCTGGCACGTTCCAGGCTTCAAACTTTACCGCCACGCAATGGAATACGGCTGAGGACAAAGCCAGAATGGCGGACAAACTAACGAAGTTCATCTTGAATGGCTTTCAGCAAGGCTCATTCACAAAAGAGATGTACAAGCGTCTGTCCACCATGTTTGGACATATAGCGGAATACAACATCCATGGCTTTTATACAGTTTGGTTTGATGATGATGCAGCCTGGACCTGGTCGGACGTTGAAAGGGCAATTCAGAAGTGGCTCAGTGATAACCGCATCGTTGAAAAAATCAGCGGCATTATTAACCAGGAGGCGGAACTTCCTCTGCCTGACGAATCTAGGATGCCCACTGAGATCCCGCAGAATGATCAGTTGACATTGTTCCGCGCAGACACAATCGGTGAAACAAATGACTGACACAGCAACAAAGAACTTCTGGGTTGTGGATCTCGATGAGTACACACCCATCCTCGTAACGGCCGATCGCAAGGTCATTGTGCAAGCCGGCTTCAGCCTGGTGGAGGAAGGGCTGGACTCTGGAGAGCGTCTCCAGCGGTTGGTCGATTTCATTCGCGACACCAAAGGCCGATTGGAAGATTGCTTTCCAAGTTTGACTGCTCTCATGCCGTTCGGTGTTTCGCACCGGGTAGCCGAGGAGATTATCTACCTGGCTTATTGGAAAAACCATCGGCTTCAGCTCCGCATGGACAAAGCCAGGCATGAAGTCGTGGTTTGGGCACACTTCCTCAACAAGCCTGAGTTGCATTGCGTACTGGATCGATTTGCCGGCGACGTTGACCCCTATGTTGAACTGCAGGGATGGCTGAATTTCTTCTGCCGCATCATCTCGGACCACGTGGACATCTGGCAGATCAATCTGAGCGTCCATGAAAGTGTATACGAAAAACTTGTCATCCCCGAGCAGACAAGTGTATTCATTGAGGTCCAAGCCGGCGAAAACACGATCATGGATGATGATCTCGCCCGCATTGCCAAACATAACGTGTCGCCAGCTATGACCATCCCATCCAGTTGAGAAAGGAATATCTCCATGGAACAAACAACAGATGAAAACCACAAGGGTATTGCGCTGGAAGAGTCTACGGTCGAAGCCCAAGCAATCGTCACAGCGACTCAAGCTGCTGAGAATATGCAGACCAAGTCACTGCAGCAGGTTGAAGAAATCGATTCGTCCACGCCAGTTGCAGAACCAGGCAAGCCTGCCTCCAGAACAACTGGCAGCAAAGAGCAACCGCCTTCCAACCCGCTCCTCGACGATCCCTATGAATGGGACCAGTGTTCGATCACGCTGGTATATGCTCTGCTTCAGGATCAAACGGTGAGCGTAAGCATTCACAACCATAAGGATGAACCCATCGTGAAATCCTTCCCAGCGTCCGAAGTTCCTCTGCCTGAAAAAATCAGCAGTGTGATGGCGACACTCCAGGCCATGTGGCCTGAAAGTACCGTTTCCGCTACTATAGTGCTCATGCCAAAACTGGCAGAGACAACGGAGCGCCCCATTGTCGTATCGGTGCGGGCGGGCAACGATACTCCTATTGTGCAAACGGGGGTTGAGTCAAATCTACCCTTCCCCACTCAGATCAATGCCATGCTGGACGAACTCAAAGCTCTGCTCCCGACTCGCGCTCTGAAGCGTATTGAGAAGGATGCCAAGACGAAGATTAGCCCCGCGACGAAGCCCGTTGGAAAGACCGGATCCAAACCCGCTACAAAGCCAACTACCGTTGCGCCAGCGGCTGTAAACAAAACCCAGTTGAGTCTTTTCTAGGAGGTTAATCATGACAACGTATATGCTCCATGTGCAGGAAACAGATCAGAAATTTCCCATTCCCGGTGAGATTGGGGCTGATGATAATTCTATCAAGCGCGCGCTCGCCGGTGTCGTTCCATACATCGACAGTGCCAAGCTGGAGAGATCTGAGGAAAATAATGTGGTCACAATCAAAGTGACCAAGAGCCATGCACCAAAAGGAGCCGGAGACCCCGGCTCTCCTTTTTCCCATTTGATCGAAAGTCTAATTGAAGCAAAAGGTGATGGTCGTAATCCAGTGATCGGACTCTTCCTAGAAGTAGAAAAGATGAAGCGCCGGATACACAAACTGGAACCGCATGAGATTCTCAAACTGGACCGGAAAATATCTGTCACACTCGATGCAGGTGGGGATCTCCAGCAACGTTTCAGGCAAACACTTGTATACCTGTCTAACAGTCCTGCTCTGCCTGCTAAAGTTGTTCCGGCTGGTTTTTAACTTTGGGAAGTCCTCCAATGTCACAGTCAATCAGTTACAAAGATGCGTGGCTGGCGTTATCGTCCCTAAAGACACCATCGATCTCGGTTGCAAGTTCGGCGCTGCTTGAAATCTCGGCCGCGCTACGAGTGAGTGCAGCGATCGCCCAGGTGTTTCCAAAAGATTTCAGGAAGCGACTGAGATCCCTAAAGTTTGCCTTTGAAGAAATGCGCTTCCCTAAAAAGGATGGCGATGCAAGCCAGGCATCTGCTATAGTCTCTCAACTGATCGATAGGCACTTGTGCCCTCTGGACGAGGCCTGGCTGAATGAAGAGGTGATGAACTTTGCCGAGGATTTGACTCTCCATATTGCCGTTCAGGGATTCAAAATGTCTATGGAAGATTTTGGAGATTGGATCTCCGGAGATCCGCCCGACGTGCCTGATCATCTGGGACTTCACACGATGATGGGACTTGTATGGGGTTGGTATGGTGATGAATGTGAGATCCAAGAGTTATGGAGAACCTACAACGATCGATTCAAATGGGGTATTCCTGACTATCCTGAATTTCCAGCAGATCATTATGTTGATGTAAAGAGGCTCCGCAAAAAACTAAAGAAGGCAAGCGCACAGTCTTTGTGTACGCTTCTACTGGCAATCGATGGAAGCACCGACAATGTTTTCTTTGACTTCGACTACGATTACTGGCAGTCCATCGATCTGACCGTTTCTACTCTTCTCGCACTTAATAAAGATTGGGGGAAGGCTTTGCCTCTAGTTGAGGAGTGTCACCGGTCCTTTGATCTGCTTGCGGAGAAGCCGGAATTCTACAAGATATTTCTGGACGCTTATCGAAGCTCGATGCGGCCTAGAACGAAGAATTGAGGAAATAAATGAAAACGAATTCTTTGCTTGCTGATGATGTATTGGCAAGCCTTCACTTCCTGCAATCCAACGAGATCATGTTTGTTTACAGGAAAGATGACGTAGTCCACAGTAAGCTCATCTCGATCCAAGACGCCAGGATTGCATTTGATCAGCACGGCGGCGAAGACTCGGGCTGGTTATATGAAGGCGTACTCCGCGCGGGGAGAAACGTAAGGGGAGACTGGGTTGTGTATGTAGCTCAGCCACAGATCGTTGAGATCGTGACAGACCACAATGAAAAGCTGTTTATCCCGCTCCCTATGAGTTTGTTCCTCGGCTGGGACCACAGATACTATCTGTGGTCCTTGCAGGGCAGGAAGTTCGAACCATCTCTCCCGGTTTTCAAAGCTCCCTATCCAAATGTTTACGACAATGGGCGTATTTGCTGGGGCATTCATCGGCCGGCAAAGGTGACACCCTCGAATATCAAATCCACCTGGACGTTATTTTTTGGCACGGTCTTTAACACTCATATCGCCAGCCATAAAACGAAAAGTTATGCAGCGAACGCATTGGACCTGTTGCGCAAACTGTCGGTGGCAAAAAAGAAAACCTTCCCCGCAGACGAGCTGGTGTGGGCGTCGCGTTCGGTGGATGCTTGCCTTGAAAATATATTCAAGTACGGAGGTGAATAAAGTATGTTGAAACTCATTCAACACCTTGTAGTAAATGAAAATATGTCGCTGCCAGAAACGTCGGATTGCCTGTATGCTTATATCATGGCTGGTAATGGTGTCTTTCTCAATGCAAGACGTGGAGGACTCGAGGTATTAATTCCCGTTTCCAACAGTAGGATCGCAGCCTTACCGACGTTGATCCCGTTTGTAAGGCTATCCAGCTGCGTACCAAAGAATCTCCTCTTTACGGCACTGGAATTGTCTCGACGTAACTTTCCAAATGAAATGCTTTTCTGGTTCAACCTGAATGATCGTTGGAGTATAGATGTACCGGACCAACTGACGCGCCCGGCAAGCGTTATGCCTGTCGATAAGATGGACGCGAGAGGGACCAGCGCTTTGATTGACCTGCATAGTCACGGCGCACTATCCCCTTTCTTCAGTCCAATCGATAATAGGGACGAGCAGGGCTTTCGGATTTATGCCGTCATTGGTGAAGTTGACAAAGTGCCCAAGCTATGTGTTCGGGCGGGAGTATATGGCCATTATTTCGACATTCCAGCTGCGACAGTGTTCGAAATGCCGAATGACATAGTAGATGTCTATGAAGATGAAGGAGGTGGTGATGAAAGTACGGTTGAATAAGGACAGCTTATACGCCAGGTCGCTTTTGCTCCCTCTAACAAAAGGCACACGTCTTATTATGATTGGGTGTGGCGGGACAGGTTCCTGGCTTGCGCCGCATATTGTGAGGATCGCAAGGTTGCTCCACGAGGCGCGCGATCAGCAAGTTTCGGTGGTTTTCTGGGACCATGATCACGTTGAACCAAAAAACATATTTCGACAAAACTTCTGTGAAGCAGAGATAGGGGCAAATAAAGCCGTGGCCTTAGCTCAACGTTATGGTCATGCTTGGGGCATTCCTATTGCTGCCATAGATAAACCTGTTGACAAGAGTATTGCGACCAAAAATGAATTTGTTCCATCTTACAACGACCAACGAACCACAGTTTTTGTGACATGTGTGGATAATAATCAGGCGCGGCGCGAGGTCGAAAAAATGTGCAAGAGCTGGCCGATCTGGTGGGTGGACACAGGCAATCGAAAGACCTCAGGGCAGATTGCGGTCGGCAGAGATTTGAACAATGGTGAACCATTTCCATTACGGTTCCCATCCAAAACAACCTGGTTACCTATCCCAACTCTGCAATTCCCTGAAATCCTGATGGCCAACGAGGACCCTCACGAGGCTGGTGATTATTCAAATTTGTCTTGTGCCGACCTCGCCATTGTAGACGAGCAGGGATTGAGTATCAATCATGCTGTTGCATCAGCTGCGGCGACTCTGCTAATGAAGATGCTGGTGCTTGGTGATCTTCAATACCATTGTGTTCATGTGAGCACAGATTTAGGCACATCTGTTATATATAACTCGCCCAGGATCATTAGGAAATATCTGAAGGCACAAAAGTTCAAAACCAAAAACGAAGGCGATCTTTCAGACGAATTCATCGACGATGAAATAGGTGATGACGACGAATAAAACATAACACTACTTCACGAGACAAAAGAGGGCTGTCCAAAAGGACAGCCCTTTGAGATGGCTGCTAGGTATTAAATCGTTATCTATCTATACCCGCTCTTCAAAGATTGATGGATGTTGGAGGATCGAAGTAGGTAATGCTTGCGCGGCTGCAGGAGATGGAGTAGCCGTAAGGGACTCGGCGTTGACGAGATTCTCGCGTATGTTAGAGGATTGCAGGCTCCTAAAAGAAACGTTGAAGCAATCAGAACGATTTATGCTCGCGTGATTTGAAACGTTATCAAGACGTTTGAGGAAATGATTCGATAGAAGTCTTCACTACTGTAGCATTCTTGAGCCACTTGGGGCGTGGCATCTCTTTGCAGAGATCTGCCAATTCCTCCACGCTGCTGTCAAACGCCTTGTTGATACTTTCGGGGCTCTGATCTTCAGGGAGTCGATCACGAACGTATATCGTAAAGACCTGATCGGGCTGATCCGGCAACTCGTCAAACCAGAGTATGTGTAGGAACTTATACGCTAGAAGGATATGTCGTTTTTCTGGAACACTAGGTAGGGAATCCGCGTCGAGTTCTTCCAGGTCCCAGAGAATTGTCAGCCAGTGCAGATGTTCTACAGCTCTAGAGAACATTTCCTTATCTTGTGGCGGCAGAGCGCCGAAAGACTTCAGAAGACGTTTCCGCTCTTCTGAATTTCTGGGGATTTTACTGGGCATCATATCTGCAGCTCCTTCTGGGCAACTTGCATAAGCATTTTATCATCTTTGCTCCGCTGGCGGAGCAAAATTTATGTTGCTCAAAAATACAATCACAGCGGTATGAAGAACATCGTAGGGAACCGTGTTCAGGAAGCTCGGCGTAAATTCAAGCCCCCATTATCGCAGGAGGCGTTGGCAGTGCGCCTAGAGTTGGATGGATGGAAAATCAGCCGAGGGACTCTATCGAAAATTGAAGCTGGGATCAGGCAAGTTACGGATTTCGAGGTCATGGCACTCGCGAGGACCCTGAAGGTATCTCCTGAATGGCTACTGGACAAACTGTTGTTTGAAAGCCTTCTGAAAACGCCTAAGGGATAAACATGAATTTGTGCTAAACAATTTCCTGCAGGGGCAACGATCTAACGAGAGATCTTGGCGATCTCCTCAAAGGAATAACCATCACTAGAAAGCAAACTATTTCAACCCGCAGTGATATCTGGGCACCTTGTCTCAGCCGACTTCGCGCGGAATGACGCTATTTGCATCCTAGAAGAGTCCTTCCGGACCGCGACCCTTTTCACAGGCACAACATCAATTCACATTTCCCCAAACAAATCATCATCTTGAGTCGCGACTCAAATACCAGAATCATCAAGGAGGTTGCTATGTTCATACCATATTTCGATCGCGACACGTTCTGACGTACAAGAACAAATAATGCTAGAAGAGAACCTAGAAAGTTATCTTGTTAATCCAGGTGCTGGAGTCCGTGGAGGATAGTGCACCTTATCTGGAATAACTAGATCGTCATGTAAAAACTAACAACTTTTTCAATACAAGCGAAGGGCTGTCCAAAAGGACAGCCCTTCTTTTATTTGGAGGAATATGACTAGGAAGTTAGCGCACGTGTATCTGATCCACTTTGAGCAGAAATATCATCATGCCGGACATTATCTTGGGTACAGCAAGCACCTCTGGTTTCGCATCATAACCCATCGGTCAAATACGGGAGCCAAGTTGTTACGAGCGGTTAATCAGGCAGGGATTGAATGGACAGTGGTGCGCACGTGGACTGTCGACTCTCAGGACCTGGAAAGGAAACTCAAAAGCTTGAAGAACTCCCCGCGTTTGTGCCCTATTTGCAACTCGGAATTGGCAGGAGAAGTTGAGAACGAATATGCCGATATGCAGTGGGAATTTGATCATTCGGTCTACAACCCTGACCAGCCACTGCCATGGTGATCGAAAAACTATCTACACCCATAAATCTACAACCAAGGAAAACATTAATCTAAAACAATCAGATAGCAGAATGGCAACGGGCCTACTGCTCGAAAGGAGGAATCTCATTATGCAAATACCCAAAGGACTTGCAGCAAAGGCAAGACTAACAATGGACAATGGCACCAAGCTGTATATCGAGGTCAGAGATGGAAGCAACTTCCATAACTTCTACACCACGTACACGGTCAATGGCCGCGGACGAGGGCGCGTGATCGACCTAAAGCCCCCAAGACATAGAGGGTTTGCCGACTCTATCGAGGAGGCAACTGAGAAAATCGCAGGAACCATAAATCAACACGCAAAGCGCACGTCGGGGAGTTGTGTGGCGGATATAAAAATATGGATCTACCGCAAGCGCTTATATCGCAAACGATTCCAAACGCCACCAGATATTCTCGGTTTGACCAGGGTGAACTGCCCTTGGACTGACCGACATTCGATTGCAACACCAACCCATTCCATTGAATCAAAAGCCGCCCCGATGAGGCGGCTTTTGATTCATCAGGAGGCAAACCACTAATGTTACAAACTTTCCGTTTTTCACCTGAAGCTCAGCTGTATTTTGGTTCGGCAAGGCAGAAAGCAAATACAAACCTGGAAATCCTGCAGCTCCTTAAAAAGCTGGCTGAGGAAAGTCGGGACGCTAGTTCCGAAGAACAAAACATATTATCCCGCTATATCGGTTGGGGAGACTCTGCTGTCCTTTCATGCAGATATAACGAAGTTGCAGAGGCAGTGTCAGAAGATGAATTTGCTGCGCTGCGTAGCAGTACTCTGAACGCTCATTACACCGCGCTTCCCATTGTCCGCGCGATGTGGTCTGGAGTAACTCGACTCGGCGCACACAAACTTGCTTCAATGCGAATTCTAGATCCATCGGCAGGCGTTGGTCACTTTCGCAGTGCCATGCCTGAATTCCTCAAGCATAGCGCGCGCTGGGTGGAGATCGAACTGGATTTGCTGACTGCTCGCATTCTCAAACATCTACATCCGGATAGCGAGGGCCAAAGCGTCGTCTTCAACAAAGGGTTTGAGGAGGTGCACTTCATCGAGAATCAATTCGATCTGGCGATTTCCAACGTCCCATTCGGGAACTATCCCATCTCTGACCGCTCAATCAAAGAAGCGTATCTCAAGTCCAATATCCATGACTACTTCTTCGTGAAAGCACTCTCACTGGTTCGTCCAGGCGGCGTCATTGCTTTTATCACCAGCCGCTATACGCTGGATAAAAAGAACAGGACCACCCGCGAATGGCTTGCCAGGCGCGCGGAACTTTTAGCTGCAATTCGTCTGCCTGATACCACATTCATTGAGAACGCAGGCACACAGGTTGTCACCGACATACTCTTTCTACGCAAGCGCCATGCATTACTTGAGGGCTCGCTACCTCCCTGGGTAGACACGGAAGTGATCAACCCCGACACGCGCTGTCATGACCAAAACGATACAGAGACGGATGGGAAGATTCGACAAAATTGCATATACGGCGAGCATCCGGAGTGGATCATTGGTAAGACCAGGACCCGACGAGGCATGTATTCAGCGGATGAATACACGGTCCGATACGATGGCGGTGAACCC
>WNFL01044248.1_pt2 | contig 32891 bp, 27 predicted proteins | sample 5400361 | NCBI WGS metagenome assembly WNFL01 (sample SAMN13153351, study PRJNA577476) | soil metagenome | isolation source: 40 cm soil on Douglas fir-dominated hillslope | place: USA:California | collected 2013-09-17
GGCGATTAACACGATGCTCGACCGGATTCAGCATGCGTTCGGAGCCCGGCTGAACTCCGAGCGGAAGGTCAGGGAGTTCGCGGCCGACGCATCGCACGAACTTCGCACCCCCCTGACCACAATCCGCGGGTACGCCGAGCTGTACCGCCAGGGCGCACTCGGACCAGAGCAGCTGCCAGGGGCGATGCGGCGGATCGAGCAGGAGGCGCAGCGCATGGCCACCCTCGTCGCCGAGTTGCTCGAGCTGGCCAGGCTGGACCGGACATCATCGCTCGATCTCACCGAGACCGACCTGGCGATAGTCGTGCGAGACGCTGTGGCCGACGCGGCGGCGGTTGAGCCGCAGCGGCCGGTCAGCGCCCAGGCTCCGCCGCGGCTGATCGCTGTCGTCGACGAGCGCCGGATCAGGCAGGTGCTGGCCAACCTGCTCGGCAATGTCCGCGCGCATACCCCGTCATCGGCCCAGGTCGCGGTCCGGCTCGGGCAGGTCCAGGGTGGCGTGCTGATCGAGGTCGCGGACTCAGGTCCCGGGATGGCACCGGAGGATGCGGCGCGGGCGTTTGACCGGTTCCACCGCGCCGCCGAGCAAGCTGCTGGCGCCGCGGAATCCGGAGAGGACGACGCGGCGCGGGCCGAATACACCTCAGGCGGCGGCAGCGGTCTTGGCCTGTCGATCGTCCAGGCAATCGCGACCGCTCACGGCGGCCAGGCGACCCTGGAGTCCTGGCCGGGCCACGGAACCCGGGTCAGGATCTGGCTCCCGACGCGGTCAGCCTTCGCCGTCACCGCCTAGCCACCCGTGAGCCGAAGACGCGGGGAGGGGCCGGGGGCCGGGGCCGGGGCCCGGGACCGCGACAGTCAATCCGATGACGGCGGACCCGCGGGAGCAGCGGGCTCCGGCTCAGCGATCGACCTGGCCAGGAGTTGTGCCACGTCGACGACTTCCAGCGAGTCCTTCGCCTCGCCCGAGCCCTTCTTCGCGCTGATCGCGTCACCAAGCATTACCAGACAGAACGGGCAACCGGTCGAAATCGTGTCGGGATCGGTACCGAGCGCCTCCTCGATCCGCTCGGCGTTGATCCGCTTGCCGATCCGCTCTTCCATCCACATCCGCGCGCCGCCAGCCCCGCAGCAGAACCCGCGCTCCTTGCAGCGGTGCATCTCCTGCGCCTGGACCCCGGGCACCTGCTCCATGATCTCCCGCGGCGGCGTGTACACCTTGTTGTGACGGCCGAGGAAGCACGGGTCGTGGTAGGTGATCTTCTCCTCGATCGGGGTCACCGGCTTGAGCTTGCCCTCCTTGACGAGCCGGGCCAGCAGCTGGGTGTGATGGATGACCTCGTAGTTGCCGCCGAGCTGCGGGTACTCATTCAAGAGCGTATTGAAGCAGTGCGGGCAGCTCGCGATGACCTTGCGGGCCCCGGCCTCGTTCAGCGTCTCGACGTTCTGCTGCGCCAGCATCGAGAAGACGAACTCGTTCCCCATCCGCCGCGCCGGGTCGCCGGTGCAGGTCTCGGCGCGCCCGAGCACGGCGAACGACACCCCGGCGGTGTGCAGCAAAGTCGCTATCGCCTTGGTCGTCTTCTTCGCCCGGTCTTCCAGAGCGCCCGCGCATCCGACCCAGAACAGGTACTCGACATCATCGCCGATCGGGCCGTCGACGACGGGCACCTCGAAATCGAGCTCGCTGATCCACTCGGCCCGCTTCGACTCGCCCATTCCCCACGGGTCGCCCTTGTTCTCCAGGTTCTTGAGCATCCCGGACGCCTCGGTCGGGAACTCGGACTCGATCAGCACCTGGTACCGGCGCATCGCGGTGATGTGGTCGATGTGCTCGATATCGACCGGGCACTCGTTGACACATGCACCGCAGTTGGTGCACGACCAGATCACGTCAGGGTCGATGACGCCGTGCGCCTCGGCCTTGCCCACCAGCGGCCGCTGCGCCTCGGCCTTCACCGCATCCGGCATTGCCTCCCTGGCTTCGTCGGATCCAGCCAGCAGGTACGGTGCCTTGGCGAACGCATGGTCGCGGAGGTCCAGTATGAGCATCTTCGGCGAGAGCGGCTTGTCGGTGATCCACGCCGGGCACTGCGACTGGCACCGGCCGCACTCGGTGCAGGTGGCCAGGTCGAGCATGCCCTTCCAGGTCAGGTCCTCGACCTTGCCGAGGCCGAAGACATCGGTGTCGGGGTCGGCTTCCTCGAAATCGAGCACCTTCCCGTTCGACCGCATCGGCTGGAGGTCGCGCATGCCGTCGGGGCGGCGAGAGAACAGCACGTTGAGCGGTGCGATGAAGATGTGCAGGTGCTTGGAGTAGGTGACGAAGACGAGGAAGCCGAGGATGACGGCCAACTGCAGCAGGATGAACGTGGTCTCGATCGCCATGTTGGCGCTGTGGCCGAGCGGCGCCAGCCAGTGCCCTACAATTTCTGAGGCGAAAGCCCCGCGGCGGTAAGGGAAGTCGCCGGTGTTGATCTGCGCGCCGCGATAGATGAGCAGCGTCACGATCACCAGGGAAATCATCAGCAGAACCAGCCAGGCCGCGCCGGTGTGCGAGCCTGCGAAGCGGGACTTGCGCCCCTCGGTCTTCGGATTGCTGCGCAGCCTGATCACGGTAAATGTCGCCAGGCCGACCAGGACGGCGACGGCGAACAGGTCCTCGAGGAAGCCGACGGGTGCCCAGGTCCCGATTCCTGGGATCGCGAACGTCTTGCTGAACAAGTCGCCATATGCCTCGATGATCGTTAGCAGCAAGATGATGAAGCCCCAGAACGTCAGGAAGTGCGCGACTCCTGGAACGGTCCACATCAGCAGCTTGCGCTGCCCGAATACCTCGGTGACCTGGGTCTCGGCGTCGCGGGCTGGGTGCTCCCTGACTGCCGCGATGCGCTCGGGCGCCGGCTGGCCGCTCATGGCGAGGCGGTAGAGCCACCACAGCCGTCGACCGGCGATCGCCGCAGCGACCACGGTCAGGGCGAGTCCGATGATGATCCGCAGCGCCAAATCGACCTCCGGTGACGGCGTGGGGTGCCGACTTTGGATGCCAGCGTACGCCCGCCGCGATTACGTCCTGCTACCGACGAGCACATCTGGCGAACCGTTCGTTACCGAAGAGTAACTTACCAGTTCGCGACGCGCTTACGATCCGGGGCGGCCTCGTCCAAATCGCTGATGCGGCGATCAGAGCATCAGTGATGCTAGGCTATGTACGCATGAGAACCACGGTGAACCTTGATCCGGACGTCGCAGCGGCTGCCGAGCGGCTACGGGCCGAGCGGAATATCGGCCTCAGCGAGGCAGTCAACGAGCTGGCGAGGGCCGGCCTCCGGGCCAGGCCCGAGCGCAGGCCATTCACGCAGCGCACACGCGGACTCGGGCTCCGAGTGGACGTCTCAAATGTTGCCGAGACGCTTGATCTGCTTGACACCGAGGACAGCCCGTGATCGTCGACGCGAATATCCTGTTGTACGCCGTCGACGAGTCCAGTGAGTTCCACGAGCGGGCTAGAACCTGGCTGGAGGAGGCGCTCAACGGCCCGGCGCGGGTCGGTATGCCGTGGCCCACGCTCACGGCATTCCTGCGGATCTCCACCCACCCGCGCGCTGCCCGCTCTCCGCTGACCGCGCGTGAGGCGTGGGACTGCATCTCAGACTGGCTCGAGGCGAACCCAGCCTGGATTCCTCTGCCGGGACCAAGGCACGCCGAGCTGTTCAGGCGGCTCACCGTCGACGGGAGCCTGCAGGGCAACCTGGTCAGCGACGCTCACCTGGCCGCCCTTGCGCTGGAGCACGGCGTGGGGGTCTGTTCTGCCGACTCTGATTTCGCCAGGTTCCCCGGGCTCGACTGGTTCAATCCGCTGAGATAGCGGTGTCACCACAGTCACCGGACAGTCACCGGACAGTCACCGGCGCCAGGCAATCACCATGCCGGACTGAATGGTCGGCGGGCCCAGCAGCGCAGCGAGGTAGCTGGCCAGCGCCGAACTCGCCGCGGTAACGGCCACTACGGCGGCCGGATGCCACGCCGCCAGGTCGGCTCGCACCTGTGCGAGCGCAGGGACGTCGCCGACCGGCGTCGACCCGGCCTGACCGGCGGTCGGCAGGCCTGCAGCCGCCGCGGCTACGGCAAACGGGCTGGCTGGCCGCAGTCCGGCCGCCCAGAGCCGGTCAAAGTACCAGGCCACGGGACTGACCCCGGTGCCGCCGATGTACGCCTGGCCGCCGGCACCCGGGCCGATGAAGTAGCCGCCGACGATCGAGGACGGCTGGCCGGTGTCGGCCTGCCATCGCATGGCGGGTGTCAGGATGTTGGTGGGAACCGGAACCACGAGGACCGGCGCGCCCGAGGGCAGGTGCAGTGCGGTAAACGTCCTGGTCCAGCCGGCCGGCAGGGAGACGGCCGTGGCCGACGCCAGTGGCCTTGGCAGCAGCGGGAGGCAAGCGAGTGCGGCCACGCCAAGCACAGCCGCGCGCGCCCGTCCGCTCAGCGGGCGGTCCCCGCCCACGTCCTTCACCCAGGCGGAAAGGCGGTGCCGGGCGGAAAGGCGGCGCCGAGCGGCAAGTAGCTCGCTCACGGCGTCGATGCCTAGCGCCATCAGGGCCGCCGCCAGGCCGTCCGCGACGATCGAGAACCGGTCAGGCAACACCCACGCGAACAACTGGTGCTCCTCGAGCCAGTGCCATGGCAGGTTGACCGCCGGATGGAGCGTGCCTCCCACCAGCGGATGCCCGCCGAGTGACAGGACCACGAGCACTCCGAGGGTCAACGTCGCTGCCCGTCCGGCCGGCCTGCGCCAGCACGCGACGGCCGCGAGCAGCACGACGATGATCAGCGGCCACCCCAGGTACGCCAGGTACTCGGTCTCGCCGCCCTGGTACCTGGCGGCCGCCGCGGCGGTCCCCGCTGTGTGGAACAGCAGGTACGACGATGGCGTGACAAAGCTCGCTGGGTCGTTGACGTAGTAGTCAAGCGGGAACAGCGGGCCGTGCTGGACCACCGGGCCGCCGAACTGGGTCCACAGCGCAGGCCCGGCCAGCGCGATTGAGACGGCCGCGGCGATCAGCAGCCCGGCGGCGGCCGGCCCCAACCTCCTGACGGCGGAACGTGGCCTGGCCGCGGCCAGCCCGGCGACCAGCACGAGCCCGGCGATCGCAGTGATCAGGGCGACTTCCTCACTGATGAATAGCTGGGCCGCCGCCAGCAAGCCAAGTCTGGCGCCGTCCCAGACGACCGCTCGCACCCGGGGGGCGCTGGCAACTTGAGGCCGCGGCCGCCCGACTGCCAGGCACAGCCCAGCGTCGATGATCAGTGGCGGGAGCACCGCCAACTCCAGGTTGTAATGCGCGAGCGCCGAATGCACCAGGGCGGGCGAAAAGCCGTACACCGCGCCAGCGAGCGCGGCGGCGGCGGTGCTCACCTGCCAGCGGCGCAGCACGTAGTAGAGCGCGGCCGCCGATCCGGCAAATCCCGCCGTCGTGAGCACAGTCAGGCTGACCTGCGGCCCTAGCAGCAGGGTGACCGGCGCCAGCAGCACGGTCGGCAGCAGCAACGAGGTGTTCCACATCATGTTGATGCCCACGGGGGCGTTCATCGCGGTGGTCACGAGGGCAGGCAGATGGCCGTGCTGGACCGCGGCAGCGGCGTAGCGCAAGTACCAGGCGAAGAGGTCCGCGTCGGTCGGGTTGCCCGCGACCGTCCGCGACGCGGGATCTGGCCACAGGCGCGAGGTCACGATAAGCGCGGCACCGAGGTAGCAACTAACAACCAGGAGCGCGGCCCGCCGGCCACCCGGAGCATGCCGGATGGCATCGCTACGCGCCGCCAGGGACTCCGTCTCCGTCACCGCACGTCGTCCGGCCAACGCTCCAGCATCCTCGTAGTTAGATTCGCGCCTCGCAGGCCGCTAGCCTGGGCACGCGAAGATTACCGAAGGTCACCAGCTACTGCAGCCGCTCACAGCCGACGCCATGAACAAAGGTAAAGGTAGAAGGCATCCGACGGGAAAACGAGCATTACACGGACGGAGAAGCCCGTCGCCGGACACCGGTGGGATACAGGAAGCGAATGTCGGCTCAGCGCGCAACAGCAAGCGCAACATCTGTCAGGTACGCGGTCCTAGCGGGCTCGGTCGCCGCGCTGATCATCGCGAGCCTGCTCGGCGGCGCACTCGGCTCGGTCGCCAAGGCGGCATGCCGGGCGGGCGCCTGGAATGTGGGCGTCGAGCAGTACCAGGCACACTGCTACACCGACATCTACCCGCTGTACTTCTATGAGGGCTTGTCGGCGGGCCAGGTCCCTTACATCGGCCATCACGTGGAGTACCCGGTCGTGATGGGAGCGGTCATGCAGGCGGCCGCCTGGGTGGTCAAGCCCGTCACCGATCCGGCGGCGAGGGGGCGAGAGTTCTACGACGTTACCGTTGCGGTGTTGGCTGTCTGCCTCGTGGTCGGTGTGCTCGCAACGGCCTACTGCGCCGGGCGGACCTGGCGGTGGACCGGCCTTCTCGTCGCGCTGTCGCCGGGCCTGGTGCTCGCGGCATTCATCAACTGGGACCTGCTCGCGATGGCCCTCACGATGGCGGCGCTCGCTGCCTGGGCGGCCAGGCGGCCGGTCGTGGCGGGGTTGCTGCTCGGCCTGGCCGTGGCGACCAAGTTCTACCCGGTGATCTGCGTCGTGCCGCTGTTCGTACTGTGCCTGCGCGCGGGCAGGCTGAGGGAGTTCTGGCTGACCGCGGGCTCGGCGGCTGCCGCCTGGCTGGCCGTGAACCTGCCAGTGATGCTGGCGGCACCAGCGGGATGGGCAACCTTTTACATTTTCAACGCAAAGCGCTGGGCTGACTGGGGCTCGGTCTGGTACTTCTTTCAGGCGGAGCACTGGCCCGTGCTCGGCGGCCTGTCGCTTGCGACGATCAACATCGCCTCAGCGGCGCTCTTCCTGGCCACCTGTGTCGGGGTGGCGGTGCTTGCCCTCGCGGCGCCCAGGCGGCCAAGGCTGCCTCAGCTGATCTTCTTGCTGACTGCCGCCTTCTTGCTGACGAACAAGGTCTGGTCGCCTCAGTACGTCGTCTGGCTGGTGCCGCTGGTGGTGCTCGCCAGGCCCCGGCTGGGCGGCTACCTGATCTGGCAGGCCGCAGAGGTCGCCTACTTCTACGCGATCTGGGGGTACCTCATCTTCGTGACCCCCGACCCGCACGCCTCGGGGGCCGTGGGCCCGGGCCTTTACTTCACCGCCCTGCTCGCCAGGTTCTGCTCGGTGCTGCTGCTGAGCGCCCTCGTAATCCGGGACATCATTCGCCCCGAGCGCGATGTTGTACGTGCTGACGGAGATACCGATGACCCGGCCGGCGGCGTTCTGGACGGCGCTCCTGATCGCCTGGTTCTGGCGCTCCAGCGGGAATTCTGACCAACCTCTGAAAGTTGAGTCCAGTAGACTCAACTCATTTGACTTGAGCTGGTCAAGATGGCAAACTTGCGTCGAGCAGACTCAAGCTTCGCAAACAACACACCAAGGACTGACACATGGCACGAGCGGTAGGCATTGACCTCGGGACGACCAACTCCGTCGTCGCCGTTCTCGAGGGCGGCGAGCCCACGGTGATCGCGAACGCGGAAGGCTCGCGGACAACCCCGTCCGTCGTCGCGTTCGCCAAGAACGGTGAGGTGCTGGTCGGCGAGGTCGCGAAGCGCCAGGCGGTGACCAACGTCGACAGGACCGTCAGGTCCGTCAAGCGCCAGATGGGCACCGACTGGTCCATCAAGATCGACGCCAAGAAGTTCACCCCGCAGCAAATCAGCGCGTTCATCCTGCAGAAGCTCAAGCGGGATGCCGAGTCGTACCTGGGCGAGACGGTGGCCGACGCGGTCATCACCGTCCCCGCCTACTTCAACGACGCCCAGCGGCAGGCCACCAAGGAGGCCGGCCAGATCGCGGGCATGAACGTGCTGCGGATCATCAACGAGCCAACATCGGCCGCGCTTGCCTACCACCTGGACAAGGCGACCGAGGCGACGATCCTCGTCTTCGACCTGGGCGGCGGCACCTTCGACGTCTCGCTGCTCGAAGTCGGCGAGGGTGTGGTCGAGGTCAAGGCGACCAGCGGCGACAATCACCTCGGCGGTGACGACTGGGACCAGCGCATCGTGGACTGGCTGGTCAAGGACTTCAAGAACAGCTACGGCATCGACCTGTCGCAGGACAAGATGGCGCTCCAGCGGCTGCGCGAGACCGCGGAGAAGACCAAGATCGAGCTGTCCAGCTCGATGGAGTCGCAGATCAACCTGCCGTACATCACGCACTCCGAGCAGGGCCCGCTGCACCTGGACACCAAGCTGTCGCGGGCGGAGTTCCAGAAGATGACCTCCGACCTGCTCGACCGGTGCAAGAGCCCGTTCCAGCAGGTGATCAAGGACGCCGGCGTCAAGCTGAGCGACATCCACCACGTCGTGCTCGTCGGCGGTTCCACCCGGATGCCCGCCGTCGTGGACTTGGTCAAGGAACTGACCGGCGGCAAGGAGCCGAACAAGGGTGTCAACCCGGACGAAGTTGTCGCCGTCGGTGCCTGCCTGCAGGCCGGCGTGCTCAAGGGCGAGGTCAAGGACGTCCTGCTGCTCGACGTGACCCCGCTGTCGCTGGGCATCGAGACCAAGGGCGGCATCTTCACCAAGCTGATTGAGCGGAACACCACGATCCCGACCAAGCGCTCAGAGATCTTCACCACGGCCGATGACAACCAGCCGTCCGTGCAGATCCAGGTCTTCCAGGGCGAGCGCGAGATCGCCGCGTACAACAAGAAGCTCGGCATGTTCGAGCTCACCGGGATCGCCCCGGCGCCTCGCGGCATCCCGCAGATCGAGGTCACCTTCGACATCGACGCGAACGGCATTGTCAACGTGTCGGCCAAGGATCTCGGCACTGGCAAGCAGCAGTCGGTGACCATCTCGGGCGGCTCGGCGCTGAACAAGGACGACATTGAGCGGATGATGGCCGACGCGGAGAAGTACGCCGACGAGGACCGCAAGCGCCGCGACGAGGCCGAGGTCCGCAACCGGGCCGAGACGCTCGCCTACACGACGGAGAAGTTCCTCTCCGAGAACTCGGAGAAGCTGCCTGAGGACGTGAAGTCTGAGGTGAGCGAGTCGATCGCCGAGCTGAAGAAGGCGCTGGAAGGCACTGACACCGAGGCGATCAGGACCGCCACGGAGAAGGCCGCCCAGGCGAGCCAGAAGATGGGCACCGCGATCTACGCGCAGGCTCAGTCCGAGGGCAGCGCTCAGACGGCCAGCGAGCCGGCCGGCGAGACCCAGGCAGATGACGAGGTCGTCGAGGCCGAGATCGTGGAGGACGAGAAGCCAGGCTCGGGAGGTGGCACGGCCTGATGTCGGCATCAGAGGAGGAGAGCCGCGGCCCGGTAATCAGGGACCGCAGGCGCATCGATCCGGTCACCGGCCAGGTAAGGCAGCCAGCGCAGGCCTCTGGCACGGGCCAGGCCCCGCGCGGGCCTGGTCAGGCCAGGCCAGGCAAGCATTCGGTGTCCAAGCCCGGCAGCCTCCGCCAGGAGGCTGCCGGGGCCGGGCAGCCGGCTGCCGAGGCCGCGCCGGAATCCGGTGCGGCCGGGCATGGCGCGGCCGGCTCCGGCCAGGACACAGCCGACGGCGGACAGAACGCCGACGCGGCTAGCGGAACTGCCGGGAGTGACGGCGCGGCGAGCGATCTCGCCGTGAAGCTGGCCGAGCGGACGGCTGACCTGCAGCGGCTTCAGGCCGAATACGCCAATTACCGCAAGCGGGTCGACCGGGACCGGACGGCGGTGCGCGAGCTCGCGCTGGCCAGCGTCCTGATCGAGTTGCTGCCCGTGCTCGACGACATCGGCAGGGCCCGCGATCACGACGAGCTCACTGGCGGCTTCAAGGCCATCGCCGAATCGCTCGAGTCGGCGGTCGGCAAGCTCGGGCTGACCACGTTCGGCAAGGCCGGGGAGGCGTTCGACCCGAACGTCCACGAGGCGCTGATGCACGCGTACTCGGCGGACGTAACCGAGCCGACCTGCGTCCAGGTGCTGCAGCCTGGCTACAAGGTCGGTGAGCGGATCCTGCGCCCCGCCAGGGTGGCGGTGGCAGAGCCAACGGACCCGGCAGGAGCCAGGACCGCTAGCGATGACACACTGCCCGCCGACAGCTCAGAGGAAGACACATCGGGCGACGCCGACGCGACCGACCGCACGCCTGACGAAGGCGACTAACCCCCGACCAGGAGGGGCCTGTTGAGTACGAAGGACTTCCTCGAGAAGGACTATTACAAGGCTCTCGGGGTCAGTAAAGGTGCGTCGGCCGAGGAGATCAAGAAGGCTTACCGCAAGCTCGCGCGCAAGTACCATCCGGACGCCAATAAGGGCGACGCGGCATCGGAGGAGCGATTCAAGGAGATCTCCGAGGCCTATAACGTCCTGTCTGACGCCAAGCGGCGCGCCGAGTACGACGAGGCGAGATCGCTGTTCGGAGCGGGTGCCAGAGTGCCTGGCGGTGCCGGCGGCTTTGACCTCGGCGACATCTTCGGGTCAAGCGGATCCGGTGGCGGCCTGGGTGACCTGCTTGGCGGCATGTTCGGCCGGGGCAGCCGGACGACCACCCAGGCCAGGCCGCGCCGTGGCGCTGACGTCGAAACCGAGGCGTCGCTGTCCTTCAGCGACGCGATCGACGGGGCGACCGTGAGCCTGCGGCTGAGCGACGAGGGCCCGTGCAAGGTGTGCCGCGGCACCGGCGCCAAAGCTGGCACCGTGCCCAAGGTCTGCCCGACGTGCCAGGGCACCGGCCAGTCCAGTCGCGACCTCGGCAGCTTCGCGTTCTCCGAGCCGTGCGCCACCTGCCGTGGCCGTGGCCTGGTAGTCGATGACCCGTGCACCACCTGCGGCGGCAGCGGACGTGCGCTGAGCGCGCGGACTATCCAGGCCCGCATCCCGGCCGGAGTTGCTGACGGGCAGCGGATCAAGCTGAAGGGCAAGGGCGCGCCTGGCGAGCGCGGCGGGCCGCCAGGCGACCTGTACGTGCGGGTGCACGTGGCTGGCCATCCGGTCTTCGGCCGGTCAGCTCACAACCTGACGGTCACCGTACCGGTGACCTTCACCGAGGCGGCGCTCGGCGCCGAGATCAAGGTGCCTGTGCTGCGCGGGCAGCCGGTCAACGTGCGGATCCCGCGTGGCACGCCTAACGGCCGCACGTTCAGGGTCCGCGGCAAGGGCGTCCGCAGGCCCGACGGGACGCAGGGCGACCTGCTGGTCAAGGTCGATGTTCAGGTGCCGACCGAGCTCAGCGACGACGCCCGCACCGCCCTGGAGAAGTTTAGGGAAGCGACAACCGGCGCCGACCCGCGAGACGAGCTGCTACGTAAGGGCCGGGCGTAATGACGTATGCAGGGCAGTCGGGGCGCGGGCCACGGAGAGGCGAAGATATGCCGAACGACTTCGAGCTGACGGACGACACTCCCGTGTACGTCATCTCGGTCGCCGCGCAGCTTTCCGGCCTGCACCCGCAGACTTTGCGCGCCTACGACCGCCTCGGGCTGGTCTCGCCTGGGCGATCCGCTGGCCGGGGCCGGCGTTACTCGCTCCGCGACATCATCATCCTGCGCGAGGTGCAGCGGCTGTCCCAGGAGGACGGCGTGAACCTGTCCGGCATCAAGCGGATACTCGAACTGGAGTCGGAGTGGCAGCGCAGCCGGATCCGGCTCGCTGAGTTGCACGAAGAGATAAGCCAGCTCAGGGCGGAGCTGGAGTCGACCAGGGCGGTCGCGGCACGGCTGGCTGGGCTGCTGCGCAGCAGGACAGCAGGCGGCACCCTGGTGCCGGTGCGAACGCCTGGTACCAGGGCCAGCGAGCCGATGGGACAGGAAGGAAGTTGAGAGGTGGCGGACGACAAGCTCACTCGCAAGAGCCAGGAGGCTCTAAGCGATGCGCTTCAGCGTGCCTCGGCCGCCGGCAACCCGAGCGTTGACGGGCTGCATCTGCTGGCCGCGCTGCTGGACCAGGAGGGCGGGACGGCAGCCCCCCTGCTCCGCGCCGCGGGCGCGGACCCGGTCGCCGTGGCGAACAGAACGAGGGAGCTGATCGGGCGGCTGCCGCGGGCGGCGGGAGCGACCCTCAGCGCACCGGAAACCTCACGCCCTCTGCTGGCGGCGCTTGCCGCCGCGGCGAAGCGGGCGAAGGAACTCTCCGACGAGTACATCTCCACCGAGCACCTGCTCGTGGGCCTGGCCTCAGAAGGCGGCCAGGCGGCGACCGTGCTCCGCGAGGCAGGCGCTACCCCCGACCAGCTGCTCGCATCCTTCGAGCAAGTACGCGGGCATGCCAGGGTCACCTCGCCAGACCCCGAGGGCACCTACCAGGCGCTCGAGAAGTACGGCATTGACCTGACCCGCCTCGCGAGGGAAGGCAAGCTCGATCCCGTCATCGGCAGGGACGCGGAGATCCGCAGGGTCATCCAGGTGCTGTCCCGCCGGACCAAGAACAACCCAGTCCTGATCGGCGATCCCGGCGTGGGCAAAACCGCGGTGGTGGAAGGGCTGGCACAGCGGATCGTGGCCGGCGACGTGCCCGAGTCGCTGCGCGGCAAGCGGCTTGTCGCACTGGACCTCAGCGCGATGGTGGCCGGGGCAAAGTATCGCGGCGAGTTCGAGGAACGGCTGAAGGCCGTGCTGAACGAGATCAAGGAGAGCGAAGGCCAGATCATCACGTTCATCGACGAGCTGCACACCGTCGTCGGCGCCGGCGCGGCCGAGGGTGCGATGGATGCTGGCAACATGCTCAAGCCGATGCTCGCCAGGGGTGAGCTCCGGATGATCGGCGCCACGACGCTTGACGAATTCAGGGAGCGGATCGAGAAGGACCCCGCGCTCGAGCGCCGGTTCCAGCAGGTCTACGTCGGCGAGCCGTCGGTCGAGGACACCATCGCGATCCTGCGCGGCCTGAAGAGCCGGTACGAGGCACACCACCAAGTGCAGATCTCCGATGCCGCGCTTGTCGCCGCCGCAACGCTGTCCGACCGCTACATCACCGCTCGGTTCCTGCCTGACAAGGCCATCGACCTCATCGACGAGGCGGCATCCAGGCTGCGGATGGAGATTGACTCGCGCCCGGTGGAGATCGACGAGCTGCAGCGCGCGGTCGACCGGATGAAAATGGAAGAGCTCGCGCTAGCCAAGGAGGCCGACCCGGCCAGCAAGGAACGGCTCGAGCGGCTGCGAGCCGACCTCGCCGACAAGCAGGAGCAGCTGACCGGCCTCCTGGCCCGCTGGGAGCGGGAGAAGTCGAGCCTGAACAAGGTCGGCGAGCTGAAGAAGCAGCTCGATGACCTGCGCGGGCAGGCAGAGCGGGCGCAGCGGGACGCCGACTTCGAGACGGCCTCGCGACTGATGTACGGCGAGATCCCGGCGCTGGAGCGGGACCTGGCGCAGGCGGCGGCACAGGCCGGCGACGATGCACGCACGGCCAGCGTGGCCGGGGTGGACGGCGCCGAGGTTGCCGTCGACGCATCAGGCAGTCCGATGGTCAAGGAGGAAGTCGGGCCGGACGACGTCGCCGATGTCGTCGCGGCCTGGACGGGAATCCCCGCTGGCCGGCTGCTCGAGGGCGAGACCGGCAAGCTGCTGCGGATGGAGCAGGAACTTGGCCACCGGATCGTGGGCCAGGCCAGGGCCGTGCAGGCGGTGTCCGATGCGGTCCGCCGATCCAGGGCCGGCATCTCCGACCCGGACCGCCCGTCTGGCTCGTTCCTGTTCCTCGGGCCGACCGGGGTGGGCAAGACAGAGCTGGCCAAAGCACTCGCGGAGTTCCTGTTCGACGACGAGCGGGCCATGATCAGGATCGACATGAGCGAGTACTCCGAACGGCACTCGGTTGCCAGGCTCGTCGGCGCCCCGCCCGGATACGTCGGGTATGAGGAAGGCGGCCAGCTGACCGAGGCGGTCAGGCGGCGGCCGTACTGTGTCGTGCTCCTCGACGAGGTGGAGAAGGCCCATCCTGAGGTCTTCGACGTCCTGCTCCAGGTCCTCGACGACGGCAGGCTCACCGATGGCCAAGGTCGCACCGTTGACTTCAGGAACACGATCCTGATCCTGACCTCCAACCTCGGCTCGGCGTTCATTGCCGATCCGACGCTGGACGAGGAGGCGAAGCGGGACGCAGTGATGTCCGTTGTCCGGTCGACGTTCAAGCCCGAGTTCCTGAACCGGCTCGATGACGTGATCCTCTTCGAGGCGCTGTCCACCGAGGAGCTGACTCAGATCGTCGAACTGCAGATCGCCAGGCTCACGCGGCGCCTCGCCGACCGGCGGCTGACGCTAGAAGTGACGCCGGCGGCCAAGGAATGGCTGGCCGTCACCGGATTCGATCCTGTCTACGGCGCGCGGCCGCTGCGGCGGTTGATCCAGTCCGCGATCGGGGATCAGCTTGCCCGCAAGCTCCTCGCCGGGGAGATCGTTGACGGCAGCGAGGTACTCGTCGACCTCGATCCGGATTCCGACGCGCTCACGGTCACCGCACTCCGCAGCCCGGCGGTCCGCCGCTAGCTGCCCGGTCCGGCCCGCCGGCCCGGCCGGCGCGGCGGCGCCAGCTCTTTCGTGACCGGCCAGCCAGCGGCCCGTCCGCCGCCTCGTCAGGCGGTAAGCATCCGGTCGTACTCGTCCTCAGGCAGCCGCAGGTCATTGCGGATTCGATAGCGGAGCCCGAGCAACTCGTTGAGCCCGGCGTAGGCGGCGCCGTCGGGCTGGCCGGCGCCCTGCAGGATGAGTTCGACGCCGACGGTCGCCCAGTCCAGCGCGCCGGTCAGGTCCGATTGCTCGATGAGAAGCTCAGTGATCATCTCGCAGGCGCGCGGATCGGTCCGGCCCTCGGACCGCATGGTCTCGATCAGCGCGTTGGCCTCGTCGCTGCTGCCGAGCTGGAATAGCGCGCGGCACAGCGGAACTCGCGGGTCGACATCGACCGGCCCGCCATCGGCGATCGCCATCCGGAAGCCTTTAACGGCGGCACTGGGATTGTCGGCGAGCAGCCATTGTTCACCTGCGCGAACAAACGCCTCGGCCCGCGCCATCGACTCGCTCTGAATGCCCGTCGCCGCCAGGGCCGTCATGCGTTCGGCCGCCGCCTTGTGGTCCCCTGTCAGGGCCGCGTCGAATTCGATCGCATCGAATTCTTCACGATTCAGGACGGCCACGTTCACGAACGTACCCAGCGGCTGGCGGGTTCCAACGCGGCAGTCAGCTCCAATGCACCGGTTACCGTCGTGCGCTTTCCAGCGCTTCCCAGAAACCGCGGCGCAGAGAATGGCGTACCTCGTCATGAAGGAGCGAGTCAATCGGCAGCACCGAACCCTGGAGCAGCCTCGCCTCCAGGTCAGACGGCATCCTCGGCTTACGCGCCAGCACGGCCTCGAGCCACAGGCCAGGGGCGTCCCTGCCCACCGACTCGCCGAAGGAGAATCCCTCGCTGTGTGCCGCCTTCACCGCCTCGGCAAGTGAGACAGCGATCGGCTGCGGAGGGCGTACTGCGGGCAGCGGGGATACCTCGTGCGGCGGCGGCTGATACTGCGGCTGGGACGGTCGGCCCGGTTGCATCTGGCTGGCAGGCGGGTAGCCCGTGCTCGCCCGCTGATGGGAGCCAGTCGTCCCGGCCGAGCCCGGCGCTCCCTGCGCTCCCGGCTGGCCGGGAAAGTAACCCGGATCTGAAGACCCGTAGAGCTGCGGCTGAGGGGCCGGGTCGCGGTCAATTCCCGTTGGCGCGTTGTGCGGAGCTCCGCCATTGACGGTACGACCATTGAGCGGCCCGTTCTGGGTGCCGCCAGGGTGATAGCCGCCGAGCGAGCCATAAGGACCTGATCCGCTTTGGGCGGGTCCGTCCTGATAACTCAGCGCGCCATTGTGTCCTGATCCGTTCTGGTAACCGAGTTGATAACCACCAGGGGCGGGACTGCCGTTCGACGCCGGGCCGGTCCCCGGATCCGGATAGCCGTTCTGGCCGGAACTTGGCTGGTAGCTGGTCAGTCCGGACACGTTGTAGGCCTGCTGGCCGGGCATGCCAGGCCCGGATCCTGCAGGCCCGGCCGCGCCCTGATAGCCGGCCCGCGGCGCGGCGTTCTGGTAGCCGCCTGGGGCGGGCGCGTTCTGAGGTGTGCCGTTCTGGTAGCCCACGCCGTTCTCGTATCCGCCGCCCTGAGCGTGCATGCCACTGGCCCCGGAGTCTGGATAGCCTGCCTGAGGCGAGGAACTGTCCTGCGTCCGGTTATGCGACATATGAGTCTGTCCGCTCCAGAACTGGCCGCCGGACTGCGGGCTGGGTGCCTTCGCGCTGTCGGCCTGGGCACTCGCGGCCTGCCCGCTGCCCGGCTGCCCGCTGCCCGGCTGCCCGCTGCCCGGCTGCCCGCCGCCGGGCTGGGCGCCGCCGGGCTGGGCGCTCGCGGAGTACGCGGAGCCGTTCGCGGCAGCAGTCGCATGCTGGGGAACGCCGCCTTGGGCCGCGTGCTGCGGCGTGCCGTGCGACCCGTGCTGCGGAAAGCCGTGTGATGCGTGCTGCGGGCCGCCTGCGCCCTGCGAAAGCTGCGACATTCCTGGACCCTGGGACGCGTGCTGGGGCGTGCCCTGGCCCGGCGAAGCGTGCTGGCCAGAGGGGGCGCTCTGCGCAAGCTGCGGCATACCTGGCCCCTGCGAGGCATGCTGCGGCACGGCCGCACCGGCGGAGGAGTACTGCGGCGGGGCCCCGCTCGGTGCCGCGTGCTGCCCGTATCCGCCGCCCTGCCCGCCGGCGCCGGCCTGCGGCGTGCCGTTCTGGCCGGTGTTGCCTGCCTGGCCCTGGCCAGCGTCCTGCCTAGGATCGGCATCGGACTCCGGGCCACGCGAGGCAAAGATGGCCTGGTCAGACCGCACGCCGACGTCGGCGGCCTGGCCGGCGAGCCGGTACGCTCCAGCCGCATCCGCCTGCATCGATCCGGTGTTCGCGTAGCGCTGCGCGGAACCATAATCGGAACTGACCGGCGTCTGATACGCACCCGCCGGAGCGGGCAGCGCCGGAGCGGGCAGCGCCGCAGCGGGGAGCCCGCTGTGCCGCATCGCACCCGTCATCGAGCCGTCGCCGTTGGCGCTCGCATGCGAGCCGTAGCCTGCCCCGGCGAATTGCTCGTCGGAGGTCGCTGGCTCAGCTCCCTGGATCAGGTCAACGAACGGCCTTAGATGTACTCCGGAGATCTCGACGATGTCGTCGCATTCCTGGCGCAGCGGCTGTGGAATGGTCCAGCCGCCGTCCGACGCGATGTGCAGGACAACTACCCGCAGGCCAAGGTCCTGCACTTCAGCGACGATCTCTGCGAGGTGCTCGTCAGCGCTGGCGATGAAGGCGTCGGCGATCGCGCCGCTCTTGGCGAGCGTCACGATGTCGCGGCGTAGCTGGCTCTCTGTGCCCTCGCGCCTGCCCGGCCTCGTGTTGACGAGGCGGAGCTTGAGACCGGGCATCTCGGCCAGTGCGTCATGTTCGGCGGTGCGGCCGCCCTCGGCTGTCTCGTACCAGTAGCAGCGCAGTACCGGCAGCCCGGTGCGGTCTCTGGACAATCCGGCGAGAAGCTTGAGCAGGCCGGCGTGGTCCCACGAGACGGAGTCCCGACGGCGCGTGCCATGAACGGCCATGGCGCCATCTGCGAGCGCATAGCCTGCGTCAACGAATAGCGCACAGCGATCCACGCCACACCATCCTTTCCCCTGACGCGAGACGTTACCAGCGCCTTGCGGCCTTCGTGACCTATAGCGCAGATCACAGGCCTGGCAGGACGGTCTGGCTAAACAGCACGGCTGGCGTTCTGCTGGCAATTCGGCTGGCGCAATCGCAGCGCTCCGTTCCGGATGATCTCCGCATGATCGCGGCCAACCAGACCGGTTCGGACGCACAGCAATGTCGGCCGGAATGTACTGGTATGACGTTACCAGTCCGAGTGCGACGCCGAAGGCCTACCGCGATTCATGTGACTGAGGGGACACCTCGCCCGGCCGCATGGCGCGGCTGACGCTGCGGTTACGCTCTGAGCCGTGAGCGACAGGAGCGAACTGCTCGACCAGATCAAGGCGAAGGCGGTCATCCACGGAGCCGTGACGTTGTCGTCTGGTCAGCAGGCTGACTGGTACGTGGACCTGCGGCGGGTGCTGCTTGACGGAGCCGCGGCTCGGCTGGCCGGCCGGGTCATGCTTGACCTTGTTGACGGCCTGGCTTTTGCCGCAGTCGGCGGCCTCACCCTGGGCGCGGACCCCGTCGCGGCTGCGATGATGCACGCCGCTGCGGAGCGAGGCAGGCCACTGAACGCATTCATCGTGCGCAAGGAGGGCAAGCCGCACGGCCTGCAGCGCAGGATAGAAGGTCCGGACGTCGCCGGGCTGCCTGTGCTTGCGGTGGAGGACACATCAACGACCGGCAAGTCGGTCCTGACCGCTATCGACGCGCTGACCGAGGCAGGCGCCGAAGTCGTCGGCGTCGCCGTGGTCGTCGACCGGGGAGCGCGGCCGATGATCGAGGAGCGCGGACTGACGTATCGCGCCGCGTTCGACCTCGCCGAACTCGGTTTGGGCTAACCCAAGACGGCCCACGCCACTGGTCGGCAGGGCGCGGGGTCACCAGGCCCTACCCGGCCTTAGCAGCCCCGCCCGGCAGGCGTGACCACCTGCCGCATCGGGCGGGCACCTGCTGCCCCTGGGCCGGGATAGCGAGATACTGGGGGCGCAGACCCGAGCAGAGGGAGCGGCTGACATGCCTATTGCGACACCGGAGATCTACGCGCAGATGCTCGACCGCGCGAAGGAGCAAGGTTTCGCCTACCCGTCGATCAACGTGACATCGAGTCAGACGCTCAATGCCGCGCTGGCAGGATTCGCGGACGCCGGCAGTGACGGCATCGTCCAGGTGTCGACGGGCGGCGCTGAGTACCTGTCCGGGTCGGTCAAGGACATGGTGACCGGGGCTGTCGCGCTGGCTGAGTTCGCGCATACTGTCGCCGCCAAGTATCCGGTCAACGTCGCCCTGCATACCGACCACTGCCCCAAGGACAAGCTCGACAAATACATGCGGCCGCTGATCCAGATCTCTAAGGAGCGCGTCGCCCGCGGCGAGCAGCCGCTGTTCCAGTCGCACATGTGGGACGGCTCGGCTGTGCCGCTCGATGAGAACATGCGGATCGCGGCCGAACTGCTGGCCGAGTGCGCCAGCGCCAAGACCGTGATGGAGCTAGAGATCGGCGTGGTGGGCGGCGAGGAAGACGGCGTCACTGGCGAGATGAACGAGAAGCTGTACAGCACGCCGGAAGACGCGCTCGAAACCGCCAAGGCGCTCGGGCTCGGTGAGCGGGGCCGGTACATTCTCGCCGCGACGTTCGGCAACGTGCACGGGGTCTACCAGCCGGGGCACGTCAAGCTCAGGCCGTCGATCCTGAAGGAGATCCAGGACGCCGTGGGTGCTGCCTATGGCCAGCCGGCGCCGTTCTACCTGGTGTTCCACGGCGGCTCGGGCTCGGCGCTCGAGGAGATCCGCGAGGCCATCTCCTACGGCGTGGTGAAGATGAACGTCGACACCGACACCCAGTACGCGTTCACCCGCCCCGTGGCCGGTCACATGTTCGTCAACTACGACGGCGTGCTGAAGGTCGACGGCGGTGTGGGTAACAAGAAGGCCTACGATCCGCGCTCGTGGGGAAAGGCCGGCGAGGCCTCGATGGCGGCCCGGGTCGTCCGCGCCTGCGAGGACCTGCTCTCGGCAGGCAAGAAACTCGGCTAGGCCGGGCCGCTGCGTGCGGGTCGCGGTTCTGTCCGACATACACGGCGTGCTCCCGGCGCTCGAGGCCGTGCTCGCCGAGCCCGACGTCGCCGCGGCCGACCTGATCGCGCTCACCGGGGATCTGGCGACCGGCCCGCAGCCGGCCGAGACCCTCGACGTGCTGTCCGGGCTCGGAGAGCGCGCGGTCTGGATCCGCGGCAACGCCGACCGGGTGCTTGTCGAGTGCCGGAAGGGGAAGAGCCCCGCTGTCCCCGACGGGCTGTCCCCATGGGCCGCCGAGCAATTGCGCGACGACCAGGTGGATCTGCTTGCCGGGCTGCCGCTGTCGGCGACTGTCGAGATCAGCGGGCTCGGTTCGGTCGTCTTCTGCCATGCGACGCCGCGGGACGATGAGGAGGTCGTGCTCGTTGACTCCCGGCTCGGCCGGTGGGCCGAGGTCTTCAGCGGCCTGGACGACTCCGTCCGCGCCGTGGTGTGCGGCCACACTCACATGCCGTTTGCCCGGCTCGCGCACCGGCGGCTCGTGGTCAACCCGGGCAGCATCGGAATGCCGTATGGCGGGGCGGGCGCGCACTGGGCGATGCTTGGGCCAGGAACCGATCTCCGGGTCACCGAGTTCGACCTCGACCGGGCACGCGATCGCGTCGTGGCCGAGTCCAGCTACCCGGACGTGCGGGAGTGGGCCGAGTACTTCGTCAGGTCGACCGCCGGCGACGCCGAGGCGCTCGAGGTATTCGGCCCTCGCGACGGACGCGACGGCTCCGCTACCCGGCCTGACCTCCTCGCGGCATCGCCAGTCTTGCCGAGCGGCCGAACGCTGCTCGGATCCACTGAATGACCTGGTCGGGCGCGGCGGCCAGGTCGCGCCAGGTGAAGTGAACAACCTCATACCCGGCGCGTCGCAGCTCTGCGTCGCGCCTCAGTTGCTGCCTGGCACGGTCTGGGTCGGCGTACTTGATCGCCCCGTCAGCCTCGGCGATCGTCCGGTACTCGTCCCACAGGAAGTCAACGCGGCCGATCGCGCCGACGTTGCCCATGATCCACACCTGCAGCATCGGTGGCGGCAGCCCGCCGTCGCGGAACGCAACCCTTGCGATCGACTCGAACGGCGACTCGCTCAGTGGATCGCCGAAGGCGACCACCCTCCTGGCTTTCTGAATGCCCGGCCATCGGAAGCAGTCCCAGATCACGCGCTGGAGGTCCGCCCTGGACGTCTGGGACGCGCGCAGCGCTGAATCAGCGACGACGACGCCCGCCCTGAATGGGAAGGTCCTTGCCAAGTCGATCACTGTCCTGGCCACAGTAGTGACGGGAATCCCGTTTCTGATCGTCACGTGCCGGGCCGGAAGTGGCAGCTTGTGCATCCTCACGCCAGGGCGGCCAGTTCGGCTGCCGGGCGATTCAGGTGGCCGGCTGACCGCGAAGACGCCCGCCGGTGGGGCGTCAAGCAAGGCCAGCCCATGTACAACGGCGGCATCATGGTGACTTGCTACCGCTCGATGCCCGGCCAACGCGACGGCCGCCGCAATCGATAACAGCCGTTCGCCCCGCGCTCCTTTAGCCTTCGCGCGGCCAGCCAGATCCGCACGAGCCCAAGCCCCCCGGCAGACAGGCGTCAGAACGCCGCGTCTGACCAGTGTTCTGATTTTGGCGTCCGTGATACCAGCTGCCGCGAGTTCAGCGGTGGTGGTGATACCGGCGAATCGGCCTGATTCGGGCAGTTGGGATCGGCTCACGTCGGCCAGCATGGCACCCGCTAGTGACATCACACGGCTTTCAGTCACCGCAGCGCCCGACTCGCCCGATTTGTGGTCACCCAATCCGTGCGGAGTTCTTTGGCCACCCCGGCAGGCGGCAGGATAGGGGCATGACACACGAGAGCCTGCTGGCTGAGCCCACGCCGCCGCCCACGTACCTGCCCGAGAACACCGAGGCGGCCCGGGCGCTGGCCGACGGCGAAGACCCGTCGTCGGTCGCCGCGCGGTTCCCCGCCTACACCGCCGCGTGGGCCGCCTTGGCCGAGCGGGCGCTGGCCAGCGACCCGGTCGCGGCCTACGCCTACGCCAGAACGGGCTATCACCGCGGCCTCGACCTTCTCCGCCGGTCGGGCTGGCGGGGTTATGGCCCGATTCCCTGGGAGCACGAGCCCAACCGGGGCTTCCTGCGCGCCCTTCATCTTCTCGGCGCGGCGGCCGCCGCGATCGGCGAGGAGGACGAGGTCAAGCGGATCAGGGAGTTCCTGCGTGACTCGAGCCCAACCGCGGCCGAGGCGCTCGAGGGGAAGTAGCGCCCGTGGGCTGGCAGATCGCTCCGGCCGTCGGCGACCGAGGGCCGGTCGCTTCCCGGCCAACCGGCGGTCGGCGCCGGATAGCTGGTCCTTTCCCTGCCGACCCGCCGTCGGCTGCGACGGGCGCATCACGCGGCCGGAAGATCGAACCCGGTTCCCCGGCCCCGGATGGCCCGCTCGCTAGCCTGTACCCATGCCCGCCATCGTGATTGTTGGCGCCCAGTGGGGCGATGAGGGCAAGGGCAAAGCGACCGACTTGCTCGGCGACAGCGTGGACTACGTCGTCAGGTACCAGGGCGGCAACAACGCCGGGCACACCGTCGTCATCGGCGACGAGAGCTACGCGCTGCACTTGCTGCCTTCCGGAGTCCTGTCCGAACACGCGACGCCGGTCATCGGCAACGGAGTGGTCATCGACCCGGCCGTGCTGATCGATGAGATCGACGGGATCGAAGCCCGGGGGGTCTCCTGCGAGCGGCTGCTGATCTCCGCCAACGCGCACCTGATCATGCCGCACCACGTCGCGCTGGACAAGGTGACCGAGCGATACCTGGGCAGTGCCAGGATCGGCACGACCGGGCGCGGCATCGGGCCCACCTATGCCGACAAGGCAGCCCGGGTCGGAATCAGGGTCCAGGACCTATTCGACCCGGCGATCCTGCGCCAGAAGCTGGAGCTCGTGCTCCGGGAGAAGAACCAGGTACTAACCAAGGTCTATAACCGGCGCGGCATCGACGCTCAGGCGGTCTGCGAGGAGTACGTCGGTTACGGCAACCGGCTCGCTCGTCACGTGGCTGACACCAGCCTGATCTTGAACAGGGCACTCGACGACGGCAAGGTCGTCCTCCTCGAGGGCGCGCAGGCAACCCTGCTCGACGTCGATCACGGCACGTACCCGTTCGTGACCTCGTCGTCGCCCACGGCCGGCGGCGCCAGCGTCGGCTCGGGGGTCGGGCCCACCAGGATCAGCAGGATCCTGGGCATCCTCAAGGCCTACACGACCAGAGTCGGCGCCGGGCCGTTCCCGACCGAACTGACCGACGAACAGGGCGAGTGGCTGCGCAAGGCCGGCGGGGAATACGGCGTGACCACGGGAAGGCCGCGCCGGACCGGCTGGTTCGACGCCGTGATCGCCAGGTACGCCACGCGCGTGAACGGAATCACCGACTACTTCATCACCAAGCTCGACGTGCTCTCGGGGCTGGAGAAAGTTCCGGTTTGCGTCGGCTACGAGATAGACGGCGTCGTCCGCGACGAGGTTCCGATGACGCAGACGGAGTTCCACCACGCCAAGCCGGTCTACGAGTACCTCGACGGCTGGTGGCAGGACATCTCGCACGGCAGGCAACTGTCGGATCTGCCCGCCAACGCACGCGCCTACGTGCTTGCCCTGCAGGACATGATCGGTGCCCCGATCGCCGCGGTCGGGGTCGGCCCGCGGCGCGACCAGACCTTGCAGCTGCGCGAGCTGATCTGACTGCGGCGCGGTAACGCCGAACCAGGGCGAACCGGGCCCAGCTCGGCCGCGGGGGCCAGGCCGGCGGGTTAGGCTCGCCGCGTGCGCGTTCTGCTACTGGGCTCAGGGGGCCGCGAGCACGCACTGGCGCGTGCCCTGGCCAGGGACAGCGACGTGGCCGAACTGCACGCGGCACCGGGTAATCCCGGCATCGCCCGGCACGCTGAGCTGCATCAGGTCTCGCTTACAGACCCGGCGGCCGTTACCGCGCTGGCCAGACAGATCGCCGCCGACCTGGTCGTGGTCGGACCTGAGGCCCCGCTGATGGCCGGCGTGGGCGACGCCTTGCGCGAGGCCGGCTTCAGCTGCTTCGGCCCCGATCGCGCAGCCGCCATGATTGAGGGCTCCAAGTCAGTCGCCAAGCAGATCATGCTCGCGTCCGGCATCCCGACCGCCGCCGCCCGCACCTGCCAATCGGAAGCAGAAGTCGGCCAGGCGCTTGATGAGTTCGGCGCACCGTACGTCGTCAAGGCCGATGGCCTGGCGGCCGGCAAGGGCGTCGTGGTCACTAACGATCGCCGCGCGGCGGCCGAGCACGCCAGGGCCTGCGGCCGGGTGGTCATCGAGGAGTTCCTGGCCGGCCCCGAGGTCTCGGTGTTCGCGCTCGCCGACGGCTTGCGCGCGGTCCCGCTGCTCCCGGCACAGGACTTCAAGCGCGCCCGCGAGGGCGACACCGGTCCCAATACCGGCGGGATGGGCGCCTACGCGCCGCTGCCGTGGGCGCCCGCCGACCTGGCCGAACGGACGGTCGCAGAGGTAATCGATCCGGCCATTGCCGAGCTGAGCCGCCGCGGCACGCCCTACCGCGGCCTGCTGTACGCCGGCCTGGCCCTGACCAGCGGCGGGATCAAGGTGATCGAGTTCAACGCCCGGTTCGGCGACCCCGAGACCCAGGTCGTGCTCGACCGCCTGGCCACCCCGCTGGCTGGCCTGCTTGCTGCCGCCGCCGACGGCGACCTGCCGCGGGCGAGCCAGCCGCGCTGGTCAGCCGGCGCCGCCGTCACCGTCGTCATCGCCGCCGAAGGCTACCCGGCTCGGCCGGTGACCGGCGATCGGATCGAAGGCATCGATGAGGCGCAACAAATTCCCGGCGCGTACCTGTTGCACGCAGGCACGGTCATGCAAGCCGGAACTCTCAGGTCCGCCGGGGGGCGGGTGCTCAACGTTGTCGGGTTCGGTCAGGACACCGCCGAGGCCAGGGCGGCGGCCTACGCGGCCGCCGCCCTGGTGCGCCTCCGCGGCGGCTGGTATCGCACCGACATCGCCGCTCAGCAGCGTCCGGCCGCCCCGGCGGCCGGATGACCGGCAGCGAGCCAGAGGCGCTCCAGGGCGACGATACGACGCCAGCCACCGAGCACGCCGGCGACCAGCCGATCCGGGTCACCACGCTCGAGCTCTTCTTCGACCTGATCTTCGCGTTCACGCTGACCCAGCTCGCCGTCGTCCTCACCCCAGGAAAAACCCACGTTTGGGCCACCAGCGTGCTGCGAGTCCTGCTGATCTTCGGGCTGCTCTGGTGGATGTACGGCGGATACGCCTGGCTGACGAACACGCGGTCTCCCGCGCGCAACCCAGAACGGCTGCTGCTCGTCTTCGGCATGACCGGCTTCCTGATCGTCGGGCTGGCCATCCCGCAGGCGTTCGGGGGTGACGGCGTCGCATTCGGGCTCGGCTATCTGCTTGTCGTGCTCGTGCACGCCGTCCTCTACGCCCGGGTGAACAGGCAGATCTGGCGGATCGCGCCGTTCAACGTGACGTCAGCGCTGCTGGTGATCGCGGCCGGGTTCACCAGCGGCATCGCCAGATACGCGCTCTGGGTGGCCGCGCTGGTGATCCAGGCCGGCGCGCCGCTGGTCGTCAGGCTGGGCGGCCGGTTCGAGATCCGTCCTGGCCACTTCGCCGAGCGCCACGGCGCGCTCGTCATCGTCGCGATCGGCGAATCGGTCGCAGCGATCGGGCTGGGAGCGATCGGGCTGCGCGTCGGCATCAACCTCGTCATCGCCTCGGTGGCCGGGCTCGCACTGTCCGTCGCGCTGTGGTGGATGTACTTCGGCAGCGGCGACGACGAGCGTGGCGAGCAGGCCATGTGGGCCGCCGTCGAGACCAGGCGGCCACGCCTGGCGCTGTCCGCCTACTTCTACGCGCATATCCCGATGCTGCTGGGGATCGTGTTCGCCGCCGCGGGCGTGACCGAGGCGGTCCGCCGGGCCGCCGGCAGCAGCGGGCCGGAGGCGGTCCGCCACGCCGCCGCCGTGACCGATGCGATCGGTCATAGCCTGCCGGCCGCGCTAGCCCTGGGTATCGGCGCAGCTGCGTTCATCGGCGGGACGGCGGCGTTCAGGGCCGCGCTGGGTACCGGGCCGACCCGGCTCCGGCTCGCTGCCGCGATCTTGGCGCTGGCTACCGTTCCGCTCGGCGCCCTCGTCGCGATCGAGGCACAGCTCGGCCTGATGACGGCCGGCCTTGTCGTCATGCTCGTGACCGAAGCCCGCGGCCAGGGCGGCGGTCCCGCCAGGCCTGACGTCACCCCCGATCAGGCTGCGGGAGAATGAGTCCGTGATCGAGCGTTACACGCTGCCCGAGATGGGCCGGGTCTGGAGCGAGGCGCACAAGTACGAGCTGTGGTGCCGGGTCGAAACCCTCGTCCTCGAGGCGAACGCGGCGGCTGGAATAGTTCCCGCCAGGAGCGTCGGGCCAGTCCGGGCCGCTCCGCCGCCAACGCCTGAGGCGGTCGCCGCGATCGAGGCTGTCACGAACCACGACGTGATCGCCTTCCTCACCGCCTGGGCCGACAACACGACGCCGCGCGAGGCGGCCGCTTACGTCCATTTCGGCATGACCTCCTCTGACCTGCTCGACACGGCGCTCGCGCTGCAGCTCACCGAGGCGACCGACCTGCTGATCGGCAGGGCTGCCGCCCTCACGGCGGCGTTGCGGGAGCACGCACTCGCGCATCGCGGCACGCTGCGCCCGGGGCGCACGCACGGCATTCACGCCGAGCCCGACGTGTGGGGTCACCGGGTCGCCGATTTCGCGTTCGCGATGGCGCGCTGCCGCGAGCGGCTGCGCCGGGCCAGGACGGCAGTAGCCGTCGGCAAGCTGTCAGGACCGGTCGGAACCTATTCCAGCATCGACCCGGCCATCGAGGCCACCGTCATGGATAGGCTGGGGCTCCGCCCTGCCGATGTCGCGACCCAGGTCGTGCTGCGAGACGGGATCTCCGAGTGGGTCAGCGTGCTCGCCATCATCGCGTCGGTCTGCGAGGCGGTCGCGCTCGAGGTCAGGCATGGCCAGCGCACCGAGGTCAGGGAGCTATCGGAGGCTTTCACCGCAGGCCAGAAGGGCTCGTCGGCGATGCCGCACAAGAAGAACCCGGTGCGGTCCGAGCGGATCAGCGGCCTGGCGAGGATCGTGCGCGCGCAGATCGTGCCCGTGCTCGAGGGCATACCGCTGTGGCACGAACGCGATATCTCGCATTCCTCGGCCGAGCGGGTCGCGCTCCCGGACGCCTCGATCGCCACCGATTATTTGCTCGAGCAGACAACGGGCCTGATCACCAGCCTGGAGGTGGACGCCGCCAGGATGCGCGCGAACCTCGAAGCGACCGGCGGGCTGATCTACTCGTCGGCGGTGCTGCTCGAACTGGTCGAGGAGGGAATGCCGCGCGAGGACGCGTACTCGCTCGTCCAGCAGGCCGCCATGGCGACCTGGGAGACTGGCAGGCCATTCCGCGAGACGCTCGCCGCCCGCGCGGCCAGGCTGGACCGGCGCATTGACGAGGCACGGCTTGACGAGGTCTTCCGGCCGGAGCGATACGTCGCCAGGCTCGGCGTGGTCTTCGACCGCCTGGAAAAGCTTGACCCTGCCATGGCAGTGCCGCGGGAATGCTGAAGCATCTGTACTCGGGCAAGGTCCGGGAGCTATACCAGACGGACGGCGGTTTGCTACTTCTGGTGGCGACCGACCGGATTTCCGCTTTCGACTTTGTGCTCGACACGACTATCCCCGACAAGGGCAAGGTTTTGACCAAGCTTTCGTTGTGGTGGTTCGAGCGGCTGGCCGACCTGGTGCCCAATCACCTCGTCCAGGCTCCGGCCGACGTTCCGGTCCCCCCGGAGTTCGCCGGCCGGGCGATGGCGGTCCGGCCGCTGCGAATGGTTCAGGCCGAATGCGTGGCCCGCGGTTACCTTGCCGGGTCGGGCCTGACCGAATACCGGCGAGACGGCCGGGTCTGCGGGATCGCGCTGCCTGACGGGCTCGAAGAGGGGTCGCGACTGCCCGAGCCCATCTTCACCCCAGCCACGAAGGCGCCGCGCGGCGCGCATGACGAGAACATTACATTCGCCGAGCTGGCCAGGTCGGCGGGCGCCGAGCTGGCCGCTGAGCTGCGCCGGATCACGATCGCCGTTTACGAGCGAGGAGCGCGGCTGGCGGCCGAGCGGGGGATCATCGTGGCCGATACCAAAATCGAGCTCGGATTTGACGCCCACGAAACCCTCGTGCTCGGCGACGAGGTGCTCACGCCGGACTCATCGAGGTTTTGGCCGGCCGATCAATGGCGGCCCGGGCGAAGCCAGCCCTCCTTCGACAAGCAGTACGTGCGAGATTGGCTCCTCTCGCCGGAATCTAGCTGGGACCCCAACTCCAGACAGCCGCCGCCCCCGCTTCCCGACCGTGTAATCGAGCGAACAAGGGAAAGATACATGCAGGCATACGAGCGGATCACCGGTCTGACCTGGCCCGATTAGGAAGGTAAGGCAGGCAGGCCCGCCAGTTACGGGTAGTACGGAGTCAGTTACCTTATGTATCGGCGTCGTCATCGTCCGGGGGGTCGGCCAGCAGTGGAATACTGGACTACGCGCGAGACGGCCGGAACGGTGATGTCAGCTCCGGTCGAGAGCTTGCCGTATCAGGGCAGAGCATATGCCTCGAGCCGGGATAATGATGTCCCACCCCCCAGGGACAGGAGTTCCAGCCTCATGAGCAGCGGTCACCAGACCCGCTACCGCGTCGTCGGCGGCAGCCCTCTCCAGGGAACCGTTTTCGTCCAGGGTGCCAAGAACGCGGCCCTCAAGATGATCGCCGCGTCCCTTCTCGCCGAGAAGGGACGCACCGTGCTGCGGAATGTTCCCGTAATCGAGGACGTCCGCCGCGCCGTCGAGCTCGCCCAGGCGGTCGGTGCGATGGTGAAGTTCCATGAAGTGGAACGGACGCTGGTGGTCGACGCTTCGGAGTTGACCAGCCCGATACTTCCCGCCGACATAACCAGGCAGTTCCGCGCCTCGGTCCTGTTCGTCCCAGCGCTCCTGCACCGGCTCGGCGAGGCGGTGCTCGAGGGCGTCGGCGGATGCAACCTCGGCAGCCGCAATCTGGACTTCCATTACCGTGGCTTTGCCCGGCTCGGCGCGACGGTCGACGAGGGCGAGAGCCAGATCAGGGTCAAGGCCGACGGGCTGCGGGGCGCGCACCTGTACCTGGACACGCCGTCTCACACCGGCACCGAGAACCTGATCATGGCCGCCTCGCTAGCGCCCGGCGTCACCGTGATCGACAACACCGCCCAGGAGCCCGAGGTTCAGGACGTCATCGCGTTCCTCGGCAAGATGGGCGCGAAGATCAGCGGCGGCGGCACCGGCTTCATTACCGTCGAGGGCGTCAGGGAACTGACCGCGGTCGAGCACACCGTCATGCCCGACCGGATCGACGCAGCCGTGTTCGCGATGGCGGCGGCCATCACAGGCGGCGAGGTAAGCCTCGTGGGCGCCTCCCTGGACCACCTTGGCGTCGTGCGCTGGAAGCTCGAGCAGATGGGTGTGGAGTTCGCGACTCAGGGCGCCATTCTCCAGGTGCGCAGGGACCGGCAGCTACGGCCGATCAACGTGATTACCAGCCCGTTCCCGGGGTTTGCTACCGATCTCCAGTCGCCGATCATGGCAGTAAGCTGCCTCGCCGACGGCACCAGCTACATCAGGGAGATGATCTTCGACGGCCGGTATATGCTGGCCGGCGAGCTCATCAAGATGGGCGCCAAGGTCGAAGTCGCCGACACGGTCGCGATGGTGCACGGGCCGACCCCGCTGCGTGGCACCGAGGTCACGGCGCACGACCTGCGCACCGGGATCGCCCTGGTCCTCGCCGGCCTGGCCGCCGACGGCGAGACCATCGTCTCTCCTGGCTACCAGATCGATCGGGGCCACGCTTCGGTCGCCGCGCGGCTGACCGCCCTCGGCGCCGACATCACCGCGGAAGACCTGAGCTAGCGCGGCCCGCTGGCGCGTCCCACTAGCGCGCCCCGCTAGGCGACCCGCCCGGCCAGCGACCCGCCCGGCCCTTGCTGGCCTCCTCCCGCGCCACCTCGATGAACCGGTTGTTGGCCGCCTTCTCGCCGATCGAGACCCGCACGCCCTCGCCGGCGAACGGGCGCACGGCGAGGCCAGCCTTGTCGCAAGCGTCAGCGAAGTCCATGGTGTACGGGCCGAGCCGGAGCCAGACGAAGTTGGCCTCCGTGGGCGGCACGGTCCAGCCCATGTTCATCAGCTCGGCGCGGACCCGGTCCCGCTCGGCAACCACGAGATCGACCCGGTCGAGCAGTTCAGCCTCGGCTGACAGCGATGCGACCGCGGCAGCCTGGGCGACCGCGTTCACGGCGAAGGTGAGCATGGTCTTGCGTGCCGCCGCCGCGACCGGCTCATGCCCGACCAGGAAACCGACGCGCAGCCCCGCCAGGCCGTAGGCCTTCGAGAAGGTCCGCAGCACGGCAACGTTGGGGTGCTCTTGGTAAATCTCGATGCCGTCGGCCACGTCAGGGTCGCGCACGTACTCGGCGTACGCTTCGTCGAGCACGATCAGGCAGTCGCCGGGGACTCGGTCGAGGAAGCGCGCGAGGTCGCCGGAGGTAACGACCGTGCCGGTCGGGTTGTTCGGCGTGCAGACGAAGATCAACCTGGTCGCATCGGTGATGGCGGCAGCCATCGCGTCCAGGTCGTGCCGCTCGTAGGTGAGTGGCACCCGGACCGAGGACGCGCCGGCCAAGTCCGCCAGGTACGGATAGGCCTCGAACGAGCGCCAGGCATACAGCACCTCGGCGCCCGGGTCAGCGACCGCCTCAAGCAGCTGCTGCACCAGGCCGACCGAGCCGCAGCCGACCGCGATGTGCGCCGCGGGCACCGCGTAGCGGGCGGCGATCGCCTCGGTGAGCTCGGCCGCGCCGTTGTCCGGGTACCTGTTGACTTCACCGGCTGCAGCGGCGATGACCTTGACCACGGACGGCAGCGGGCCGAACGGCGACTCGTTGGACGAGAGCTTGTAGGTCGGACCGGAGGTCGCGGCGGGCGGCTTGCCGGGCTTGTAGGGCGCGAACTGGTCAAGAATCGGTCGGAACCGCGGCGTCTGCACGGACATCATCGTCCTCCATGGCTGAACTGGGCCACGTCGACGGGGCCGCCTGGCGACTGCCGAACCGGCTCGCAGGGCTGGTGCTGCCTAGGCCTGAGCATAGGCGGATGCAGGATGTCGGTGTCACCGCGCCGGTACAGCTGGGCCGGCCGGCCGCCCGATGAGCTGGCCGTTCCCGTGTCCACGAGGAACCGCTCAGCGCCGGTCACCTTGCGATGGAAGTTACGCGGATCCAGCGGAGTGCCCCAGACGATCTCATATACCCGGCGCAACTCAGCGACCGTGAACGTGTCCCTGCAGAACGCCGCGCCGAGCGTGGTGTACTCGAGCTTGGCCCTGGCCCGCTCGACCCCGTCCTGCAGGATCCGCAGGTGGTCAAATGCCATCTCGGTCAGGCTCGCGACCGGCCGCCAGCTCATCCGCGGCTGGTCAGGGGCCGGCAGATCAGGCGCCAGGCCAAGGTAGGCGACCGACACCACACGCTGCCTAGGATCACGGTCAGGGTAGCCGTAGGTCTGCAGCTGCTCGAGATGAACGGGAGCGCCGGGCAGGCCCGCCCGCTCGCCGAGCACCCGGGCCGCAGTCGCGGGCAGGTCCTCGTCCAGCCTGATGAAGCCACCAGGAAGCGCCCAGCGACCCGAGTGCGGCTCCGCGTGCCGCCGCCAGACCAGCACGGAAAGCTGGCTCGCCCGCACCGTGAGGATCACCAGGTCGACGCTGACGGCGACCCGTGGCACCTCCATGCTTGCACCGTAGCGCGGACCGGTCGGGTCTCGCTAAGCGGCGTGAACCTCGTAGTGTTAAGCCATGAACCGGCTTGGAGAGCTTGAGCGGGCCATCATGGAGGTCCTCTGGGAATCGCCTGATCCGATGACGGTCAGGCAGGTCGGCGGCTGCCTGACCGACAGGGACCTGGCGCACACCACGGTAATGACGGTGCTCGACCGGCTCGCGAAGAAGGGGTTCGTCCGCCGTCAGCGGGCCGGCCGGGCCTGGCGCTATCGCCCTGCCGAGAGCAGGGAAGCGTATGTCGCCGAGCTGATGCTGACGGCGCTGGATCAGACCGGCGACCGCCAGGCCGCGCTGACCAGGTTCGCCAGGAGCGTGTCAGGCGCAGAGGCTGATGCGCTCCGCGAGGCCCTCGAAGCCCTCAGCGAGGGCGGCACCGGGATCAGCACCGGGGGCACCGGGGGCACCGGGGGCAGGACCTGATTACCCGTGTCAGCCGCAGTCTTCACACTCGGCGCGGTCGCAATCGGCTGCGTTGTCGCCGCGCACTTGCTCGCGGGCGCTAGCTGGACGCGCCGGTCCTCGGCGCCTATGGCCTGCGGGGCAGGGCAGGAACTGGCGTTACGAGCATCGCAGCAGGCTCGGCACGGGCCGCCCAGCTGGTGTTCGGCGCAGGAACGGCGGCACGTGGGTGGGACGCGCTGACCACACTGCGCGTCGTGTCGCTGACCGCCGGGATCGTGCTGCTGACGCTACTCTGCTGGATCCTGCTCGCGGCGGTCTCCGCGGTGCTGCGGGCGAGGCACCGGCAGCGGGCGCTGCTCGGGCTGCTCGCGCACGACGATCCCAAGGTTCCCGGCGCGCTCGTCGTGGACCACCCCGCGGCCGCTGCGTACTGCGTCCCCGGGCTGCGCTCGGCGATCGTCATCAGCGCCGGCGCGCTTGACCTGCTCGACCAGGCTGAGCTCGCCGCCGTCCTCGCGCACGAGCGGGCCCACCTGCGCGCCAGGCACGATCTGGTGTTGCTGCCGTTCACGGCGTTGCTGCGGGCATTTCGCTGGTCGGCGGTCGCCAGGGATGCGAACCGTGAGGTCGCGCTGCTGGTCGAGATGATGGCCGACGACCGGGCTCAACGGCGGCTGCCTGCCAGGGAGCTGGCGACAGCGCTGCTG
>WNFL01423704.1_pt1 | contig 32880 bp, 30 predicted proteins | sample 5400361 | NCBI WGS metagenome assembly WNFL01 (sample SAMN13153351, study PRJNA577476) | soil metagenome | isolation source: 40 cm soil on Douglas fir-dominated hillslope | place: USA:California | collected 2013-09-17
ATCGATCTGCCGCTTCCCCGTCCTCAAGCTATTACGCTCGAGAACAACTACAACTTACACCAACGAAAAACGAACATACAAGGCACGAAGGTCACGAAGTGGCACGAAGAAGTGCGAAAAGACAATGACAGTAACAAGAAGACTCTAGTTTGTGTTGCGTCGATACGTGGCCAAATTTACATTGCCAACGAACACGCGCTGTTATAACAAAACCCTCTGCATTGTTGTTCTTCTTCGTGATACTTCGTGACCTTCGTGGTGAGATTTAACGTCGTTCGGGGTGGTGCCGATTTCTTGGAGCTCGCTACTTTGCCACCGGGACGGCGCTGTCGATGATGCCGCCGCCCAGGCATACCTTCGATTCGTAGACGACGACCGACTGACCGGGTGTCACTGCCCATTGCGGCTCCGCGAATTTTATTTCGCACGAGTCCGCATCCACCCGCTCGACCTCGCAGGGCGCATCCTTCTGCCGGTAGCGCGTCTTCGCGCCATACACCCAGTTGCAATGAGGTTGCGCTCCGCTGATCCAGGTGAGGTCATCGGCCGTGAGCGCATCCGACAGCAGGGCCGGATGATCGTGACCCTGCACTACAGTAAGACGATTCGATTCCATGTCCTTGCCACATACGTACCACGGCTCGCCGTCGCCTTCCTTGCGTCCGCCTATGCCCAGTCCCTGGCGCTGGCCGAGGGTGTAGTACATCAGGCCCATGTGCCGGCCGATGATGTGTCCGTCGGGCGTGACCATGTCTCCGGGTTGCGTGGGCAGATAACGATTCAGGAACTCGCGGAACGGGCGTTCGCCTATGAAACAGATCCCCGTGGAGTCCTTTTTGTCGTGGTTCGGCAACTTGAGCTTTGCAGCGAGCGCGCGCACGTCGCGCTTGGTCATCGCACCCAGCGGAAAGAGCGTGCTCCCCAACTGCGCCTGGTTCAGGCGGTAGAGAAAATAACTCTGGTCCTTGGTGCCGTCTTCCGCTTTGAGCAACTGGAAAAGCCCGTCCACCTCACGCACCTGTGCGTAGTGCCCGGTGGCGATGCGGTCCGCGCCAAGTTGCAAGGCATGATCGAGAAAGGCTTTGAACTTGATTTCTGCATTGCACAGCACGTCCGGATTGGGCGTTCGCCCCGCCTTGTATTCGGCAAGGAAACTGTTGAACACGCGGTCCTTGTATTCGGCGGAAAAATTTACCGCCTCGATGTCGATGCCGATCAGGTCTGCGACCGAAACGGCGTCGATCAGGTCTTGCCGGGACGTGCAGTATTCCTCGTCGTCATCGTCTTCCCAGTTCTTCATGAACAGGCCGACGACGTCATACCCCTGCTCCTTGAGCAGCCAGGCGGCGACCGAGGAATCCACCCCACCCGACATACCCACGACAATCCGCTGCTGTTTGCTCAAGTTTCGATTCCGTATCAGTTGTAGTCCACCAGCAGGTCGAGCGGTGCGCGTATCCCCGCCAGGTAGTCTTCCATGCATCGCACGACCAATGGGCTGCGATGGCGCTCGCGGCCGGCGCGAATCTCGTCGGGGCTGAGCCACACGGCGCGCACGATCCCGGTGTCCAACTGTCCAACGCACGATCAGCGTGATGCGTCCCCAGGTGGCCGGAAAACGCGAAACGAAGGTAAGTGAAGTCGCTGCCGGAAGGGCGCCAGCGGTATACCCCAATCAGATGTTCCGGGGCAAATTCCCAGGCGGTCTCCTCGAGCGTTTCCCTGACCACCGCCGCAACAATCGACTCGCCGGCTTCAAGGTGCCCCGCCGGCTGATTGAGCAACAAACCGCGTTCGGTATGCTCCTCGACGAGGAGAAAACGGCCATCGCGCTCCACCACCGCCGCAACGGTGACATCTGGTTTCCAGACCATGTCGGTTCAGACCAGCTTCGGGAACAACTCGATCATGCCGCGGTAAATATACTCGACGCCGATGGCCGCGATGATCAGCCCCATGACGCGGGTGATGATATTCATGCCGGTCGTGCCCAGGCGCTCGGAAATGCGTGTCGCTGCGGAAAATGTCACCCAAACCGCAATCGCGATGAGAGCCGCGGGAATCAGCAACAACAGGTGATGCATAAGACTTTCCGACTGGTGGGTGGCGATGATCATGGTGCTGATCGCCCCGGGACCGGCAAGCAGCGGAATGGCGAGGGGCACCACCGCCACGGCGTCCCGTTCCTCGGCTTCGGCTGCTTCATCGGGTGTCTGACGGATGTCGCTTTTATGCGCCTGCAGCATCGCTATGGCCATCAGCAGGAGCAGAATTCCGCCCGCAATCAGGAACGAGGGAATGCTGATGCCGAAGAAACGCAGCACCTGTGTGCCGATCAGCCCCGCGACGCCGAGCACGCAGAAGACCGTGATCCCGACGATCCGCGTAACACGTTGCCGCTCGGCCTGCGTGTAGCCGGTGGTAGTGCCGAGGAAAATGGGAATGCCGGCAATGGGATCGACAATTGCCAGCAGTGCGACAGTCAGTTTGATGAGGTCGGTCCACTCGCCCATGGCGTACGCCCTCTCGGTTGGCAATTCACGAAATGAAAAAGGCAGGGATGCGACCCTGCCTTTGCCCGGGGTTCGTCGGCTGCCTACTTGGCAGTCCGAAAAGCGCTGGCAAGAATAAGGAGTTTTGCGGGGGGCGTCAAACCGCCGGCAGCGGGGAAGTCTGTGGTTTGTCTTTAGCCGCGCTCAAAAAAACAAGGCAGGGAATAACCCCTGCCTTGTCGTTTACAACTGGCCGAACCTTATTACTTTGCCGGGGCAGCGACTGCCGGAGCAGCGGTGTCGTCCTTCTTGGCCTTCTTGTGCTTCTTCGCGGACTTGGCCGGCTTGTCGGTCGGCGCGGCTGCGTCGGCGGCAACGGCCGAGAACGTGACGGCGGCAAACAGGGCGGCGATCAGGGCTGCAATAATCTTCTTCATGCTGTCTTCTCCATTGGTAAGTTCTTCAGGGATGACACAATCTAGGTGTCACGGCCCTTAACGCCGCCCCGCATGGCCGGTTGACATATTTTGTTACAAGTCCGGTCACTTGGACCAAAGACGCATTTCATCGGCGGCGAGAAGGCGATACTCCCCCGAAGCCAGTCCCGCGAGGGTCCAATGGCCCACTTGATAACGAATCAGGCGCAAGGTGGGAAAGCCCGCCGCCGCGGTCATGCGCCGGATCTGACGGTTCTTGCCTTCGGCGATCCCGATCTCCAGCCAGCTGGCCGGGATGCTTTTGCGGACGCGGATGGGCGGGGTGCGCAGCCATAAGTCAGGCGGCTCACTGATCGCATTGACGGTCGCCGGAGCGGTGACGAAATCCCCCAGGTCCACCCCGTTGCGCAGTCGCCTCAAGGCGGCTTCGTCGGGCACGTTTTCGACTTGTACCCAGTAAGTCTTGGGCCACTTCTTCGCGGGATGGCTGATGGTGTTCTGCAGGGCGCCATCGTCGGTCAGGACCAGCAGCCCTTCGCTGTCGGTATCGAGCCGGCCGGCGGGATAAACACCCGCGACCGGCACGAAATCCTTCAGCGTCTGTTTGCCGGCTGACGGACTGAACTGGCAGATCACGCCGTAGGGCTTGTTGAAGAGGACGACCCTTGGCATGGGAGAGGGGCGGGCCGCCGGTGTGGCGGCCCGGACAGGTCAGCGGTGTTCGTGCGCGGTGACGTATTCGTACGCGGGCAGGGTGAGGAATTCGACGAACTCCTCAGCGAGCGTGAGTTCCTCGAACATGTTCGCGCCTTCCTCGTATTTGCCTGCCGCGTAACCTTTGTCGCCCAGAATCTCCCGGACTTTGGCCAATTCCTGCGGCACGAGCGTGCGGAACAATTCCTTGCTGACCTTGCGGCCGTCGTCGAGGACGCCGTGGGGACTGCGGATCCAGTGCCAGATCTGCGCCCGCGAGATTTCCGCCGTCGCGGCATCCTCCATGAGATTGAAGATCGGCACGCAACCGGTGCCGGCGAGCCAGGCACCCAGGTATTGGATGCCGATATTGATGTTGATGCGCAGGCCTTGTTCGGTGATCGGGCCTTTCGGCTGGAAATCGATCAGGTCTTTTGCCGTGACGTTGACGTCGTCGCGCTTTTTGGCGATCTGATTCGGCGTTTTCATCGATTTGTCGAACGCTTCTTTCGCGATCGCCACCAGGCCGGGGTGAGCCACCCAGGTGCCGTCATGGCCATCGGTCGCTTCGCGGTCCTTGTCCGCGCGTACTTTGGCGAGCGCGGCGTCATTCGCGGCAGGATCGTTCTTGATCGGGATCTGCGCCGCCATGCCGCCCATGGCAGAAAGGACTGGTCATGGTCACCAGTCCGCGATCGGCGAGGATGAAATCCTTCCGGGTGCGGAATTTCTTTATGCAACTGAAGATGTAGTCCCAGCGGCCGCAATTGAGGCCCGCCGAGTGCTCCCGCAGTTCGAAAAGGATTTCCTCCATTTCAAAGGACGCGAGAATGGTTTCGATCAGGACAGTGGCCTTGACGGTGCCTTGCGGGACGTCCAGTTCATTCTGCGCGAATACGAAAACCTCGTTCCACAACCGCGCCTCGAGGTGCGACTCCATCTTCGGAAGATAAAGATAAATACCGGACTTCTTTTTCACGCGCACTTTCGCGTTGTGAAAGAAATACAACCCGAAGTCGAACAGCGAACCCGACATCGGCTGCCCGTCTATCACGATGTGTTTTTCGTTCAGGTGCCAGCCGCGCGGGCGCACCAGCAAAGTCGCCGGTTTCTCGGCGAGTTTGTATTGCTTGCCCTCCGGGCTGGTGAATGAAATGGTCCCGGCGACCGCGTCGCGCATGTTGATCTGGCCCTGGAGCTGGTTGTCCCAGGTTGGCGTCGACGAATCCTCGAAGTCCGCCATGAACATGTTGGCGCCGGAATTGAGTGCGTTGATCACCATCTTGCGATCGGTCGGGCCGGTGATTTCCACGCGGCGGTCCTGCAGATCCTGGGGTACCGGAGCGACTTCCCAGGCGGCATCGCGAATCGCTTTGGTTTCCGCCAGAAAATCCGGCAGCTTCCCGGCGTCGATTTCCTTTTGCCGCCGGGCGCGGCGGGCAAGCAACTCGATGCGGCGCGCATTGAAACCGCGGTGCAGTTTGGCAAGGAAGATGAGGGCATCGCCGGTAAGTATCTGTGCGTACTCGGGGGTGATGCTGCCGAGCACTTGCATGCCGGCGGGGACATTCGGCTGATTCACGTTGAGGCTCCGGTCTGAATTTTACATTGTGAAAAATGATTTCGCTAAATGATAAATAGGAAACGCCGCGGGAACAAGCAAAGCTTGCCATGCCGCGGCGCAAATAAATCACCGGGAAACGTCAGACGAATTGTTCTTCTTCGGTAGAACCCGTCAAGGCCGTCACCGAGGATTTGCCGGCTTGCACGGCCTGCGTGACGTCGTCGAAATAACCGGTGCCGACTTCACGCTGATGCTTCGTCGCCGTATAGCCATTGGCTTCCGCCGCAAACTCGGCTTGCTGGAGTTTTACGTACGCAGTCATGTTTTCGGTGGCGTAGCCTCGCGCCAGTTCAAACATCCCATGATTCAGCGAATGGAAGCCGGCCAGGGTGATGAACTGGAACTTGTAGCCCATCGCGCCCAGCTCGCGCTGGAATTTGGCGATGGTGCTGTCGTCGAGATTTTTCTTCCAGTTGAACGATGGCGAACAATTGTACGACAGTAGTTTGCCTGGATACCGTTTGTGGATGGCTTCGGCAAATTGACGCGCGAAGGCGAGGTCCGGTTTGCCCGTTTCGCACCAGATCAGGTCGGCATGGGGCGCATAGGCGAGGGCGCGCGAGACGGCTTGCTGGATGCCGTTGATGACGCGATAGTAGCCCTCGGCCGTGCGCTCGCCGGTGCAGAAAGGTTTGTCGTTGTCATCGACATCCGAAGTGATCAGGTTGGCCGCCTCCGCATCCGTACGCGCGAACAGCACGGTCGGCACGCCCATGATGTCCGACGCCAGGCGAGCGGCCGCGAGCTTCTGCACCGCCTCCTGTGTGGGCACCAGCACTTTGCCGCCCATGTGCCCGCATTTCTTCGCGGAAGCGAGCTGGTCTTCGAAATGCGCGCCAGCCGCACCCGCCTCGATCATCGACTTCATGAGTTCGAAAGCATTGAGTACGCCGCCGAATCCTGCTTCGGCGTCGGCAACGATCGGTGCGAACCAGTCGATGCTGGCCTTGCCCTCCGCATGATCGATCTGGTCCGCCCGTATGAACGTCTTGTTGATGCGGCGTACGACGGCGGGAACGCTGTCGGCGGGGTAGAGCGACTGATCGGGATACATTTCGCCGGCGAGATTGGTGTCGGCCGCGACCTGCCAGCCGGAAAGGTAGATGGCTTTCAGTCCGGCTTTGACCTGCTGCATGGCCTGATTGCCGGTCAGGGCGCCCAGCGCATTGACGAATGCCTCCTCATTGACGAGCTTCCAGAGCTTTTCCGCACCAAGGCGCGCCAGCGAGTATTCGATCTGCACTGTCCCGCGAAGCCGGTAGACATCTTCGGCCGAATACGGGCGCCGCACACCCTGCCAGCGCGGATTGCTTGTCCAGTTCCTGCGGATTTCTGCGATTGCCTGATCGCGATTCATGCGGGTCTCCTGTCAACTGCTTCAAGTGTGTTTTGAGGACGCTGCTAAAGTCCGACTCGATCGGTCAGATCGTCAATGCGGAAATCCGCACCAAGACTGACCGCTGTGTAGGGCATCCGCAGCGCTTTGATCCACGTGAAAGCCAGAGATCGATCTGGCGGAATCAAGAAGATGCAGCGTGTGGCGGCATCCTGTGTCGGCGTTGCGCCTGGGTGTCTCCGACGCAACGGTGGTGAACGGACGTTACATCACATTTTTTACGCACCGCAACAGACGCGATGGCGCAGATATTATTATTAATAATCAACGGTTAAATAATTTTAGATCTCAATTTTTTTGCAATGCGAAAAGTGGTTTTAGACTTGTCGCGTGAAGGCTGATGGGCGCGGTCGTGCCCTCGGACTAGGCCGGCAGGGACGAAACGGATCGCGATTCCCGGTAGTTTTGTGCCGGGCCTGACCGTTGCTTTACAATTGCGGCACTCAAGCGCGCGACATAACGCTTGCAATTCAGTTACATCCACCCATCGAGGCAGACTCCATGTACCAGCACATAAAAGTGCCGTCCACCGGCGAAAAAATAACCGTCAACAAGGATTTCTCGCTGAAGGTACCGGCCAATCCGATCATTCCCTACATCGAGGGGGACGGAACCGGCGTGGACATCACGCCGGTGATGCGCAAGGTCGTGGACTCCGCTGTGAACAAGGTCTACGGCGCAAAGCGCAAGATCGTCTGGATGGAGATGTTCGCCGGCGACAAATCCTGCAAGGTCTATGGCGAAAACGTGTGGTTGCCGGAAGAAACCCTCAAGGCGAGCAAGGAATTCGTGGTGTCGATCAAGGGCCCGCTCACCACGCCCGTTGGTGGCGGCATCCGCTCGATCAACGTCGCCTTGCGCCAGGAACTCGATTTGTATGTCTGCCTGCGTCCGATATCTTATTTCAAGGGCGTACCCAGCCCGCTCAAGCAGCCTGAAAAAACAAACATGGTGATCTTTCGCGAGAACTCCGAGGACATCTACGCCGGGATCGAATGGGCGGCGGAATCGGACAGCGCGCGCAAGCTGATCGACTTCCTCATCAAGGAAATGGGCGTCAAGAAGATCCGCTTTCCGCAGACCTCCGCAATTGGCATCAAACCGGTGTCGCGCGAGGGCACTGAACGCCTGGTCCGCAAGGCGATCCAGTATGCGATCGACAACAAGCGCCGGTCCGTGACCCTGGTGCACAAAGGCAACATCATGAAGTTCACCGAAGGCGGCTTCCGCGATTGGGGCTATGCGCTTGCCAAACGCGAGTTCGGCGCGGAGTTGATCGATGGCGGCCCGTGGATGAAGCTGCCCGGCGGAATCATCATCAAGGATGTGATCGCCGACGCTTTCCTGCAGCAGATCCTGTTGCGCCCGGACGAGTACGACGTAATCGCGACGCTCAACCTGAATGGCGACTACATTTCCGACGCGCTGGCTGCCCAGGTCGGCGGCATAGGCATCGCTCCCGGTGCGAATATGAGCGATTCAGTCGCAATGTTCGAAGCGACCCATGGCACGGCGCCGAAATACGCCGGAAAGGACTACGTCAATCCGGGGTCTTTGATTCTTTCCGCGGAGATGATGTTGCGTCACATGGGCTGGGTCGAAGCAGCCGACTTGATCGTCAAATCGATCGAAGCGGCGATCCACGACAAGGTCGTCACCTATGACTTCGCCAGGTTGATGACTGGCGCCACCCAGGTGTCATGCTCCGGATTCGGCGATGCGATGATCGAACGCATGCGCGGCTGAACGCCGCTTGCGCAAACAAAAAGCCCGCGACGGCGTCGCGGGCTTCCAATATTCTCAAAAACTACCGCGGATCTCGATCCGCTCCGGAATCAGGCAGCCTGTATGTTGGAGGCTTGCTTGCCCTTCGGTCCCTGGGTGACCTCGAAACTCACCTTCTGGCCTTCCTTCAGCGTCTTGAAGCCGTTCATCTGAATCGCCGAAAAATGCGCAAACAGATCCTCGCTGCCGTCATCGGGCGTGATGAAGCCGTAGCCCTTTGCGTCGTTGAACCACTTAACCGTCCCGATTGCCATACATCCGTCCCCTGATGAAAAACGCGGGCTGCCCCGCCGATCGTTTGAGTTTCAAGTCCGCGTTATCGGGAAAAACCGGTACTGCGTTATCCTTGAAGCCAAACACCAGTTCGCTTTGTAGGTTATTTATTTTGGGAAGTCAAGTACGCAAAACGCGCGCAAGCGATTGTTGCAATGCAGTTTTAGGTAGTTGGCTGCAACTCCGGGCAGGCACGAATTCTGCACTTGTATTTTCCCCGGTTATCCGCAAAATTAGATCCAGTGAAAGCAGCGAAGCGAGACGAAGGCATGGCAGCGGGAAATCGTGACAGCACGCTCCTGGAAGCCGAAAAAAGCAAGGTCAAACAGCCTCCGCTGTTCAAGGTCATGCTGCTGAACGACGATTACACGCCCATGGACTTTGTCGTCGCGGTTCTGCAGACTTTCTTCTCCATGACCAGGGAGCAGGCGACCCAGGTAATGCTCAAAGTTCACAGGGAAGGCATGGGCGTCTGCGGGGTGTATCCTAGGGACGTTGCGGCGACCAAGGTGGAACAGGTCATTGCGTTTTCGAAACAGCATCAACATCCGCTTCAATGCGTGATGGAGGAAACATGATTGCGCAGGAGCTAGAAGTCAGTTTGCACATGGCGTTCATGGAGGCGCGGCAGAAGCGCCACGAGTTCATCACCGTGGAGCACTTGCTGCTCGCCATGCTGGACAATCCGTCCGCGGCCGAAGTCCTGCGCGCCTGCGCGGCCAACGTGGAGGAACTGCGCAAGCTCCTGACGGATTTCATCAACGAACATACGCCGGTCGTCAGCGGCGAGGACGTCGATACCCAGCCCACACTCGGATTCCAGCGCGTGATCCAGCGCGCGATCCTGCATGTGCAGTCTTCCGGCAAGAAGGAAGTCACCGGCGCCAACGTCCTGGTGGCGATTTTCGGCGAGAAGGATTCCCATGCCGTGTACTTCCTGCACCAGAAAGGCGTTACGCGCCTCGATGTGGTGAATTTCATTTCCCACGGCATCACCAAGGTTCCGCAGACGGCACCGGCGAAGCCACAGCCGGAAAGCGAGGCGGATTCCGACCAGGAGCAGAGTTCGGGCGGGGCGCTGGAAAGCTACACGCTGAACCTGAACGCGCTCGCCATCTCGGGCAAGATCGATCCGCTGATCGGACGCGAACGCGAACTCGAACGCGTCATCCAGACGCTGTGCCGCCGGCGCAAGAACAATCCGCTGCTGGTGGGAGAAGCCGGGGTGGGCAAGACCGCAATCGCCGAAGGGTTGGCGCGCCGGATCATCGAAGGTGCGGTGCCGGAAATCCTGGCCCGCTGCCAGGTCTACGCCCTGGACATGGGATCGCTGCTGGCGGGTACCAAATATCGCGGCGATTTCGAGCAACGCCTCAAGGCGGTGCTCAAGCAGCTTACGGATAATCCGAATGCGATCCTGTTCATCGACGAAATCCACACGTTGATCGGTGCCGGCGCTGCTTCGGGCGGAACGCTCGACGCCTCGAACCTGCTGAAACCCGCGCTGTCTTCGGGCAGCCTGAAGTGCATCGGTGCGACGACTTATATCGAATACCGGGGTATTTTCGAGAAAGACCATGCGTTGTCCCGCCGTTTCCAGAAGATCGACGTGACGGAGCCTTCCGTTGCCGAAACCGTCGAGATTCTGCGCGGACTGAAGACCCGGTTCGAGGCTCATCACGGCGTCAAGTACACCGCGTCGGCCCTGACTTCCGCCGCGGAACTGTCGGCGCGCTTCATCAATGACCGCCATCTCCCGGACAAGGCGATCGACGTGATCGACGAGGCAGGCGCGGCACAGCGCATCCTGCCCAAGTCAAAGCAGAAGCGCGTCATCAGCAAACACGAGATCGAGGAAATAATCGCCAAGATCGCGCGCGTTCCCGCGCAAAGCGTGTCCTCCACCGATCGCACCAAGTTGCAGACCCTCGATCGCGACCTGAAGGCCGTGGTATTCGGCCAGGACCAGGCGATCGACGCGCTGGCGGCAGCGATCAAGATGTCGCGCAGCGGCCTGGGCAATCCGCAAAAGCCGATCGGTTGCTTCCTGTTCAGCGGGCCCACCGGCGTGGGCAAGACCGAAGTGGCGCGGCAACTGGCCTATACCATGGGCGTGGAGCTGATCCGCTTCGACATGTCGGAATACATGGAGCGCCACGCGGTGTCCCGGTTGATCGGCGCGCCGCCCGGTTACGTCGGCTTCGATCAGGGCGGGCTGCTTACCGAGCAAATCAGCAAGCATCCATACTCAGTCGTGCTGCTCGATGAAATCGAGAAGGCGCATCCGGATATCTTCAACATCCTGTTGCAGGTGATGGATCACGGCACGCTGACCGACAACAACGGGCGCAAGGCGGATTTCCGTAATACGGTCATCGTCATGACCACCAATGCCGGCGCGGCGGAGCTGTCGAAAACCACCATGGGTTTCACGCAGCAGCGCGTCGCGGGCGACGAGATGGTGGAAATCAAGCGCATGTTCACGCCGGAATTCCGTAACCGGCTCGACGCCATCATTTCCTTCGCCTCGCTGTCGCAGGACATCATCGTGCGCGTGGTCGACAAGTTCCTGATGCAACTCGAGGAGCAGTTGCACGAGAAGAAAGTCGAAGTCGCGTTTACCGACGCGCTCAAAGCTTATCTGGCCAGGAACGGGTTCGATCCGTTGATGGGGGCGCGTCCGATGGCCCGCCTGATCCAGGACACCATTCGCACGGCGCTGGCCGACGAACTGCTGTTCGGGAAGCTGGCCGGCGGCGGCAGCGTTACGGTCGATGTCGATGCGGACGGAAAAACGAAGCTGGTAATCAACGAGTCCAGGCGCGAAGCCAGAGACAAGGACAAGGAAGAAAGCGTCGCCTGAGGATCGCGTGCGAAAAAAAGCCGGGCCCAACGCGGTCCGGCTTTTTTATTTGCGGGACTTTCCGGATCAGGTCGCGCGCGGCCTGGAGGGATCGGCGATCCACTCGCTCCAGGAGCCCGGATAAAGCCGGCCTCCCTTCAGGCCGGCGATCTCCATCGCCAGCAGGTTGTGGCAGGCTGTAACGCCCGATCCGCACTGGCTCACGATTTTTTCCGGCGATCCGTTGCCGACAAACGGCTTGAAGTCTTCGCGCAGTTGCTCCGGTGACTTGAAGAATCCCTGCGGCGTGAGGTTGTCTTTGAAGAAGCGATTGCGCGCACCGGGAATATGGCCGCCTACCGGATCGATGGTTTCGTTCTGGCCGTGGTAGCGATCATTGGCGCGCGCGTCGATCAGAACCATGTCCGGCGATTTCATGTGCTCCAGCACGTACTTCGCGTCCACCGGAGATTTTTCCGGTTTGCCGGTGAATTGGGCCGGCTTCGGCGCGGGTACTTCGGCCGTAACCGGCTGTCCCGCGGCGAGCCAAGCCTGCCAGCCGCCATCGAGCACGGCCACGCTTTGGTGTCCCATCCAGCGCAGCATCCACCACAAGCGCGACGCATAAACGCCGCCCGCATTGTCGTAGCCGACCACCTGTTTGCCGTTCGACACGCCCATGCGCGCAAGCCATTGCGCGAATGCTTTCGGATCGGGCAGCGGATGCCGTCCATTGCTTCCCGTCAGTGGCGCGGCCAGGTCTCGGTCCAGATGCGCGAACAAGGCGTTGGGGATGTGGGATTCCGTGTAGGCCTTGACGCCGAATTCCGGGTTGGTCAGTTCGTGACGACAATCGAATATCACGAATGCGGGGTCATCTACGTGCTTTGCCAGCTCGGCGACGGAAATCAGCGTGGTATGGCTCATCGGGATAGTTGGTGCACGGAGCAATGGCCGGAGCCGGCGATCACAGTTGCGATTGAATGCGGGTGCGCAGGAATTCGTGAAAATGGATCATGCCGTCTTCCATCGGCGACTGGTAGGGGCCGAACTCGTTGCGATGCTGCAGGTGAAGGGCGCGGCGGCCTTCCGTCATGCGCACGCAGATTTCTTCGTCTTCCCTGGCCGTTTCGGCGTAGGCCTGCAGTTGCGCTTCGACGAACTCGCGCTCGAACAGGACGATGTCTTCCGGATAGTAGAACTCGACGATGTTGGTGCAGTGTTCCGGATCCTTCGGCAGGATCGTGCTGACGACCAGCACGTTCGGATACCACTCGACCATTACGTTGGGGTAATACGTCAGCCAGATCGCGCCCTGTTTCGGCATCTCGCCGTTGTTGTAGCGCAGGACGGCCTCATGCCATTTTTCATACGCCGTGGTACCGGGCTTGCCGAGCGCCTGGTTGAGCCCGACGGTCTGGACGCTGTACCAGTCGCCGAATTCCCACTTGAGGTCCTCGGCATTGACGAACTGTCCGAGCCCCGGATGGAAGGGGCCGACGTGATAGTCCTCGAGGTAGACTTCGATGAACGTCTTCCAGTTGACCGGATATTCATGGGTCATCACCCGGTCGAGCATGTAACCGGAAAAGTCCAGGTCGGCGAGCACGCCAAGGCTGGCCAGGTCGCGATTCGGATCGCGCGGGCCCGCGAACTGCAGGCCATTCCAGCCGGTCAACGCGGTCTTGCCGAGATCCAGGCAGGGATTGCCCGGGAAGTGCGGAGCGCCGAGTAATTTGCCCGACATGTCGTAGGTCCAGCGGTGCAACGGGCACACGATGTTCTGGGCGTGGCCGCGGCCTTTGAGCATGATCGACTGACGGTGGCGGCAGACGTTTGACAGCAATTCCACGCCGCTTTGATTGCGAACCAGCACCTTGGCATGGTGCATCCAGTCCAGTGAACGGTAGTCGCCGACTTCGGGAACCATGAGTTCGTGGCCAACGTAGCCCGGCCCGCGATCGAACAGCAGTTTGCGTTCGATTTCGGCAATCCGCGGATCGAAATACCAATCTATCGGCAACTGGACGGGCGTTCGCGTCAAGGCGGAAACATTAGCCAGGTCGGTCATAACCAGATGTCCCGTGCAGCAGAAAAAATAATAAAAAAACCGCCCCCGGCGCGACGCACAAAATGGGGCGGAATTCCGAAAGGGATTTTCCCTTAAAACCCTAGTGGACGCAACGTTTTCAAGGCGTGCGTCCTGTCCCCATCAGCACAATCCGACCATAGTTCGTTGACCCGGGTTCCGGGGATGGGCTATTTTTACGATCTTTCCAGACAATTCGTGCCTTCCATAACCGTTGCCCGTGACCAAACCCAAATCCCAGAACCCGCAATCCTTCGAGGCCGCGCTGGCTGAAATCGAGAACATTGTCGCCGCGATGGAGGCGGGGCAACTGCCGCTCGAGCAATCCTTGACGGCATACAAGCGCGGCGCCGAGTTGCTGCAGTATTGCCAGGCGCGGCTCCAGGAGGCCCAGCAACAGGTCAAGATCCTCGAGGCCGGCATACTCAAGAATTTCGACGGTGACGACAGCACCGACTGATTTCCAGAGCTGGATGCTGGGCCGGCAGGACCGCATCGAGAAGGTTCTGCACGCCGTGCTGCCGGGCCCCGAGGTCGCGCCCGTGCGTTTGCATTCCGCCATGCGTTACGCCGTACTCGGTGGAGGCAAACGGGTTCGGCCGCTCCTGGCGTATGGTGCCGGCGAACTCGCGTCCGCACAGCCGGAGAGGGTCGATTTCGTCGCGGCCGCGGTCGAAATGATGCACGCCTATTCACTGGTGCACGACGACATGCCGGCGATGGACGATGATGTGCTGCGCCGGGGCAAGCCGACCGTGCATGTGGAATTCGACGAGGCGACCGCACTTCTCGTCGGCGACAGCCTGCAGAGCCTTGCTTTCCAGATGCTGTCGGCGCATCAGCTTGCGGACGACGCCCGCCGGCAAATGGAAATGGTCGAACTACTGGCGCGTGCCAGCGGTTCGCGCGGCATGGCCGGAGGTCAGGCCATCGATCTCGGATCGACCGCCAGGACACTTTCGGTTCCCGAGCTGGAATTCATGCATATTCACAAGACCGGCGCCCTGATTCGTGCTTCGGTGGCCCTCGGTGCGCGTTGTGGCGACGCGCTGAGCGACGTACAACTGAATCAGCTGGACCATTTCAGCAAGTTCATTGGCCTGGCGTTCCAGGTGGTGGATGATGTGCTCGACGCGGATTCCAGCACGGCGACGCTGGGCAAAACCGCAGGCAAGGATGCCAGCAACAACAAACCTACCTATGTAAGCACGTTGGGTCTCGAGCGCGCGCGCGAACTGGCGGGGGAATTGCGCGACGACGCTTTGCGGGCGCTGGATTTCCTGCCTGAAAACGGCGGGCACCTGCGCCAGCTCGCGGACTTCATCGTACTCAGAAAATTCTGACCATCAACGTAAACCGACCCAGGTCGCGCCCGACGTAACCCACCTCATGTACGAATTGCTCAATACCATCCAGTCTCCCTCCGATTTGCGCGCGCTCGAGCGCAAGCAGTTGCCGGAAATCGCGCGCCAGTTGCGCGAATTCCTGATCGAATCGGTCGCGCTCACCGGCGGGCATCTTTCCTCCAACCTCGGCACGGTGGAGCTCACGGTGGCATTGCACTATGTGTTCAACACGCCGGAGGATCGGCTGGTATGGGACGTGGGCCATCAGACCTATGCGCACAAGGTGCTGACCGGCCGGCGTGAGCGCATGTCGACGCTGCGCCAATATGGCGGCGTTGCCGGATTTCCGCGCCGCGTGGAAAGCGAGTTCGACACCTTCGGTACGGCGCATTCGAGTACGTCGATCAGCGCGGCGCTGGGCATGGCGGTGGCGGCGCACATGAAGGGCGAGGATCGGCGCGTGGTGGCCATCATCGGCGACGGTGCCATGACCGCCGGCATGGCCTTCGAAGCGTTGAACAACGCCGGCGCAATGGATACCAACCTTCTTGTCGTGCTGAACGACAACGACATGTCGATTTCAGAAAATGTCGGCGCGCTCAACAACTATCTTGCCCGGCTGATATCGGGACGTTTTTACGCGGCGGCGTGGAAGACCGGCGAGAAAGTGCTCCGCGCCGTGCCGCCGGTGCTGGAGCTTGCCAAGCGCGCTGAAGAACACGTCAAGGGCATGGTCACGCCCGGCACGCTGTTCGAGGAATTCGGATTCAATTACATCGGGCCGATCGATGGCCACAATATCGATGCGCTGGTGTCCACTCTCACCAACCTGAGGAAGCTCGACGGCCCACAGTTCCTGCACGTCGTCACGCGCAAGGGTAAAGGCTATGAACGGGCCGAGGGCGATCCCATTCTCTATCACGGCGTGACGAAGTTCGATCCCGGCGCGGGCATTATCCCGAAGCCGGCAGGCAAGCCGACCTACACCCAGGTCTTCGGCGACTGGCTGTGCGACATGGCGGCCGTGGATTCGCGCCTGATCGGCATTACGCCGGCAATGCGCGAAGGTTCTGGCATGGTGCGCTTTTCGCAGGAATATGCGGACCGCTATTTCGATGTCGGCATCGCCGAGCAGCACTCGTTGACGTTTGCGGCCGGACTGGCCTGCGAAGGGGCGAAGCCGGTCGTCGCGATCTATTCGACTTTCCTGCAGCGCGCCTACGACCAGCTCATTCACGACATTTGCATCCAGAATCTGCCGGTGCTGTTCGGCATCGACCGCGCCGGCCTGGTGGGCGCCGACGGCCCGACCCACGCTGGCAGCTTCGATCTGACCTACCTGCGTTGTCTGCCGAACATGGTGGTCATGGCCCCGGCGGACGAGAACGAATGCCGGCAAATGCTCTATACCGGCTTCCAGATCGACGCGCCGGTCGCCGTACGCTATCCGCGCGGCAGCGGCCCCGGAGTGGCCGTACAGCAGGAGATGGCGGCCCTGCCCATGGGAAAGGGCGAGGTACGGCGCCGCGGCGGCAAAGTGGCGATCCTGTCTTTCGGGGCGTTACTCAAGCCCTGTCTGGAGGCTGGCGAAAAGCTGGGGGCGACTGTGGCGAACATGCGCTTCGTCAAACCGCTCGACGAGGAGCTGATCCGGGAACTTGCCCGGGACCACGAGCATCTAGTGACTGTGGAAGAGAACACCATCCTCGGCGGTGCCGGCAGTGGCGTCCTGGAGGTCCTGGAGAAACAAGGACTTCAAAGGCCGACCCTGCAGCTCGGGTTGCCCGATCGCTTCATCGATCATGGCGACCCGGTAAGACTGCTGAAGGATTGCGGGCTCGATGCCGAAGGAATTCATCAATCGATCGTCCGATTTATAGGTGAGTAGTTTACTCGGGTATTGGCGGCAGCTATAATCGCCCGATATACCTCGTTCCAGAGGAGCACCGTTTATGAATTCCCCGGATAGCTTCGCTATTCCAGACGTGCAGGGCTCGGCGGACACCCGCCGCCTCGCGATCGACAAGGTCGGCATCAAGGCCATCCGCCATCCGGTGCGCGTGGCGGACCGCGACGGCGGCGTCCAGCACACGATTGCCACTTTCAACATGTACGTGGGGCTGCCGCATAATTTCAAGGGCACCCACATGTCGCGCTTCGTCGAAATCCTGAATTCCCACGAACGCGAAATATCGGTCGAGTCCTTCGAGACCATGTTGCGCGACATGGTCAAGCGGCTGGAGGCCGAAGTCGGCCGCATCGAAATGACCTTTCCGTACTTCATCAACAAGGCTGCTCCCGTGTCCGGCGTGAAGAGCCTGATGGACTATGAAATCACGTTTACCGGCGAAATTTCGAAGGAAGGTTATTCATTCACGATGAAGGTCATCGTGCCGGTGACCAGCCTGTGCCCGTGTTCGAAACGGATTTCCGAATACGGTGCGCACAACCAGCGTTCGCACGTGACGATCACGGCGCGCACGAATACCCATATATGGATAGAGGAACTGGTGCGCGTCGCCGAGCAGGAAGCGTCATGTGAACTTTACGGCCTGCTGAAACGCCCGGATGAGAAATATGTCACCGAGCGCGCCTACGACAATCCCAAGTTCGTTGAAGACCTGGTGCGCGATGTCGCTACGGCGCTGAACCAGGACAAGCGCATCGACGGCTATATCGTGGAATCAGAAAACTTCGAGTCAATCCATAATCACTCAGCCTACGCGCTGATTGAAAAGAACGGAAAGCAGGGCGCGTAGAACCAACCCAATGGATTGATTCGACGTTTCAGTGAAGGCTAACCTGAGCGCACCTGCGTCGAAAGGTTAAGCGAAGCGGCCGAAACTAAAACTTCGAATCAATCCATATTGGCTACGGCGTAACCTGAAGGTTAGCCTCCGCCGCAACAAGCGCGTTTCGCGCGCGTGTTGTCACTCAGCCTACGCGCTGATTGAAAAGCATCCGAAGGCAGGTTAGGCGGGGATTCTGCTCAAACCAAAAAGGGCCGCATCGCGGCCCTTTTCTTTGCACGCTTCCGCGTCACGCCGATGATCGGCTGCGATACCAGTCGAGTGTGAGCCGTATCGACTCATCCAGCGGTGTCGGCCGTGCGCCGAACGTCGATTCGAACCGGCTCGAATCCATGACGAAATCGCGTTCGAACTGGTAGAGCATTTCCCGGAGCTCTCTGACGTTTTCATCGAACTTTCCCAGTAGTGCAATGGCGAAACGCGGGACGGTGCTCAGCTTCGTGCGTTTGCCGAGTGCGGCGTAAACCTTTTCCACGAAGCTGCGCGTGGTTATCGCCGGGGCGCTCGGTACATGCCAGGCTTTGCCCAGGGCTTCGTCGCGCTCGCCCAGAGTGACCAGCGCTTTGCCGAAGTCGTCGATGAAAGTGTAGGTATGCAGCCGGTCGGGGTCACCGATCGCCTGCGCGGATTTGCCGGCCAACGCACGACCGAACACCCGGCTGCCCATCATGGCCGCGTCGGTGGCGGAAGGCCCGAAAAAATCCGACCCGCGTCCGATCGCGACACGAAGCTTGCCTGTGTCGTGCACGCTCATCAGCGATTGGGCGATGCCGGCACGAATGCGGCCCTTCTTCGTCAGGGCGCTCGATGGCAGAGCCTCGGTCATCGGCTTGTCCACCGCCCCATAAGCGTAGAGATTGTCGGCGTAGACGAGTTTTGCGCCCGCGGACGACGCGCCCGCGACGATGCCTGCGGCAATGGCAGGAAATTCCACCCAGCGCGGGTAGGGCAGGCCTATGCAGTGATAAACCGCCGCCGCGCCCTCGCAGGCTTCGCGCGCCTGCAACGGGTCGGCGGCATCGACGCCGCCGACTTCCGTCTGCGGGTCTTTTTCGAACCGGACGCGGCTGGAACGGTTGACCATGCGCACGTGCTTGCCACGGCTACGCAGCTCCCTCATGACCGCCAGTCCGAGCGGTCCGGTGCCGAAGACCACATGCAAATCGCTCACAGCGCGCGGACGGCGATCAGGTTGTCTTTCTCCCGCGCAGCGCCGAGCGGATTGCGCAGCGGGCGCCCGAACTGCGCGGCATTGATCTCGAACACGTCCCCGACCCTGGTTGCAATCTTCTTGGTGAAGCTGCCAGTGGCCGCGCCGAAAAAATGCACATGCATGTCGCCGGGCTGGCGGAAGTCACGATACTTGAAGTGATGGTGTTCGAGGTTGCCGATCGAATGGCACATGTTTTCTTCGCCGGACAGCCAGTCCTCCGCCCAGATCTCCTTGCCGTCGCGCACCAGGCGTGCCCGCCCGTTGACCGAAGCCGGCAGTGCACCCAGCAGCAGCTCCGGCCCGAATGAACACTGGCGCAGTTTCGAATGGGCCAGGTAGAGATAATTCTGGCGTTCGGTGACGTGGTCCGCATACTCGTTGCCGAGCGCGAAGCCGACACGCAACACTTCGCCGCGATCGCCGATGATGTAGAGGCCGACGACTTCGACTTCTTCGCCGCCGTCGAGCGCGTAGGCCGGCAGTTCGAGTGACTGCTCGGGTGCGATGACGCAGCGGCCGTCCCCCTTGTAGAACCACTCCGGCGGCGTGCCGATTTTCCCGGCCGCGGGTTTGCCGCCTTCCATACCCCACTTGAACATCTTCATCGAATCGGTCAGCTCGGACTCGTCTTTCTGCAGCTTCGTGTGCATCGAGTCGCGTGCCGCAGCGCTGCCCAGATGCGACAGTCCTGTTCCGGTGATCAGGCAGCGGTAGAGGTCGGGATGATCGAGCGGCGGCAACAGCCGCTTCTCGTTGACTACTTCATCGTAGCTGGCCGTTTCCGCGCCGATCTTCGCCCTGGCCGCGGATTCCAGCGAAGTATTGGCGCGCGCGGCAGCGAGCGCCAGGTCATATGTCCGTGTCACCCCTGCCAGCACGCGCAGGGTTTTGCCGTCGTCGGATGCGGCAACCCGGCGAGCGCCGGAACGATCCGTGAATTGAACGAGCCTCAAGATGTCTCCCCCTCCAAGTTTTTTGTCCGGATGACAATGCCGGGACGGGAATGTTACGACGAAACCATCGGCACCGGCGCGTCGTTGTGCGGGCCCGGCGGCCGACCTATACTTGCGCCGGTTCGAACTTTGTTGGCTTGCGGAGGAAGGATGAAAGCAAAAAGTAACGGGATCGAAATCAATTATACGATCGAGGGACAGGGCCCATGGGTGGTGATGAGCCATTCCCTGGCCTGCGATCGGTCCATGTGGGACGAGCAGGCGCAGTTGTTGAAATCACGCTATCGCGTGCTGCGCTTCGACACCCGCGGCCACGGTGGCAGCGATGCGCCGGAGGGCGCCTATACGCTCGACATGTTTTCCGACGACCTGCTTGGCTTGCTCGACGGACTCTCGATGGAGGCCCCGCATTTCATCGGCCTGTCGATGGGAGGCATGATCGGCATGACCTTCGCGCTCCGGCATCCGGGGCGATTCCGCAGCCTGGTGCTGTGCGATACCTCGAGCCGGATTCCGCCCGAAGCGGGGCCGATATGGGAAGGCCGCATCAAGATCGCCGCCGAGCAGGGCATGGAACCGCTGGTGGAACCCACGCTGCAGCGCTGGTTCACCGAACCGTTCTACAAGGCCAACAAGCCGATGATGGGGCGCGTGGGCGAGATGATCCGCAACACCAGACCGTCGGGCTACATCGGCTGCTGCAAGGCCATCCCGAAAATCAATCTTACCGATCGCCTCGGCGCGATCAAATGTCCGGTGCAGATCATCGTCGGCGATCAGGACGTCGGCACGCCGGTGGCCATGTCGCGCGCGATCGGCGACGCGATTCCGGGATCCGAACTCGTCGTGATCCCGTCGGCTTCCCACTTGTCCAATCTCGAGCAGCCCGCCGCGTTCAACAAGGCAATCGCCGGCTTCCTCGATCAACACTGACCCGAACAGTTAAATCTCACCACGAAGGCACGAAGGACACGAAGGGTCACGAAGAAAAGCAACGATGCAGAAGGTCTGGTATGGCGGCGCGTGGTCATTGGCAATGTATATTTGGTGTAGAAATCAGCATCCGATCTGACGGACGTTGTCCGATCTGAACGCACTACACCCTCAATCTCACCACGAAGGCACGAAGGTCACGAAGGAACACGAAGAAGAGCGAAGGAATACGAAGGTCAGTCTACTATATGGACATGGGTCGCAATATTTGTCACCAACGATCACGTACCGCCGCCAAAATCAAGCCTCTGTCCTTTGCCTTTCTTCGTGCCACTTCGTGTCCTTCGTGCCTTCGTGGTGAGAAGTAACGTCTGTGGTGAGAAGTAACGTCTGTGGTGAGATGACCAAGTCGCGACTCCTAAATATCAGCCGAGCTTGACGATTTCGCTGTCGCGCGGCATCGACCTGAAATACTGCACGAGCAGCTTGTAAATACCCGCATCGAACGGGGTGTCGGCGCGGGTCTGCAGAATTTCCTGCAGATCCGCATCGGCATCGGCGGTGCCGAGGTGGCGCCAGCGATCCAGCACATGGATCTCGGTTCGTCCGGTCATGTCATCGTGCTCGCGGATACCGATCGGTCCGGCATGCGGCCAGTCGCGCGTGCGCAGCGCATGCAAAGCCTGCACCAGGCGCATCGAATGTGCGATCGCGGATTCCCTGCCGACGCAGAGTCCGCGGCAGTGCTTGAGCTGAAACCCAAGGCAGGGTCCGGGACCGGCTTGCAGGCCGCTGCCGATGTGACACAAGCCATGCTCGTCGGCGATCTTGCGCAATGCATTGAGCGCTGTGCGCCGCGACCGGAACATCCCATGCAACCTGGAGGTTTCCGATGCATCCACGCCTGCGGTGTCGACCGGCAACGGAATCGACGGACCGTCGACCGGATCCCATTGCACGGCCCAGAGCTCTTCATCCTGCCGCGGCTTGCTATTGTGCAGCGGCTGCAATTGCTTCAACCAACGTATGTGCCGGATGAGCATGCCCAGATCGCCCGTGGCTGCCTCCCATTCGACGCGGGCGATTTCCGTTGTCGCCCGCCATGCAGGCCGCTTGTCGCCGCTGAAATGCCATAACACGCGTGCCCGCAAATTCGCGCTCTTGCCGACATGCAGGGCGACATTGTCCTTCGAGTAGAACGCGTAGACGCCGGGTGCTTCCGGAATGCGGTCGGGCAGATCGGCCGGCAGGCCCGGCGGCAGTTGCGGTTTCTTCAACTGGTCCGCGACCGCTTTGTTTATTTCGGTGTTCTCGATATCCCGGTGGATCCGCTGCGTGAAGTCCCACAGTACGCGTGCGTCGGCCAGCGCGCGATGCCGGCTTTCGCAGGAAAATCCATGACGCTCGATCAGGCTGTCGAGGTTGTGCCGCCGCTCCTGGGGATACAGGTGGCGTGACAGCCGCACGGTGCAAAGCACATCCGGCGCGTATTTCAGCCCGACCCGGCGGAACTCGTTCTGCAGAAAACCGTAGTCGAAGCGCGCGTTGTGCGCCACGAGCGTCTTTCCGGCCAGGCGTTCGAACAGCTCGTCTGCAAGCTCGGCGAAGGTCGGCGCGTCGGCCACCATGGCGTCGGTGATGCCGGTCAGTGATTCGATCATCGGCGAGATCGGCCGTTCCGGGTTCACCAGCGAACTCCATTCGCCGATGTGGCGGCCGCGGTCGACCTCGACCAGCCCGATTTCGGTGATACGGTCCGAATGCGCCGCGGCGCCGGTCGTTTCCAGGTCGAGGAAAACCAGCGCGCGGTCAAGCATTGCGCAATAGAAGGGGGTTACGCACAGGCTCGATTCTACGGCGTCCGGATGCTGCAAAGTCGGTCATCGACGGGATACGCAACCAGCCATCTGTATAATCTTCGAAAAAATCATCCGGGGGAGTCCATGTCATTGCGTCGTCTGCCTTTGCTGCTGCTCGTCGTTGCCTTGCAAGCCTCTGCCCATTCCGAGGGGGAAGCGCCGGCGGGAGGCATTCTCGATTGCGAGCATCCGCCGAAGAATCTGATCCATGTTTTGCCCAAACAGCTCGCCACGGCAGCCACCGTCATATGCACTCCCTCGACACAGATGATCGTCGCGGCCGAAGGATGGGTATGGCGCTTCCCGGGCAGCTATTTCGACCGGCCTTCGATTCCCGCCTATTCGCCCGTCGAGTCGCGCCCGGAGGCGGGAGGCCGTTACTTTACCGGCTTCAAAGCCACGGAACTCTCGGGAGGCGAAATCAGGAAGCTTCACGAAACGTTCGGTAAAACCCTGGTCACCTATACGGACGCGTCGCCGCCCGCGCGCATTGTCAAGCTCGTCGCCCGCAACGACCAGGGCCGTCCGATGGACGCGTACTTCGGATTCAAATCGAAGAGCGAAGGCTGGGTGGCGCTGTGTGCACCGGCCTGTGCGCCGGAATTCTTTTTCCTGATCAACCGTCACGATTGACCGGAGGCAGAACATGAAGTTCGGAGTCAGAACATGAAGTACTCGGCGGAACAAGTCCTTCCTTCCGACGCGGACCAGGCGACACTCGTTGGCCGTGCCTGGGTGCCTGGACGCAATGCAGGACCGAGCCCAGTACTCGTTGCCGATGCCCAGGCGTGGGATCTGTCGCGCGTCGTGCCGACGGTCAGCGAATTGCTCAACCTGCAGGATCCGGTCAGGGTCGCGCTCGACGCGGTGAAGAGCGGCTGGGCGAAGCGCGTGGGGGCAATCGCAGAACTGATCGCCAATTCGCACGCCGACCGCCGCGATGCCTCGAAGCCCTATCTGCTTACGCCTTGCGACCTGCAGGCTTTGCGGGCTTGCGGCGTGACCTTCGTTTCCAGCATGCTCGAGCGCGTCATCGAGGAGCACGCCAAGGGAGACCAGAACCAGGCCGAGGAGATCCGCCGTTCCATCGGCGCGGAGATCGGCGCGGAGATCAAAACCATCAAACCGGGCTCTCCCGAAGCGAAACGCGTCAAGGAATCACTGATCAAGCGCAATCTCTGGTCGCAATACCTGGAAGTCGGCATCGGTCCCGACGCGGAGGTCTTCAACAAGTCCCAACCCATGTCCGCTGTCGGCCTGGGCGCGGAGATTGGCGTGCGCGCAGATTCTTCCTGGAATAATCCCGAGCCCGAAGTCGTGCTGGCGATCAACCGCGCGGGCCGGGTGGTCGGCGCGGCGCTCGGCAACGACGTCAACCTGCGTGATTTCGAAGGGCGCAGCGCACTGCTGCTGGGCAAGGCAAAGGACAACAATGCCAGTTGCGCGATCGGGCCGTTCATCCGCTTGTTCGACCGCCACTACGGCATCGACGACCTGCGGCGTACGCACATCCGGATCGAGATCACCGGTCCCGAAGGTTACAAGCTGTCCGGTGAGAGCCATCTCGCCAACATCAGCCGCGATCCGCTGGACCTCGCCGGCCAGGCGGTGAATCGCACGCACCAGTATCCGGACGGCACCATGCTGTTTCTCGGCACCCAGTTCGCGCCGGTGCAGGATCGCGACCAGCCCGGCAAAGGCTTCACGCACAAGATCGGCGACATCGTGTCGATCCGCGCCGATTCCCTCGGCATGCTGATCAACCGCGTCAACCATTGCGACAAGGTCGCGCCGTGGACCTTCGGCATTGCCGACCTCATGCGCAACCTCGCTTCGCGGGGATTGCTCTAAGGGCTGTGACCGCGTGAGATCTTAAGTCTCACCACGCGCCGCAAGCGGCGCGTGGTGAGATTTTCCGTGCGAGGTAGATAATTACAGCCAGTCTTTCATCCAGCGCGCGTAGTCGTCGTTGCGCATAAGCCGCTTCATCATTTCGTCGCTGGCAGCGGTTTCGATCTTTTCCGGTGGCGTGCCTTCGCGCAGCGCGCGCAGCGTGTCGTGCACGGCACGGACCGCCGCGGCGAACGGCTGGTGCCCTTGCAGGCAGACGCGCACGCCGCGCTGCGCGAGCAGTTCGCGATCCATGATGTCCTTGCCGGCGCCGCCGAGGATCAGCGGCAACTTCACTTCCGTGGCGATTGCGTCCAGATCCGCGCGCGATTTGACCCCGACCAGGAAAATCGCGTCCACGCCCGCCGCTTCATAGGCTTTGGCGCGGGCGATCGTGTCGGCGATGGAAGTCATCGAAGGCGCGCTGGTTCGTCCCGCGATGACCAGCCCAGAATCCTGGCGCGCGGCAACCGCGGCGCGCATCTTGCCCACGCCTTCCTCGATGGAAATGAGGCGCGGTTTGCCGCCGCCGAAAGGGACGGGCAAATCGGTATCTTCGATCGACAATGCGGCCACGCCCGCTGTCTCGAGTTCTTCGACGGTGCGCATCACGTTCAGCGCGTTGCCATAGCCGTGGTCCGCGTCGCACAGCAGCGGCAGGTCTCCCGCGCGGCAGATTCGATAGGCCTGCTCCGCAAATTCGGTCAGCGTCAGAACGATGAGGTCCGGCGCACCGAGCACCGTCATCGAAGCAACCGAGCCCGCGAACATACCGACCTCGAAGCCCAGTTCCTCGGCGATGCGGGCTGACATCGGGTCGAACACCGATCCCGGATAGACGCATTTACTGCCGGAAAGTACCGAACGGAAACGCTCGCGGCGTGCCTGCCAGCGCGACATGAATGATTCCCCCTAAAGTGCAGTCTACAAACTGTCCATGAACGCAGCCATTTTCCTGCGCGTGTTTTCGTCGGGAAGCCTCCCCGTACCTGCGCCCGTGTTATCCACTAAGTGTTGCGGCTTTCCGGTCGCAGGAATGACGCAGGTGACTGCCGGATGGCCGAGGATGTACTTCAGAAAAAACTGTCCCCAGGACTTGCAGTCGAACTCCGCCGCCCACGCCGGTACTTCCTTTCCACGCACGCGGGCGAACAGGCTCGCTTGCGCGAATGGCCGGTTCACGATCACGGCGACGCCCAATTCACGGGCGACCGGCAGGATGCGTTCCTCGGCCTCGCGCTCCGCGATCGAATAGTTGAACTGCGCGAACTCGAAATCCTTCGTCTTCATCAGGCGCTCCAGTTCGCCGTACGCACCGGAATGGTAATGCGTGATGCCGATATAGCGAATGCGCCCGGCGGCCTTCCATTGCTTCAGGGTGGCGAGATGGGTTTTCCAGTCGAGCAGGTTGTGGATCTGCATCAGATCCATGCGCTCGACTTTCATGCGCCGCAGGGATTCCTCCATCTGGCGGATGCCGGCTTCGCGGCCGCTGGTCCAGACCTTGGTGGCCATGAACAATTGTGCGGTGATGCCGAGCTCCGTGGCCAGGTCGCCGACCACGGATTCGGAAGGTCCGTACATCGGCGAGCTGTCGACCAGCTTGCCGCCCTGCGCAACGAACAGGCGCAACACTTCTTTCAGCGGATCCCGCTCCGCTGCGCCGCTGCCGACGTCGAAGCTCTGGTAAGTCCCCAGCCCGACGACCGGCAGCATTTCGCCGCTCGAGGGAATCGGGCGTTTCAGCATGGCCGGGCCGACGTCAGCGCTGGACCGGGTCGACATCGCCGACACGCTGGCCGCCGCCAGTGCCTGGATCAGCCGGCGCCGTACCGGACTGTAGGATGGATTCATCTGGCCTCCTTATGGCTGCGTTTCTGTTGCGCATTTCGTCCTGTGTGCGTCCGAGCATCCAGCCGGTGCTCGCCCACAGCAACGCGATCGGCACGCCGATGAAGGCGATGCCGGAGAAACCCAGTCCCAGCATCCTGAAGCCTTCGAACAGCCAGCCGCTGGCCGCGTCGCCGCCGCGGAATACCACCGTGTCGATGATGTTCTTCGATTTGTATTTCTCTTCACGGTTCAGCACGGTGAACAGGATTTCGCGCGCCGGCCGTGCGATTGCGTACTCGCCGGCCCGGCGGATTACCTGGAACACGACCAGCACGGCGAGGGTCGGAAACAGGCCGATGACGAAGAAGCCGACGGCGCCGGCGAGCGGCAGGATGATCAGCGCGATTCCCACGCCGAAGCGGCTGATCAGGCGCCCCACGACGAACAACTGGCAGAACAAGGTCAGTGCATTCACGGCGAAATCAATTTTCGCGAAAAAGGCCGTGCGCTCTCCCGGAGAAGGGATGTCGACGGCGACGATGTTCGCTTGAAGGAAATACAGGAAGGTGCCGAGCAATGTGCCCAGCATCACGTAAATGCAGATGCCGATCAGGTAGGGCGACTGGAGTGCCAGCGTGACGCCCGAAAAGATATTTCCCCCGAGCGGTTCCTCGACGTTCTCGGGGGGTGAGCGGCGCTCGGCCGGATTGCGTTTCGACCATTCGGCGAGGCGATAGATGCAGATCACCGAAGCGCACAGCAGGACGGCGGACACCGGCAGCAGGTTGGCGGGGCCGATCGACGGCGCCAGCGTTGCGGTGACGAGCGGTCCGGCCAGCGCGCCGACGCTGCCGCCCGCCGCGACGAAACCGTACAGGCGGCGCGCCTGCTCGTTGCGGAACAGGTCCGCCATGAAGCTCCAGAACACGGAAACGACGAACAGGTTGAAAACGCTGACCCAGATGAAGAAAGCCTGGGCGACGCGGGCCGGCGCGGCGCCAGACTCCATCAGGGCGTAGAAAACCACCAGGTTCGCGGCGAAAAACAGGTAGACGATCGGAAGCAGCTTGCGGCGGGGAAAGCGCGACGATGCCCAGCCGAACAGCGGCACGGCGGCGAGCATGGCGACGAAGGTTCCCGTGAACAGCCAGGACAATTTGTCCACGCCGCCTTGTATGCCCATTTCGTCGCGCACCGGCCGCAGCACGTAGTAACTGCACAGCAGGCAGAAAAAATACGCGAACGACCACAACAGCGCGGTGATTTCTTCGCGGCGGACGTGGACCAGGCGATGCAGGAACGGATGGGGGGCGGAGGCGCTCATTAGCTAGCGCATTGTAGCCATCCGGCGAGCGCCCGCGGCTGTCAAAAGCGGGGTCCGTTGCCCCGGGATAATCTCTTCACCCTCGACAAATTTTGACGTAACATGCGCGCGTGTTGAAGGTTTTAGCGCTTGTAATCATCGTATTGCCGCGTCAGCCAGAGTGAAAGAGTGTTCGGTATCGGTCCTGCCATACGCGGTCCACCTGCAACTCCAACATCGGGTGCACCCCGTATTCCAATACCAGCAGAAGGAAGCAACGTGGCAGATGGCACCGTCAAGTGGTTCAACGACTCGAAAGGCTACAGCTTCATCACTCCCTCGACGGAGGCGATGATCTGTTCGCGCATTTTTCGGCAATGACCATGCAAGGTTTCAAGACGCTCAAGGAAGGCCGGAAAGTCAGCTTCGAGGACCACCGGTCCGAAGGGCAAGCAGGCTTCGAACATCCAGGGCGCGTAGTCACCGCGTGCCGGGACAGGAAACCCGCTCCGGCGGGTTTTTTGTTGCCTGTCTTGGACTCGTCCATATAGAGTTCGGCTGAATGTTTTTTGGGCCCAAACAATGCCGGTTTCCCTGCAGGATGTCCGCAACGCCGCGTCCGCCATTTCCGGCGCCGTCCTCGATACCGCCTGCCTGTTGTCGCACACGCTGTCCGGCGTTGCCGGCGCGCAGGTCTACCTCAAGTTCGAGAATCACCAGTTCACGGCGTCGTTCAAGGAGCGCGGCGCACTCAACAAGCTGCTGTCGCTCGATGCGGGACAGCGCAAGGCCGGCGTTATTACGGTCTCGGCCGGCAACCATGCGCAGGGCGTCGCCTATCATGCGAAGCGTCTGGGAATTCCCGCAGTCATCGTGATGCCGCGCTTCACGCCGAACGTGAAGGTCGAACAAACCCGCGCCTTCGGCGCGGAAGTCATCCTGCACGGTGAGAATTTCGACGAAGCGAAAACCCGAGCGCTGCAGTTGATGGCGCAGCGGGGGCTCACACTGGTGCATCCCTACGACGACGAAAAGATCATGGCCGGGCAGGGCACGATCGCGCTCGAAATGCTCGAAGCGCAGCCTGACCTGGACGTCCTGATCGTGCCGGTCGGCGGAGGCGGCATGATCGCGGGCATGGCAAGCGCGGCCAAGGCCGTGAAACCCGGCATTGAACTGATCGGCGTGGAGACCCAGCGGTTTCCCTCGATGTACGCGGCATTGAAGGGATCGAAACCGGAATTCGGCAGCAACACCATCGCCGACGGCATCGCGGTCAAGGAACCGGGAAAACTTACGCTAGAGATCATCCGCAAGCAGGTCGACGATATAGTACTGGTCGACGAGGGCGATATCGAAGAGGCAATGCTGTTGCTGCTGGAAATCGAAAAGACGGTGGTCGAAGGCGCGGGCGCGGCGGGGCTCGCCGGGCTGCTGCGCAACCGCGAACAATTTGCCGGAAAGAAAGTGGGCGTGGTGCTCTCCGGCGGAAACATCGATCCGCTCACGCTGGCCGACATCATCGAGCGCGGCATGGTGCGCGCCGGCCGGTTGACGCGCCTGCAGGTTCAGTTGCGCGATCTGCCCGGCTCGCTGGCGAAAGTCACCGCGGCACTGGCCGAAGCCAATGCCAACATCGAAGAAGTCCACCATGAACGCGCCTTTTCGCATCTGCCCGTGCAGTCCGCCGCGGTGGATTTCGTGCTGGAGACACGGGGGCACGAACATGTGCGGCAGGTCATCGCAGTATTGGAAGCTGCGGGGTTCAAGGCGCGGCTGCATAACACCGACTGACCACCTCACCCTAGCCCTCTCCCCCAGCGGAGAGGGTATGTGAAAGTCATTAGCGCCTCAGGCCCGCGCAGCGCACCTTCTCCGCTATGGGGAGAAGGCGGGGGATGAGGTGGTCAGCGCTCGATCCAGAAACTCCAGCCGGTCCTGCCCCCAGAACAATTCTTCCTTGTAGACATACGTCGGCGCCCCGAACACCTGGCGCGCAATGGCTTCGTCGGTAAAGGCGTCGAAACGTGCCGCCGTTTCAGGCGCGTTCGCTTGCTTTAGCAACGTGTTGCTGTCCAGCCCCGCAGCGCGAATCACCGCGGCGACCTCGGCTTCGTCGGCCATGTTCTTTTCTTCGGCCCAGCATCCACGGAGAAAGGCACCCGCCAGTTTCATTGCCTTGTCCGCATCGTTGGCTGCGATGGTGACCAGGGCCGCAAGCCTGGCGTCGTAAGGAAAAAACTTCGGTTGGACATTCATCGGCACGCCGAGGTGCTTTCGCCAGCGCTCGAGTTCGATCAGGCGATAGGCTTGCCGCTCTGGCGGGCGTTTGGCGACCGGCAATCCGCCGGACACTGGAAAGATGCGGCCGTAGTCCACCGGTTTCACTGCGATCGTGGCGCCTTGTTTGCGGGCGATTTCCCGGAAGCGTTCGTGGCCCAGATAAGTCCAGGGCGACACCGGGGAAAAGTAATAATCGATGGTCTTTGCCACGCGCAACTCCTCTTGCTATCGTTGTATGTGTTGGAGCCGAAGTGGCGGGGAGTTTACCATCGACGCTCGCAGACGCATTTCGGCTGCAGTGCAGCATGCCGATGCGGCCGATTCGATTGCTTCGATATCCGGACGGGAGGAAAACAATAATGAAATGGTTGCGAGTGTTCGCGGGAGTGGCGGTGTCGGTCTGCGCCTGTTCCATCCACGCGCAGGAAATCATATTGAAGGTGCATCATCCACTGCCGTCGACGTCGACCGCGCACCAGAAGGTACTGGAACCCTGGTGCGCGAAAATCACCGCCGAATCGAAGGGCCGCATCAAATGCCAGATCTATCCGTCGATGCAACTCGGCGGCTCCGTTCCGCAACTTTACGACCAGGTCAAGGACGGGGTAGTCGATGTGATCTGGACGGTCGCGGGCTACTCCGCGGGCCGCTTTCCGCTGGTGGAGGTCTTCGAACTGCCGTTCTTCATGCATAACGCCGAAGCCTCCAGCAAGGCGCTTTGGGATTACGTGCAGCTGCACGACGCGGACGAATTCAAGGACGTGCATCCCATCGCGTTTCATTTGCACGGCGGCGGCGTATTCCACATGATCAGGAAGCCGATCGTGCATCGCTCCGATTTGAATGGCATGAAGGTGCGCGCTCCGACGCGGCAGACGACGAAGATGCTGGCAGCCCTTGGTGCCACGCCGGTTGGCATGCCGGTGCCGCAGGTGCCCGAAGCCCTGCAGAAAGGCGTCATCGACGGCACGATCCTGCCTTACGAGGTGATGCCGGCGCTGAAAGTCGACGAACTGACCAAGTATCACAGCGGACCGGATGACTCGCAGCCGCTGATCTACAACTCGGTGTTCATCATCGCGATGAACAAGGCCAGATACGACGCGCTGCCACCCGACTTGAAGAAAGTCATCGACGCCAACAGCGGCATCGGCCTGTCGGGACAGATCGGCCGGCTGTTCGCCGAAGTCGAAGTCGCCAACAAGAAGAAAATCGGCGGCGTGACGAACGTAATCGCGAACGAGGAAATCGAGGAATGGAAGAAGGTAGTTCAGCCGGTGACGGACGGCTGGGTTGCGGATGCGAACGCGAAGGGCGTGGACGGCAAGGCGCTGCTCAAGGCTGCTCACGATCTGATTGCGAAATACAGCAAATAAATCTTAAATCTCACCACGCGCCGCAAGCGGCACAAGTGTTCCCTTGAGGCACGAAGGACACGAAGGGTCACGAAGAAAACCAAGGGGAGTGGCGGAGAGAGTTGACATTCCCGTTGTGCGATGTCCAATTGCACAGACCCGTCAAATGCGACCTCATCTTCTGTGACTTTCCTTTCGCCTTTCTTCGTGTTCCTTCGTGTCCTTCGTGCCTCAAGGGAACACTTGTGCCGCTTGCGGCGCGTGGTGAGATTTAAGTTTTAGATCAGGCGTCGCCCCAGACCTCGCGGGAGGTTTCTACGACCAACCGTAATTTCGCTGCCTGGCTTTCGAGCGCGATGTCGTTGCCGTGCACCGTGCTGGAGAAGCCACATTGCGGCGACAGGCAGAGCTGCCCGATGTCGACATGTTTCGATGCTTCATCGATGCGCCGCTTGAGCTGGTCCTTCGATTCCAGTTCGCCGACCTTGGTGCTCACCAGCCCGAGCACGACGGTCTTTCCTTTCGGCACGAAACGCAGCGGCGCGAAACTGCCCGAACGCACGTCGTCGTATTCCAGGAAATAACCGTCGACCGCCAGTTCGTTGAACAACACCTCGGCCACCGGCTCGTAGCCGCCCTCGGCGGCCCATGCGCTGCGGAAGTTGCCGCGGCACAGATGCACGCACACGGTCATGTCCGCGGGCCGTTCGGCAATGGCGGCGTTGATCAGCCGGGCGTAGCGGCGTGACAGTTCGTCCGGGTCGTCGCCGCGCTGGCGCGCGCCTTCGCGCATCTTCGGATCGCACAGGTAAGCGAGATTGGTATCGTCCATCTGCACATAGCGGCAGCCGGCATCGGCAAGCGTCTTGAGCTCGGCGCGATAACAGCCTGCCACGTCGTCGTAGAAAGCCGGTTCCAGTTCCGGATAGGCTTCTTTGCTGATGGCGCCGCGGCCGCCGCGGAAATGCAGCATGGTCGGCGAGGGAATGGTCACCTTCGGTATCTGCTTCGTCACCGACTTGAGGAATTCGAAATCTGCGAGTTGGATCGGGCGCACATGGCGCAACGGGCCGGTGACGTGCATGACCGGCGGTGAGAAATCGACGTTGCCGCCGGCGCTGCGGAAACTCACGGCGATGCCGCCCTTCGTCTCGACGCCCTGAAGCTGCTCCAGGAAATCGATGTGGAAGTAAGTGCGGCGGAACTCGCCATCGGTGATGCCCTTCAGGCCGAGGTCTTCCTGGAAACGCACGATGTCGCGGATGGCCGCGTCCTCGACTTTGCGCAAGCCGGCTCGCGACAGGCTCCCGTTCTTGTTCTGCTCCCGCGCATCGAGCAGTGCCTTCGGACGCAGGAAGCTGCCGACGTGGTCGGCGCGGAACGGCGGTTTTGTCTGTCCGGCCATGATTACTTGACGCGCTCGAAGCGCTGCACGCGCTTTCCCGTGTCGACGTCGCCGGTGAAGATGTTG
>WNFL01058238.1_pt1 | contig 32874 bp, 33 predicted proteins | sample 5400361 | NCBI WGS metagenome assembly WNFL01 (sample SAMN13153351, study PRJNA577476) | soil metagenome | isolation source: 40 cm soil on Douglas fir-dominated hillslope | place: USA:California | collected 2013-09-17
CGTTCGCGAGCTGCGCAACATCCTCGAGCGCGCGCTGATCCTCGAGACGAGCGGCACCATCGGGCCGGACTCGCTGCTTCTCGGCAGCGCGAGGCTGGAACAGCCGCCCGCGGACGCTTTCTTCTCCGTAGGCCTCGCCGACGGGCAGCCGCCCACGCTGGCCGATCTCGAAAAGCTCTACATTGAACGGCTTCTCGAGCACGCCGGCGGCAATCGCTCACAGGTGGCGCGGCTCCTCGACGTGTCATATCCGACGGTCGCCAAGAAGATCGCCGACTACGGCATCAAGCTTCCAGACTGAGAGACGCATCCGAATCCCTGCGGGAGACTTCCGCGTTTCGAGCCTGCGCATCAGGAGGATTCCCAGCGCCGATGTCATTGGCACGAGCGCTCTCGCGTTCACCGTCCAGTTGACGCAAGTGGCTCTCCCGTTCCAGGCCCTCCTTCCAGAACACGATGGCCCAGCACCAGGCGCAGAGATGGGCGACGTCGCACGTCAGGACTTTTCCATCTGCAAATGGCATCGAGCCGTCCAGGAGCGGCACGATAAACCCCGCGACGAGCTCCTCGCGACGTGCCTTCGGCTCACGGCCGAAGGTCTGTCGGCGCGAGCGAAACGTGAACGACCCGCGACGGCGAAGCGCTTCTTCGCGCCCCAGGAAAGATCGTCCGCCGCGCCGCCCTGGCCAGGAGCGAGCGCGGCGGACGATCCGGATCAATGCTGGCGCGCGGCCGTCGCCGAGCACCGCGGGTTCGCGGGCACGCCTTCCTGCACCTGCGCGATCTTCGGGTAGATGATGGGCGAGCTGCCGTCGGGCATGTTCTGCTGCACGACGAACAGGTAGTGCGCCTGGTACCCGTATTCCTCCGGGAAGGACAGGTACCCGCCGGGCAGGATCGATTCGATCTTGAGATTCGCGAGCGAGTCGCGGACGCGCTCGCGGTCCAGCGATCCCGCCTTCTCGATCGCCGTGAAGAGCGCCCGCGCCGCCTCGTACGACAGCGCCTCGTACCACTCGGGAACGCGCCGGTACTTGGCCTCGAAGGCATTCAGGAAGGACTTGGCCAGGCCGTTCCTGCCAACCTGCGAGTCCCACCACACCGCCGAGACCACGTAGTCGGTCCCGCCGCTCGGCAGCGCCTCGCGGGCCTCCTTCTCCGGTCCACGCGCGCCGTAAGAGATCACTTTGTGGCACAGACCCATCGCCAGGTACTGCTTCTGCATGGTGATGTACTCCTGCAGGTGCGCGTCGACGATCAGCACGTCGGCCTTGGCCGCCTGGAGGCGGGAGAGCACCGGCTTGAAGTCCTTCGCGTTCAGCTCGAAGGACTCGTCGAAGACCAACTCGAACGCGGAGCGCCGCGCCGGCGTACCGGTCACGTAGCTGGAGACGCCCGTACGAACGTCCTTGCCGTGCGACGTGTTCTCCCAGGCGACCGCGACGCGCAGGGGCTTGGGCAGGTTGCCGGTGCGCTGCTCCTCGTCCATCCAGCGCATCAACGCAGCGGCGAGCTGCTGCGTCGGCGCGGAGAGGCTGAACAAGTACCGGAACCCACGCTGGTAGAGCGAGGTGGCGGAACCCGAAGAGGTGACGTAGGGCACCTTGAGCTTTTCGGCCGCCGCGCTTTGCGACTCGATGATCGGAGTGGAGAAGCTACCGAGCAGGAAGTCCGCGCCCTGTTTCTCCACCAGTTCGGCGGCCAGCGTCGCCGCGCGCTGCCGGTCGGTGCCATCGTCGACGACCTTCAGGCGCACCGGCATCCGCTGGTTTCCGACCATCAGACCGCCCTTGCTCATCGCCTCCGCGAATGCCAGCTCGTAGCCGTCGCGGACGCGCGCCCCCGCCTTCGCCTCGCCGCCGGTCAGCGGCAGCGAGGCCCCGATGACGATTTCGGTACGCCGACCTTCGGCGGAGGCGCCGGTCGCTGCGCATAAGGCCAGCCACATCAACCTTCCGTTCCATCTCGACATTGGTTTCCCCCCTAAAATGAAAAGACGTATTCGTAATCAAGTCTTTCCGCGTGTCAGGTGTAAAGGCGCCGTGCTCCCACCCTCGGCGCCGGCGCTCCTACCCGGCGGCTCCGGTTGCCTGTGACGAACTTGCAAAAGGGCGCACGCGTGGTGGCCGCCCGGACAGGTCGCGCGAGGCGCAAGCGAGCGTCTAGCCGCCGTCTGAGCAGCGACCGAAGCGGCCGTCGGTAGGATTCTTGCCGCTCCGTCCATAGTCTGCCCGTCCAACTTCGAGACAGGAGCACAGGATGGCGATGTACGATCCGGTTCTGGCAGGTTCGCCCCAATTCCAGGGACACTCGGATGTCCGCTACGATCGCGGTCTCCGCATCAGCTGGAGCGCCGTGGTGGCAGGCACCGCGCTGGGGTGGGCGGTGTTCTCGTTGATCGGTCTGGTCGGGGCGGCGATCGGCTTGGCGAAATTCGACCCGTACTCCGCCAACCCCGCGAGCGGCCTCGGTGCCGGTTCCGGAGTCTTTGGAGTCATCGCCCTCCTCGTCAGCTCCTTCCTTGGCGCATATCTGGCGGTCCGCATTGCCGGCGACCGCCGTCGGAGCGAAGCGCTGCTGCACGGCGCCCTGTGCTGGGCGTTCTCGCTGCTCATCGGTGCCATGCTCGCGCTGGGCGCAGCCCGCACCGCCGCGCAGAGCGCCGCGACGGTCGCTTCCGGCCCGCGGGCGCAAGCGAGGGCGGAACGCGAGACCAATGCGCGGCGTAACACCGGACCCACCCAGGCCGATCGCGACCGCGCCGCGGACGCCAGCGACACGGCGGCAAAGACCACCGGTGCCGCAGCGGGCGGCGCGATCCTCGGACTGATTGGCTCGATCACCGGAGCGTTCGCAGCGGCCCGCCGCAGGATCACCTCGAGCAGCTTGGACGGGGTGCAGAAGCGCAAGCGCGACGAGATGCGTGGGGCGCCTCCGGCGCCGGTCCGAGGCGAGGAGCCAGTCATCGTTCCGCCCGAAGCCTGATCCCAACCCGGCCGCAGGCGGCGCCGGTCCTGTCGTAGGCCCGGCGCCGTTCGCACTGGAGGACAAGCAACCCTGACCGTCTTGACTGCTCCAGGATATGCGGATACCTGCATGTCCTGATGCCAGCCCGCACCGTCGCCGCTCTCCACGTACGTCCGGTGTCCCGTCTCTTCAAAGCGTTGGGGGACGAGACGCGCCTGCGAATCGTCGCCCTGCTGGCTCACGGGGAGCTGTGCGTGTGCCATGTCCAGGAGGCGCTCGGTCTCACGCAGCCGAACGCCTCCCGCCAGCTCGGCATCCTCAAGAACGCGGGCATCGTCGATTCCCGCCGGGACGGAACCTGGACCTACTATTCGCTCACGCGACAGGCGGACGGGCATCGCAGCCGTCAGCTCGAGACCCTGGTTCGGACCTTCGCGGCGCAGGCAGTCCTCAAGAAAGACGTGGAGCGCCTGCGCGACCTGCGCGGCCCGGCGGCGTGCCGATGAGCGGCCCGGCGGAGCGGCCGAGCCTCGCGCGCAGGCTGGCGGCCGAGGCCCTCGGGACGGGGCTCTTGCTCGCGACCGTGGTGGGTTCGGGCATCATGGGCGAGCGACTCGCGGGAGGGAATGCCGCCGTCGCCCTGCTCGCGAACGCGCTCGCGACGGGCGCCGGACTCGTGGCCCTCATCCTGATGCTCGGACCCATCTCCGGCGCGCATTTCAACCCGGCCGTGACGCTCGCCGATGCGGCGTTCGGGGGGCTGCGGCGGCGCGAGGCGGCTCTTTACGTGGCGGTCCAGGTGGCTGGCGCGTTTGCCGGCGTCGCCCTCGCGCACGGCATGTTCGGCGAGCCGGTGTTCTCGGCCTCGCGCCACGTCCGGGCGGGAGGCGCACAGTTCTTGAGCGAGCTCACCGCGACCTTCGGTCTCCTCGGGGTCATCTGGGGCGTCGCCCGCCGGCGCTCGACGGCAGTGCCCTTCGCAGTTGCCGCCTACGTCACCGCCGCCTACTGGTTCACGGCGTCGACCAGCTTCGCGAATCCGGCCGCGACGATGGCGCGCGGGGTGACGGACACCTTCTCCGGCATCCGCCCCGTGGACGTTCCGGCCTTCGTCGCGGCGCAGCTTCTCGGCGCGGCAGCGGCTACGCTGCTCTTCCGCTGGCTGGCTCCTGCGCTTCCCGAGGTCGCCGCCGAAGTCGTCGTGCCCCGAGCGGCGCAGGACGAGCCGACCCGAAGGCCGGTGGCGCGATGAAGAGGGTGATCTTCGCCTGCGTCCACAGCGCGGGGCGATCGCAGATGGCAGCGGCGTTCTTCAATTCGATCGCCGACCCTGCGAAGGCGGTCGCGATCTCGGCTGGGACCCAGCCGGGGGAGCGCGTCCACCCCGAGGTCCTCGCCGTCATGGGCGAGGCCGGGATCGACCTCTCGGGCGCGAGGCCGAGGAAACTCACGCCGGAGCTCGCACAGGGGACGACGCTGCTGGTGACGATGGGCTGCGGCGACGAGTGCCCGGTGGTGCCGGGCGCGCGACGCGACGACTGGCCGCTTCCGGACCCGAAGGGACGGCCGCTCGCGCACGTGCGGCAGATTCGGGACGAGGTCGAACGGAGAGTAGCCGCCCTGGTCAGCGCGGAAGGGTGGCTTCGTAGCCAGCCGGCAGGCTAGTGGCCGCCGATAGGGCGGCCCTGCGCTTTTCACGCCGCGGCGGTCATGGGATGCGTCATTCCGTCCGGAGGACCTGCTGCAGGTCGAGCTCCGCGAGGTCCAGCTCCTGCTCCAGCCGCTGGAACGCGTCGTCGCCGATCGTGCCGTCGGCGCGGAGCGCCGTCAGCCGCCGCCGTTGCGCGGCGGTCGCCGCGCGCACCGTCTCGGCGTCCTCGGGCGAAACTCCAGACGCGCCCGCGGGCCCAGGCCCGCGATCGGCGGCTTCGCCTTCGAGCTCGGCCTCGGCACGGCGTAGAAGCATCTCGTACCGATACCGCATGAACGCGGTCGTGTCCGTCCCTTCCTTCCCGTCGGTCACGGCGAGTCCGGCGCGCAAGGTCTCGACGCGGGCAAGACGCACTTCGCGCTCGACCGTATCGTCGTCGCCAAGCTGCAGCCACGTCATCATCGGACGCAGCGTCATGCCCTGCAGGACGAGCGTTCCGAGCACGACCGCGAATGCGGTGAAAAGGATGAGATCGCGGAACGGGAACCTCGTCGGAAGCGCAAGCGCCGCCGCCAGGGTCACCGTGCCGCGCATGCCGCACCACGACACCACCAAGGCGGCATTCCGCGAGAGCGCGATGGTGTCGAGGCGAGTCTGCGTTCCGTCGCGATTCGCCCGGCATCGCCATCGGCTGATCGCCGCCGCTCCTCCCACCCAGGCCGCGCGCGCGAGGATCGTCGCTGCGCAAACCGCGGCGGCGACCGCTGCGTAGTCCAGCCACATCGCGCGGCTGAGGCGGCCCGCGAGCGATCTCAGCTGGAAGCCAACCAGGATGAACGCGAGGACGTTCAGCACGAAGACGGCTACTTCCCACACCGCGTACGAGGGGATCCGGATGCGCGCCGGAATGGTTTCGCCCGAGCGCCGCGCAGCCGACATCGCGAACACGACCATGGTGAGGATGCCGGAGAGGTGCAGGCGCTCGGCGAGCAGCCAGACGGCGAACGCGCCGCAGAACTGGAAGACGACGGCGGTGGCGACGTCGTGCACCCGGGCCGTCGTGAACGCCATGGCGCGGGCGAGCAACAGGCCGAGGACGACGCTCCCCACGGTCACGAAGAGCAGCATCGGCACCACGGTCCACCCAGCCAGAAATCCGGTCGCCGTCGCGCCGACGGCCAGGCGGTAGACGAGCAGCGCGCTCGCATCGTTGAAAAGACTCTCTCCTTCCAGGATGACGAGGAGACGGTGCGGCGGACGCAGCTGCTTGAGGACCGCGGTGGCGGCGGCGGCGTCGGGTGGCGCGACGATGGCGCCGAGCGCGATCGCCGCGGACCACGGCATCTGCGGTACGAGCGCTCGCGCGACGACGGCGACGACGGCGATGGTGAGCGCCACGGCGCCGAGGGCGAGACCGGCGATGGTCCGCCAGTCGGCGCGCAGATCGCGCGGCGAGGAGTCGAACGCGGCATCGAGCAGCACGGGCGCGACGAAGAGCGCGAGCGCCAGCTCAGGATCGAGCACGAGCGTCGGGACACGCGGCACCAGCGCCAGCGCCGCCCCTGCCAGGGCGACGAGCGCCGGATACGGCGTCGTCAGCCTCCGCGCCAACGCGGCCAGGCCCGCGCCGGCGACGAGCAATGCGATGACGATCTCGAACACGTCCATACCTGCACCCAGGCGGAGCTTACGCAGGTAGATAGGAGAGTGGAAATGCTCCGTCGAGCATCGTGATGCCGATCGGGACGGATCAAGCCGCCTGGATCGCTCGCCTGGCTCGCCCTGCTGGGCGTTGCGCGGGAACGCGGTCGGCTATTGCTTTACGGTTTTTTCCTCGCGCACCACGTCACCCTTGGCGTTCTTCTCCTTGGTCTCGGTGGTCGTGGTCTTGGTGTCGTTTCCCATGCCGGGGCGATCGCGCTCGACGGTCGTCTCCGTCTTGGACACCGTCCCGCCGCCGGCGCGGGAGCGCGCCTTCGACTGCACCTTGGTCTTGTGCGTCGTGTTGCCCTTGGTGCTCTTCTTCTCGATCTGGACGTCGTTCTTGTCCTTCTTGACCTCGACCTTTTCCTTCTCCTCGGCTTTCAGTCCCGATGCCATCAGCGAAAAACCGGCCAGCACGCACGCAAACCGCTTCACGGTCGCCTCCTTGTGGGGAGATCAAAGCTGTGGACGCCCGTGACGCGCCACAACACTTGGGCGCCTGCCTGGCCGCCGCCAGCGGAGCCGAGCGGCAAGCCTTATCCCGGGGCCGAAACGATGGCTCAGGGCTCACGGCGGCAGCGTTGGTCGCGACGATGGGCCGCTCCGGCAGTCCCTCGCACGCCCCCACCGGCGCGCACGCGCTATGTTTGGCGCTGCGCCCGAGGTGGACCGACCGTGGCGATCGCCTTCATCAGCCATCCGGCGTGCCTGCGCCACCAGATGGGCGAAGGGCACCCGGAGCGGCCGCAGCGGCTCCTGGCGATCGAGGACGGGCTGCGCGCCTCGCGGCTCGGCGACCGCGTCGTCCGCGCAGAGGCACCCGAGGCTACGCGCGAGCAACTCCTGCGCGTGCACGACGCAGCGTACGTCGACGAGTTGGAGCGGCTCTCTCCCGAGGAGGGGTTGACCTGGATCGATCCCGACACCGCGATGTGTCCGGATACGTGGCAGGCCGCGCTGCGCGCCGCGGGCGCCGGCATCCTCGGCACCGATCTGGTGATTGGACGGAAAGCGGAAGCCGCCTTCTGTAGCGTGCGTCCACCCGGGCACCACGCCGAGCGGGCGCGGGCGATGGGCTTCTGCTTCTTCAACAACGTGGCGATCGCCGCGGCACACGCGCTCGAGCATCACGGCCTCCGCCGGGTGGCGATCGTGGATTTCGACGTGCACCACGGCAACGGTACCGAGGACGCGTTCCGCGACGACTCGCGCGTGCTGATGGTGTCGACCTTCCAGCATCCGTTCTATCCCGGCAGCGGCGTCGAGGGCCGTTCCGAGCGCATGGTGAACGTCCCTCTCCCGGCGGGCGCTTCGAGCGAGGAGTTTCGCGCGGCCGTGACCGGGGAGTGGCTGCCCGCGCTCGACCGCTTCCGGCCGGAGTTGATCTTCTTCTCCGCCGGATTCGATGCGCACCGGGACGACGGCATGGCGATGCTGCGGCTGGTCGAGTCCGACTACGCCTGGGTCACCCACCAAATCCGGACCGCGACGGCGAAGCATGCCGGTGGGCGGATCGTCTCGATGCTCGAGGGAGGTTACGACCTGGGCGCGCTCGCCCGGAGCGTGGCGGCGCACCTCGAGCAACTGACCGGTTGAGCTGTTCGAAAGTGGGACTGGTTTTCCCCGCCCCGGCCAGTTGCGCGCGCGCCCTCCCTTCGAAATCGGGTTGGCACGAATTTCGCTCCACCAGGGCCGCCTGGGGCAGACGACTGCCCCGCCGCTGGAGTGATCTCATGGAAGGAGTGCTTCGCGACCTCCGCTTTGCGCTGCGCGGCCTGCTCCGCACGCCCGGCTTCACCATCGCGGCGGTGCTCGCGCTGGCGCTGGGGATCGGAGCGACCACCGCCATCTTCAGCGTCGTGCACGCGGTGCTGTTGCGTTCGTTCGGCTGGGGCGAGGAGACCCGGCTCGTCTCCGTCTACCGCGTGTTCGCGGGAATCGGGACCGGCAAGGGCAGGCTCTCGATCGCCGAACTGGACGATCTGAAGGAGGCGCGGTTCCTCGAGAGCGTCGGCTCGTTCAACGGCCGGACGGCGTCGCTTCTGCGCGCCGATGGCGCCGAGCGGGTGCAGGTGGCGCGGGTGACCTCCGGGTTCTTCGGCGTGCTCAACGTGCGGCCGCAGTTCGGGCGCGCATTCGGCCCGGACGAGGACCTGAAGGGCAACGACGGCGTCGCGCTGGTGAGCGCCCGGGCATTCCGCCTGCGCTTCGGCGGCGACCCGACCGCCGTCGGCCGGTCGGTCACGCTCGACGGTCAGACCCATGCCATCATCGGTGTCCTTCCGGAGGGTTTCAGGTACGGCGGCGAGCACGATTTCTTCATCCCGTACGGCTTCAGGCAGACGCAGCGCCTCGAGGAGCCCGGGTCGCACTACCTCGAAGTGGTGGCGAAGCTGCGGCCCGGGGTCCGGCTCGATGCGGCAGGCAAGGCGCTCGAGGAACACGTCGCGCGGATGAGCGAAGCGCATCCGCGGGACTATCCCGCCGAGCTGCAGGCGTCGCTCAAGCTGGAGCCCCTCCGAGAACGGTTCGTCGCCTCCACCCGCCAGCCCATCCTGGTGCTCTTCGGAGCGGTGCTGCTGGTCCTGCTCATCGCCTGCGGCAACGTGGCGAACTTGTTGCTCGCGCGATCCGCGGCGCGGGAACGCGAGTTCGCTCTGCGCGCGGCGCTGGGAGCGGAGCGGTCGCGCATCGTCCGCCAGCTGCTGACGGAAGGGTTCCTGCTCGCCGCCATCGGCGCGACGCTGGGGATCCTGCTCGCGGGATGGGGGCTGGACACGCTGCTCGCGGCGGCCCCCCGTCAGATCCGCGAGGTGGCGAACGTGCGCCTCGATCGCGCCGTGCTGCTGTTTTCTTCGGGGCTGACGATCGCGACGACGCTGGTGTTTGCGCTCGTGCCGGCGCTTCGCGCGAGCCGCGTGGATCTGGCCGCGTCGCTCAAGGACGGCGGGCGGGGGACGGCGGGCGCGCCGGCCGCGCGGCTGCGGACCACCCTGGTCATCGCGCAGGTCGCGGTCTGCCTGTTCCTTCTCACCGGAGCCGGTCTGCTTCTCCGCAGCTTCGGGCAGCTCCTGCGCGTCTCGCCGGGATTCGACCCCCGCGGCGCCATCGCCGCGGAGCTCGCGCCCGCGGGTCCGGCGTTTTCCGATCCCGGCGTGCGCGAGCGCTATTTCGAGCAGGCCCTGCGGGTGGCCGTGGCGCTTCCCGGCGTGACCGCGGCCGGCGGCATCAACGCCATCCCGACCCGCCTCAAGTTCGGCCAGACGTACGTGATCGAGGGCTACGAGCTGCGCGCGGGAGAGCCGCCGCCGACAGACGAGTTCCGCTGCGTGCTGCCCGGATACTTCGCTGCGATGCGCCAGGGCATGGTCGCGGGCCGGGACCTCTCCACCGCCGACGACGCGAAGGCCCCCTCCGTGGTGCTGGTCAACGAGGCATGGGTGCGGCGTTACTTCCCCGGGCGCGAGGTCGTCGGTCGGCGCATCCAGGTCGACACCGATCGCCATCCGAACGCCTGGCGCACGATCGTCGGGGTGGTCGCCGACGCGCGCGAGCACGGTCTCGACCAGCCGGCGCCACCCGTCTTCTACTTCGCTGCCGCTCAGGAGCCGCCGGACTGGATGACGCTGGTGGTCCGCGGCCAGATCACGCCCGCGGCGCTGCGCACCGAGCTCTCCCGCGTCGATCCCGCGCAGCCCGTCGATCGCGTGTCGCCGCTCGAAGAGGTGCTCGCCGCATCGTTGGCAGCGCGAAGGTTCCCGCTGCAGCTCCTGGGCGTCTTCGCCGCCCTCGCGCTGGTGCTGTCCGCGGTCGGCATCTACGGGGTCACCGCGTATGCCGTCGCACAACGGACGCGCGAGATTGGCGTCCGCATGGCCATCGGCGCCTCGGCGGGTGCCGTGGTCCGGATGGTGCTCACGGGCGCGCTGCGTACCGTCGGCATCGGCGTCTGCATCGGCACCGCCGCCGCGCTGGCGGCAGGACGTCTGATCGCGTCCCAGCTCTACGGCGTGAGCGCCCGCGACCCGGTGACGTTCGCAGCCATCGCCGCGCTGCTGGCGCTGGTGGGGCTCGCCGCGAGCGGCATTCCAGCGCTGCGCGCGGCGCGCATCGACCCGATGGCCGCGCTCCGGGCGGACTAGCGCAAAGCGGCGACCCTGGGCGAGGCATACAATCGCCTCGATCGCGCGACTTCCTCGGGAGACAGCATGCAGCAGGCAGACGGGGTGGACGGCGGGGGGCTTTCCGGAGCGCCTCCGAGGCGCGAGGCGCTGGCGGTGCTCGCGCAGAACCGCCGCGCATTCCTCTCCTTCCTCGAGAGCCGGATCGGCCGCCGCGACCTCGCCGAGGACCTGCTGCAGGAATCCTTCGCGCGTAGCCTCGACAAGGTGCCGCTCGAGAGCGAGGAGTCGGCGGTCGCGTGGTTCTACCGGGTGCTGCGCAACGCAGTCGTCGACCATTACCGGCGCAGCGGCGCGACCGAGCGCGCGCTCGCGGCGCTCGCTCGCGAGCTCGACGAGAAGGGGGAGCCGGACCTCGACGAGCGGAACGCCGTCTGCCGCTGCGTCGCCCGGCTGTCCGAGACGCTCAAGCCCGAGTACGCGCTGGCGCTCCGCCGCATCGACGTGGACGGTCTATCCGTCCGGGATTACGCCGCCGAAGCGGGCATCACGCCCAACAACGCCGGCGTGCGCGTCTTCCGCGCGCGGCAAGCGCTGCGCAAGCGCGTCGTCCGCTGGTGCGCTTCTTGTGCCGAGCGCGGCTGCATCGACTGTTCCTGCGGGGAGCCAGGCAGCGCCGGATGCACCCACGAGACGGTGCCCGGGACGTGAGAAGTCCGGGGGAAGGGACGAGGCACACGCGCGCGGCATGTCCCGAATCGTGGGAACAATGTCCTTGCGGACAGCGCGGCACCGGCGCAGCATGGGCGGATGGAACGCGTCGCCGCGCCCTCCCGCCCGCTGCGCATCGGGCTGTTCGTCTATCCGGGAGTGCAGGCGCTGGACCTGTCGGGTCCGCTGGAGCTGTTCGCCCGGGCGACGCGGATCCTGCGGGACGAGGGCCGGACCCATCCCGGTTATTCGCCGATCGTGATCGGTACCGGTGAAGAACCGATCGCCGCCTCGTCCGGGTTCAGGTTCCTCGCCGACGAAAGCTTCCGTTCGCTGCGCGGCCAGGTGGACACGCTGCTGGTGGTCGGCGGCCTCGGCGTCGACGCGCAGCTGGGACAGGCGGCCGTGCTTCGCTGGCTGCGGCAGATGGCGCGCCGCGTACGGCGCATCGGCTCGGTCTGCACGGGCGCGTTCCTGCTCGCCGAGGCGGGGCTCCTCGACGGCCGCGCGGTGACCACGCACTGGTCGCGCGCCGCCGAGCTGAAGCGCCGCTACCCGCAGATCCGGGTGGAGGACGACCGCATCTGGGTCCGCGACGAAAACGTCTACACCTCCGGGGGAGTGAGCGCCGGCATGGACCTGGCGTTGGCGCTGATCGAGGAGGACCTCGGCGCCGACGTGGCGCTGGCCGTCGCGCGGGCGATGGTCATGTACCTGCGGCGTCCTGGCGACCAGAGCCAGTACAGCGCGCCACTGCGTCTGCAGGCCGCCGGGACGCCCTCGGTGTGCGAGCTGGTCGCCTGGGCGGCCGAGCATCCGGCCAGCGATCTGTCCGTGCCCGCTCTGGCCAGGCGCGCGGGCAAGAGCCCCCGGCATCTGACGCGCATCTTCCGCAAGGAGCTGGGAGTGGCCCCGGCCGAAGCGGTCGAGCAGCTCCGCCTGGAGGCGGCGCGCCGCGCCCTGCAGCAGACGCCGGCCGGCCTCGAGGAGGTCGCCTCGCGCTGCGGGTTCGGCAGCGCCGAGGTGCTGCGCCGCGCCTTCCTGCGCGCGCTGCACGTGACGCCTTCCGCGTACCGCGCGCGCTTCTCGGCGCGCAAGGAGCTCGCGTCGTGACGCGCAAGATCCATCCCGCCTTCGTCGTCGCCGGCGCGGTGTTCGTGGTGCTCCTCTGCGCCGCGGCGGTGCGCGCCACGCCCTCCATCCTCATCGTCCCGCTCGAGCGCGAGTTCGGCTGGAGCCGGGCGCTGCTGTCTTCCGCGGTGTCGGTGAACCTGGTGCTCTACGGGCTGGTCGGGCCGTTCGCCGCCGCGCTGATGGAGCGGTTCGGGATCCGCCGCACCGTGCTCGCCTCGCTGGCGTTGATCTGCGCCGGGGTCGCGCTCACCTCGCAGATGCGCACGAGCTGGCAGCTCGTGCTCACCTGGGGAGTCCTGGTCGGCCTGGGCACCGGCACCACGGCGATGGTGCTCGGGGCGACGGTAGTGAACCGCTGGTTCGTCTCGCGCCGCGGCGCGATGATGGGCGTGCTCACCGCCAGCACCGCGACGGGGCAGATGCTCTTCCTCCCGCTCGAGGCCCACGTGGTGGAGCAGCACGGATGGCGGGCGGTGACGCTGCTGGTCGCCTCCGTCATCGCGCTGCTCTTGCCGCTGGTGGCGCTCCTGGTGCGCGACCGCCCGTCCGACCTGGGATTGTTGCCTTACGGCGCGTCCCCGGACACTCCGCCGCTCGTGCCGTCGCGCCAGAACCCGCTCGCCAACGCGCTGCGGGTCTTGCGGGAGAGCGCGCGCAAGGGCGATTTCTGGCTCCTCGCCGGCAGCTTCTTCGTCTGCGGCGCGACCACCAACGGCCTGGTCGGCACGCACCTCGTGCCGGCCTGCATGGACCATGGGATCCCCGAGGTGCGCGCGGCGGGCCTGCTCGCGGTGATGGGCATCTTCGACCTGGTCGGCACGACCGCCAGCGGCTGGCTCTCCGATCGCTTCGATTCGCGCAAGCTGCTCTTCTGGTACTACGGGCTGCGCGGGCTCTCGCTCCTGTGGCTGCCGCAGGCCTTCGACGCGCAGGTGCTCGGGCTGCCGGTCTTCGCGGTCTTCTACGGGCTGGACTGGATCGCCACCGTCCCGCCGACGGTCCGCCTCACCACCGATGCCGTCGGCGTGCGCGACGCCCCGATCGCCTTCGGGTGGATCGTCGCCTCGCACCAGATCGGCGCGGGCGTCGGCGCGTTGGGCGCCGGCGTGATCCGCTCATCCCTCACCACGTACACTCCTGCCTGGGTGACGGCGGGCGCCATCTGCCTCGTCGCCGCGGTGGTCGTCTTGCGCATCGGCCGCCGTGCTCCTCGCCTGGGCCTCGCCCGCGCCGCCGTCGAGTGAGCGGCGCCCGGGAATCCCGGGAGCAGGGCCTGCCGCCGCCCGCCTGACCGGGACGCTTGCGCGATCCGCAGTTGCGATCGAACCGCCAAGTCCCCAACCTCGGCGCATGAAAGCGCTCACCTACGACGGCCCCTACCGAGTCAAAATACGCAACAAGCCCGAGCCCCGGATCGAGCATCCTCAGGACGGAATCGTCCGCGTGACGGCCGCGGCCATCTGCGGTTCCGATCTGCACTTGTTGCACGGGCTCGTCCCCGACACCCGCATCGGTTTCACCTTCGGGCACGAGTTCACCGGAATCGTCGAGGAGCTCGGCCCCGAGGCGCAGGGGGTCCGGAAAGGCGACCGCGTGATGTTGCCGTTCCAGATCTTCTGCGGCGGCTGCTACTACTGTACCCGCGGGCTCACCTCCTGCTGCGAGAGCACCAACCCGGCCACCGATGCGGGCACCGGAATCTACGGCTACTCGCACACCATGGGCGGGTACGACGGCGGCCAGGCCGAGTACGTGCGCGTACCGTTCATCGGGGTCGACGCGGAGAAGATCCCCGACGGCGTCCAGGACCTCGACGCGCTCCCGCTCACCGACGCGTTCTCGACCGGCTACCAGGCGGCCGAGATGTGCGAGCTGAAGGGTGGGGAGACGGTCCTGGTCCTCGGCTGCGGCCCGGTGGGCCTGTTCGCCATGTGGTCGGCATGGGCGATGGGCGCGGGACGCGTCATCGCGGTCGACCATGTCGACTACCGCCTCGAGTTCGCCCGCAACTGGCTGGGCGTCGAGACGCTGAACTTCAGGGACGTCGACCTGGTGACCGCCGTGAAAGGGATGACCGACGATCGCGGCGCGGACGCTACGGTCGAGGCCGTCGGTTGCGAGGCCGCCGGTTCCTCCGTCCATCGTGCCCTGGGCGTCTACATGAAGCTGGAAGCTGGCTCGCCGCAGGCGCTCAACTTCGCCATCCATGCGACCAAGAAGGGCGGGGTCATCTCGGTGATCGGCGCCTACGGTCCTCCGTACAACGGGGTCGACATCGGCACGTACATGAACAAGGCGCAGCGGATGAACACCGGGCAGGCGAGCGTGAAGCGGTACATGCCGCGCTTGCTCGAGCACGTGCAGGCGGGGCGCATCCGGCCGCAGCAGGTCTTCACCCATCGCCTGCCGCTCGACCGCGCGCCGGAGGGCTACCACACGTTCGCGCAGAAGCGCGACGGGTGCATCAAGGTGGCGCTCCTGCCCGACGGGAACGCGATGCTTCACTAGTTGCCGGCCCCCAGGGCGGCCTTGTCCTTCTCAACCCACGTCCCGCGCGGAACGCGCCGTAGCCGGATGGAGACCCCGATGGATCCGACGCCGAGAGTGACGACCCCCGACCAGGCGCAGCGCAAGTCCGGCTTCCAGGCCGTCCAACCGCCGAACAGGCCGCAATACTGGGGCATCGACCGCGATGCCTCGCGCCGACCGGGAGTTCCGCGCATGCGCGAGCCGCGCCCGTGGCCCAACACCCGGTTCCCACCCGAACGTCAGCCGGGCACGCCGGCGGTGCCAAAGCACGCCAGGCCCAACAAGCCGTTCCCCCCCGTTTTCGGCACTTCCTGCCCGCCGCGCGGACTGTCCGGCGCGATCCGCATCATGGCCTACAGGCTGCCCGATCACGCTCCGAGCCACTGGCTCCTGCTGATGCTCGGTGACCGCGTCGAGTCCTGGGGAAACCGCGTTCGCCGCGCCCTTCCCGTGGCGCTGCCGCTCGCCGTCGCGGGATTCCTGGTGCGGCGGGCGCTGGCCTGACGCGCGCCTGGCGCCGGGGACGTCAGGGCCCCGGCGCCGGCGAGCTCGGCGCGCTTCGAGTCGTTACGGCCCCATCATGAAGTCGATCGTCCAGCGCGGCTGATCCGGGTCGTTCCGCTTCAGCGTGAACGATCCGTTCTCGCCACCGGAGATCGATCCCGCCATCGAGTCGCCGGCGATGGCGCCCTCGAAGGTGCCCTCGCCAGGAAGCTCGAAGCGGACGCGGTTCGACGTCACGCGGACGTCCTGCAGCGCGACGAAGTTCTCGCCCGCGCTGAAGCGCCCGCCCCAGTCGCGGTCCTGCGGGGAGAGATCGACGGCGATCGGCTCGCGCAGCCCGTTGCGCAAGAGCACGCCTTGCCAGTGGCCGGCGACGGCCGCGTCGCCGGTCGGGCGCGGCGAGGCGCCGCTGCAAGCGCCGAGCAGTATGATGCTTCCGATCATCATTGGGATTCGCATGGCTCCTCCGGTGTTCATGACGCCCCCTTCCGATTCCCGCCGTCCGGAAAGGGTGCGATGTTGACGGCGGAAACATGGCTAGCGCCCGATGTGGCCCCTGTCAACATGATGGTGCTATGCAAGGGGGATGCGGAGGAAGCGCGCCTACCACCACGGGAATCTTCGCCAGGCGCTGATCGACGCCGCGCTGGAGCTGATCGAGCAGCGGGGCGTGCCCGCGCTGACGCTGCGGGAGGTGGCGCGCCGGGTGGGTGTCACGCACGCGGCGCCCCACCGTCACTTCGCCGACCGCGCGGCGCTGGTCGCCGCCGTGGCCGAGCAGGGATTTCGCGGCCTGCGCGCGCACATGGAAGCGGTGCGCGCTTCCGCGCCTGCCCGCGCCGTATCGCAGAGGCTTCGCGCCCTCGGGGTGGCGTACGTGCAGTACGCGCTCGCGCATCCCGCTCACCTGCGCGTGATGTTCTCGCCCGAGGTGGCCGACAAGTCGCGTTATCCGGAGCTGGCCGCGGCTGCGCAGGAAGTGCACGAGACGCTGGTGAGCCAGATCGTCGAGGGCCAGCGGGAGGGCGCGGTCGCCCCCGGCGATCCGGACGAGCTGTCCTTCGCCGCCTGGTCGATGGTGCACGGCTGCGCCATCCTGCTCATCGACGGGCAGGCTTCGAAAAGATCGCCCGCGGCCTCGATCGATGCCGCGATGGACCGGCTCCACCTCGGCCTCGCGCCTCGCGCGCCGGCGAGGAGGAGACCGCGGCCGCAGGCCCGGTAGCTTCTCGAAGCCTCGACGAGCTAAAAGACGAACGCGGAGGCGCTGAGGCGCGGAGGATCGGGTTCCGACCACTCCGCGCCTCCGCGTCTCCGCGTTCGTTCTCCAAGCCGTTTCCAGTCCGATCCGTGGAGCCCAGGCATGCAGGTCTTCGCCGGCAAGGTGGCGGTCATCACCGGAGCGGGGAGCGGGTTCGGCCTCGAGTTCGCCCGCCTCGGCGCCCGCGAGGGCATGAAGCTCGTCCTCGCCGACGTGCAAGAAGACGCGCTCGAGGCCGCGGTCGCCGAGGTGCGCTCGCGGGGGGCCGAAGCGGTCGGGGTGCGCGCCGACATGTCGAATGCGGAGGAGGTAGACCGCGCGGCCGCGCGGGCGAAGTCGGCGTTCGGCGCGGTGCACCTCTTGTTCAACAACGCCGGCGTCGCCGGCGGCGGCGGGTACCTGTGGGAGAGCAGCCTCAAGGATTGGAAATGGATCCTGGGCGTGAATTTGATGGGAGTCGTCCACGGCATCCGGAGCTTCGTGCCGCTCATGCTCGAGCACGGCGGCGAAGGCCACGTGGTGAACACGGCCTCGGCGGCCGGGCTGGTCTCCAGCCCGCTGATGGGCGTCTACAACGCGAGCAAGCACGCGGTGGTGACGCTGAGCGAGACTCTGCACCACGAGCTGCGGCTCGCCCATTCCCGCATCGGAGTGTCGGTGCTCTGCCCGGCGTACGTGCCGACCGGCATCTCGCGATCGGAGCGCAACCGGCCCGCGGAGCTGGCCGACGACGCTCCGCCGACGAGCTCGCAGCTCGCCGCCCGGCAGCGGTCGGAGAAGGCGGTCGCCTCGGGGAAGGTGGGCGCTCCCGAAGTGGCGCGGATGACCTTCGACGCGATCCGCGAGGGACGTTTCTACGTGATCACCCATCCCAAGCTCCTGGCCAGCGTCGAGCTGCGCTTCCGGGACGTCCTCGAGCAGCGCATCCCCAGCGATCCGTATACGTACCGCCCGGATCTAAGGCAGAAACCCTGATTACCCACCGCTCGCCGGCAGGGGGTTTCCGGCCTCGCGGGGCCGCAACTTTCGCCGGCCGCCGAGGGCCGCCGCGGCGGCCAAGGCCAGGGCGGCGGGGGCGAGCAGCGCATTCCAGGCGAGCTGCAGCGGGATTGCGTGCAGGCCGTCGCCGTTCAAGACGAAGGCGGCCCAGAACCGCGGATGCCGCAGGGCCGTGCCGGACCGCAGGAACCGGAGCTTCGCCAGCCTGAGCGCCTCGGCCTTCGGCTCGCGACGCCCGAGCTCGAAATAGAACTGCTTCATGAACTCGGTGGTGGGCCGGTCGTCGACTCGCCACAGCGTGGTCACCGCCGCACGCGACCCGGCGGAGAGGAGCGCCCGGCTGAAGCCCTGCAGCCCTTCGCCGCGGATCACCTTGCCGCGTTCCGTGTCGCACGCCGACAGCGTAGCCAGGTCCACGCCGGCCAGGTCGAGGTCGTACACCTCCTTCAGGAAGAGGTAGTCCGGCTCCTGGTTCCCCTCGGAGGGCGAAAAGACGATGCGGGACCGCTCCGGGTTGGAGTCGTCCGCGGTCGCATGCGTGCTCAGATGGAGGAGAGGGATGCCCCTGGCCTGCCCCGCGAGCAGGAACCGTTTCACGTTTCCGGCGCCGAGGTGGAGCTCGGCGCCGTCCCCGACGATCCGCGCGATCTCGCGCACTTCCTCCGCCGAGGTGCCCAGGCGGGGGAGCCGCCCTTCGCCGGGCAGCGCGCCCGCCGCCCGCGGGGGGACGAGCGGATCTCCGAAGGCGATGAGCTTGCGTGCCCAGGGCAACGACCAGGAGCGATGCACCGGAGGGGCGTCCCGGAGCAGGATCGCCGCCGACGGCACGTACGAGACGTCGAACCGCTCGATCAGCAAGGTGCCTGCCGCCGCCGGTGGCTGGAGGGCTTCGAAGGGGAGCGCGCTGAGCAGCCCGTCGGGGACGACGATCAGATGTCGGAACCTGAATCGCGCCAGCGCATCGACCCCGCCCAGCAGGCGCCTTCCGACCGCTTCGGAGGTGCGCCGCCAGTCGTCCCCGGAGCCGGACGCCAATTCCCGCGCAAACGCAGAGATTTCCTCGGCGGCCGCGGGCGAGAAGGGGATCCGCGCGATCCCGGAGGTGTCGTGCGTCACCCAGACCACCGCCGCCGCGCGCGGCGTGACCCAGTACTCGAGCAGGAGCGTGCGCGGGTCCAGGCGCGATTGGACGGCGGCGAGGGACACCGGCGCGGCGCCGCTCCGCTGCGCGTGTTCCTGCAGCCGATCCTTGAAGGCGCGGGCGCGGCTGCGTTCCAGCAGGTCGAAGATCTCGGCCGTGTCCGGGCGTTCGGTGAACAGCTCGACCAGCGCGTCGTACACGTCGCGCTTGTCGGCCAGGAAGTCCGTCTTCAAAGTGGAGAGCTGCAGGTTCGAGCGCACCGATTCGATGAGCCCGATCGCCTGGCGGAACTGCGCAGCGGCCACGTCGTCGCGGCCCCTCTTGCGGGCAACGCGGCCCAGGCCGTAGAGCGCCTTCCACTGCTCCTCGGTGGTGCCCAGCTCCTTGGCCGAAGCGAGCGCTGCCTCGAGGTCGCGCGTCGCGGCGTCCAGGTCCCCCACCCGGATCAGCGTCTCGCCACGGTACAGCCGTACCTGCATCGCCTCGCGGCGGTTGCCAGATCCTTCGGCGAGAGACAGCACCTCGGCGAAGGTAACGAGCGCTGCCTGCGGGTCATCGAGGTCCAGCGCCTGGACGATTCCGACGTTTTTCAGCACCCCGATCTCGCCGTTCCGGCGCTGCTCCCGCGCGAAGAGCTGTCCGGCGGCGCGATAGTTGTCCAGCGCCTTGAACGGATCCTCGAGCCGGCGGTAGAGGACGCCGAGGTTGGCGAGCAGCAGCGCCCGCTCGCTGGGCGCCAGCGCCTCGGGGGACTTCTGCAGCTCCCGGTAGATCTCCAGCGACTGGTCATAAGCGCCGAGGCGCAGGAACAGCGCCGCGAGATTCGAGAGGACGATACGCCTGCGCCGTGCTTGCCAGGGCGCTCCCGCGGCCTGCTCCACCCGGGCGAGCGACTCGCGGTAGGCGTGGAGGGCGTCGAGGTATCGAGCCTGCGGGAAGTACACGTTGGCCAGGTTGTTCAGTTCCTCGACCTCCGCTTCCCGATCGGCGCTCTCCCGCGCCAGCGCGAGCGCCTCCTGGAAATGGAGCTCCGCCGGCGAGTAGTCACCGCGGTAGTGCTCGGCCAGACCGAGGCTGTTCAAGGCGCGCCTTTCGCCCGCTTTGTCGCCGGACTTGCGATAGGCGTCAGCCGCGCGCCGGCCAGCCGCCGCCGCGCGGTCGTAATCGCCCTGCGCCGTGGCCATCTGGCTCAGGGCGTTGAGCGCGGCGCCGAGATCTGCCCGGTCGCCGCGCGCTTCCAGATCGGGCAGGAGCCCTTCGTAGAGGTTCTCCGCCTCCTTCAAGGATCCCTTCTGCTGCAGAGTGCGCGCCTCGTTCAAGCGCTGTCGCAACGGGTCGGCGGCGCCGGATCCCGGCGCGGGCTGGGCCAGACAGAGGAAAGGAAGGACGGCGAGGAGGCTCCCCATCCATGCGCCCCCCAGGCGCGGCAGCCGGTGACCGATCGAGCTCAGGGGAATGCGAGCGACGCGAGGACCGGCTCGACCCTCCCCGCGGTCTCGTCTCCCAGGAGCCCGAGCATCTGCACCGGCGCGCTGGACCGGACGACCAGCACGCCGCCGGCCGGCATCGGCTGGCCGGCGAAGAGCTCCGGCACTTCGCGCGAGATCCGGGTCCTCGCCGGGAGCGTGACCGCCGTCGAGGCGACCGTCGCGGAGTCCCTGGAACGAAGCTCGACGGTGACGTCCGCCGCGGTCGCAGCCGGGTTCTGCAGGGCGAGTCCGAAGAACTGACCCGAGCTCGGCGACGCCGTGAAGAAGGCGCCTGTGACTGCCACCGGAGAAAAGATCGGATCGGTGTCCGCCAGGAGGGTGCGCGAGCTGCGGCCGATCCATTGCGCGCGCAGGTAGGCGCGATAGCTGGCGCTGGAGAGATCGAGGTTCTTGACCCTCACCCGCCGTCCATACAGGTCCGCGGAAACGCCGAGGGTCGCCTGCACCTCCGTATCGCTCACGACGGTGGCTGAAGCGACGGCCACGCCGTCGATCTCGAGGAGGGCGCCGGGCTTGAACCCCATGCCCCGGATCACCACCGTGAAGCCCGCAGGGAGCAGCCCCGTGCCGGGGAACACGTCGTGGATGGAGACGGTGCCGCCCACCTGGAAGGTGCCGTTCCTGATCTGTTGCGGGTAGAGAGCACCGGCCGGGTCGGTCCAGGACGAGGCCGCCGGATCGAGCTGCAAGCTCGCTTGCGCGCCGGGCAAGGCGTCCGCGCGGACCCCCATGGTCACCGCGAGAATCGGCGTGGCGGTGCTCGTCCCGAACGCGCTGCTGGGAGAGACCGTGCGAACCGTCAGCCTGTTGCCACTTGCCACGGCCGTACCGGCGGCATCGCTCTGCGCTCCCGCTGGACCGTAGAGGGCCACACCCATCACGGGACCGAGCACCGCGGTGTCGACCAGGATCCCGGCCGAGCCGGGGCTGATGGGGATGGGTTCGGTCACCTCGACGGCGAGCTGCATCGTCCCACCGGGGGGAGCGCTCGCGTCGAGGACCTTGAGCCATACGCCTGCGACCGGGCCTGGAGGGTCGCCGCCGCTGGCGGTGAGCAAGAGCCCAGCCAGGAGGGAGAGGGCCGGCATGCGGAACGATTTCGCGCCTTGCCAAGCCCGCCGTGGAACGTTCCCGTGTGTCATGAGGCACCCCTTCTGGCTTACGTTACTCCGGCTTCGGCGTCCGTAACCGCAGCCGGAAGCGCTGCATGTCGGACGACGCAATCGCCTGTCCGCCGGCGTCCTTCGCCACCACCTGCCAGAGGAACGGCTTGCCGGGGACGACGCGCGCCCGGACCGACGCGGGCAGCGCGATGCTCGCTTCGCGCGAGTCCGCGCTCCACACGGGCGTGCGGTCTACTTCCATCACCTGCACCGAGTACGTCGCGGCGCCTGCAGCGGGCTCCCAGCGCAATTCCTTCGGAGCAACGTCGAGGTCGCCGGCCGGTCCCTTCAGCGGAATCGCGTCCGACCGGAAGCTCGAGGGTCCCGCCGTCACGTCCGGAGGGAGCGCGGGCCGCGTCCCATCGCGGCCCCGCACGTTCAGCACCACCACCAGTCCTGCTGCCGCCACCGCCAGGCTGGCGGCCAGCGCCCGCGGGGCGAGGAATCGCCGCCATGCGGTCGCCCTGCGGGCGGAAGCGCCGCGGGGGATCGGCAGCGCCTCGCCTGCGGTGAGCCGCGCCACGTCGCGCGCCAGACGTGCCGCGATCCATCTCACGTCTTCCTGCTCGTCGCGCCGGAGGTCGCCGGACTCGAATTGCTTGAGCAGGGCGAGCTCGGTGCGGCAGCGCAGGCAGGTCGCGACGTGCTCGGCGACCCGCGTGTCGGCGGATCCCACGTGGTCCCTGTCGCACAGCCTGCCCAGCTGCTCGACCGTGGCGCAACTGGCGGAGGGCGCGAACGCCGCCCGCAGCGTCTCCACATCGGTGAGATCGAGGTCGGCCATCACGGCACCCTCCGCTCAAGCATCGAAGATTTCCTTGCGCGTCTTCCACAGGCGCGCCACGCGGCGGAGCTTCCGCCGCGCGCTGACGATGTACGCCTTCGCTCCGCTCCGGTTCGAGAGGCCCAGGAGCCGGGTAATCGCGTCCAGCGGAACGTCGTCGCCGTAGTGGAGGGTGAAGACCTTCTTCTCGGTATCGTCGAGCGCCTGGTCGAGCAGTCCGTGTACCAGGCGGGACCACGCCTCCTTCTGGAGTGCCTGGTCCGGCTGCGCCGCGCCGCCGTCGGGCAGCTCGTCGAGGTCGTCGCCTTCCGCCGCGGGGGGCCGCCGCGAACGCGACTTGAGATAGTTCATGCACTCGCTCCTCGTGATGGAATACAGCCAAGTAGAGATTTTTGAGTGTCCTCGGAATGAGTCGAGATGCCGGCTGGCCTTGGCAAAGATGGTCTGCGCGAGGTCGTAGGCTTCCTCCCGCTCGCCGGTGAACCGGAGGCACCAGCCGACCACCTTGGGGTAGTGCCGCCGGAACAGCTCCCTGACCCAGACTGCCGCCTGCTCACGGGTCTCGGCGGCCAGGTAGTTGGCGAGCAACTCGGTATCGGACAGGGCGTCCAGACGCCTCTCCGTTTGCACGACCGCGCGGGCGGCCAGCCCGGCCGCGACGGTTCCTGCGAGGCTCTAGACACCGGGCGCTCCATCGGCGGAACACTTTTTTGGCCAAACGAGGGCCCGGTGCGCAGCGGGGGGTTGACCATGCGCACCGGGCACCCCGGCGACCGGCGCCTGCCTACGGGTGCGCGTCCTCGGGCACGCACTGCAGGCTGGCGAGATCGCACTTGAAGTCCTTGGGGCACCCGCCGCACGGGTCGTCCGCGCCGTTCCGCGACGGGCGGGAGTGCAGCAGCGCGCCGAGGGCGACGAGGGAGATGAAACCGACGATGGCCTTCTTCATTGGATTCTCCGGGGGGGAATGGCACTGCGTTTTCGCGGACGCCGCCTCGGCGACATCCGCCCCGGGTGAGACAGCGGCGCGGGCGCCGCGGAACAGCGGCATCCCCATCGTCTTCATGACCGGCGATCGGCGGTTCCGGCCGATCGCCGGAGCGCAGGTACGCTGGATACCGACTGAAAAGGGTGGTGTGGCTACCTTGCTCGCGCGACCCGGGTGTAGAAAAGCGGGCAAGCGGCAGGAGAGGCCTAAAGGATGGCAGGGAAGGCGGGCGTGACGAAACACAAGGCCCGCAAGGAATCGCCGCCCAGCGGCGATCTCGAGGAGATCCTCCGCAAGATCCGGGACGCGCGGAACTTCGACTTCCGCGATTACAAGCGCCCGACGCTGCTGCGGCGCATCCAGCGGCGCATGCAGGATCGCAAGAAGCGCACGGTGCGCGAGTACGGCGCGCTCCTCGATCGCGAGCCGGCCGAGTTCGATGCGCTGCTCAGCTCGATGTTCATCAAGGTCACTTCCTTCTTCCGGGATCCGGAAGCATGGGAGGACCTCTCCAGCAAAGCCATCCCGCAGATGCTCTCGGAGAAGCGCCCTGGCGAGGAGATCCGCGTCTGGTGCGCCGGCTGCGCAACCGGCGAGGAGGCGTTCTCCACCGGGATGGCCCTGGCCGAGGCGATGGGCCCCTCGTTCGGCAACCAGGACGTCAAGATCTTCGGCACCGACGTCGACGAGAAGGCGATCGCCTACGCGCGCAAGGGTCAGTACACGCGCGACCAGGTGGAATCCGTCCCGCAAAAATCCCTGGCGGAGTGGTTCATCGAGGAGGGAGACGCGTACGCGGTGCGCAAGGAATTGCGCCGCTGCGTCGTATTCGGGATCAACAACCTGGTCAGCGATGCGCCCATCTCCCGGCTCGATCTCCTCATCTGCCGCAACGTCTTCATCTACCTCGACGCCGCGCTGCAGAAGCGGGTGCTTTCCCGGTTCCACTATGCGCTGCGGCCGCACGGCATCCTGATGCTCGGCAAGTCCGAGCTGATCCCGTTCGCGGCGCGCATCTACGACCCGATCGACCTGCCGCGGCGCATCTACAGGAGGGACGGGCGGCGCGACAACGCGTTCTCGCAGGAGCGGTTGGTGGGCCTGCTCGAGCAGGAGAGCGTCACTCGCGAGGCAGAACAGCCGAAGGATCAGACCGGAACCATCGATCAGTTCCATCGAGACGTGCTGCAGGCCCTGCGGCTGCCGGTGGTGGCGACCAGCATGGACGGGACGGTGATGCTCTGGAACACCGCGGCCGCCAGGCTCTGGAACCGTTCCGAGAAGGACGCGACGGGCAAGAAGATCGCCGCGCTGGACCTGCCGGGCCTGGCCGGCGACCTGCTCATCGAGAAGACCAACGCGGTCCGCGAGGGGCGCTCGGAACGGGAGTCGAGCGACGGAGTGCTGGCGACGGGCTCCGAGCGGAACAGGACGCAGCTTTCGATCGAGGTCTCGCCGCTGCGAGACTCGTCCGGCGAGAAGACGGGGCTGGTGTACCTCGTCCACGACGTGACGTCGGTGCGCGAGATCGAGTCGGAGCTGCGGAAGGCGAACCAGGAACGCCAGTCCGCGTACGAAGAGATGCAGACCGTCAACGAGGAGATCCAGTCCTCGAACGAGGAGCTGGAGACGACCAACGAGGAGCTGCAGTCGGCGAACGAAGAGCTGCAGACCACCAACGAGGAGCTGCAGTCGACCAACGAGGAGCTGGAGACCACCAACGAAGAGCTGCAGTCCACCAATGCCGAGCTGGACGCGACCAACCGCGAGCTGGCACATCGGACCGAGGAGATGAACAAGCTGGCGTTCAACCAGCGGGTGATCATCCGCAGCCTGTCCGCGGCGGTGATCGTCCTCGACGGATCGGGCAAGATCATCGTCTGGAACCTGGCCGCCGAGCGCCTGCTGGGGCTCACCGAGGGCGAGGCGCTGGGCCAGGTTCTGTGGACGTTGCACATCCCGGCGCTCAACCGCGGCGTGCTGTCGAAGGTGCGCAAGGCGCTGGGGCAGAACCTGGGGATGCGCTCCGAGGAGCTCTCCTACGAGTTGGCCAACGGCGGCGCGGGCAAGGCCACGTTGGCGGTGGTCCCCATCCTGGACGGCGGCGCGCCGCTCGGAGCCGTCCTCCTGTTCGAGGACACCAGCCGGATGGCCGCGCTGCAGGCGGAGGTCGCGAAGCTGAGGGAGAACAATGCCCGAGCGGCCCAAGATCGATGACGGCGCGGGCACCGGGTCCGACCTGCTGGTGGAGCTGCGCGCCAAGTACCTCCAGCTCTCGCGCAAGTACGCCGCCCTCGTCCGGCGATTGGAGGTGCGTACCAGCGAGCTCGTGCAGCATCGATCGGGTGGAGCCAGCGCGGTCTACCGGCTCGGCTTCTGGGCGCTGAACGCGACCGCAAGCGGTCTCGCACTGGTGAAGGACGGCGCGGTCACCACCCGCAACGCGCGCTGGTGCGAGCTGGAGGTCGCACGCGGGGGATGGACGCGCGATGGCAAGGCCCCGTCCGCCGCCTCGATCGACCTCTCCCAGGCAGCGCTAGCCGAGGCGGCACAGTTGCCCGAGCGGGCGCGCGCTTCGGTGGTCCGGCGGTACCGGAGCATGCAGGATGGGCGGGTGGCGGAGCTGCGGCTGGAGCGGATCGACGCGGCCGCATCGCCGGTCGTGGTGCTCGCGCAGGACGTGACCGAGCAAGCGCGGGCGGAAGAAGAGCTGTCGCACCTGCGCGAGGCGCTCTTCCAGAGCGAGCACATGAGCATCCTGGGCGAGCTGGCCTCCTCGATCGCCCACGAGCTGGGAAATACCTTGCGGGGCGCGACCACGCGCACCGCGGTCCTCGGCCAGGACGCCGGGGTGATGGCGGAGCACGGCGGACTCGTGGTCGCGCTCCAGGAGAGCGTCGAATCGGCGCTCGACTCCGTGCGCAAGCTGCACGACGTCGCGCGTTCCGGGCGCCTCGAGCCGGGACCGGTGGATCTCGCCGACGTGCTGCGACACGCGATCGGCGTTCTGCAGCTGCGGCAGCCATCCGGCGCGGCGGCGGTCGAGGTGGGCATCCAGGTCCCTCATCTCCCGATGGTGCTCGGCACCTCCGCCGAGCTTTCGCACCTGTTCGTCACCCTGCTCTTCAACGCGCGCGATGCGATGCCGGACGGGGGAAAGGTGCACCTCCGCGCCGAGCGCGCCCGCGATCGCGTCCGGGTCACGGTCGCCGACGAAGGGACGGGGATCGCACCGGAGCACCTCGCCCACCTCTTCCAGCCGTTCTTCACCACCAAAGGCAGCGCGGGTACCGGATTGGGCCTCTGGCTCGCGCAGAGCACGATGCGCCGGATCGGCGGCGCCATCACGGCGCGAAACCGACGGGCGGGTGGGGCGGAATTCCTGGTCGAGTTGCAGGTGGCCGGGAACGGCCACCCCATCACGCCGGGTCGCGCGCGTGTACGGCGTCGGGAACGAACGGCTCGGCGCGGCTGAGCACTTCGCGCAGTTTCCTCGCGTGCTCGCGCGCGGCGCTCCCGCGGTCGTCGAACTGCGTGGCGGTGCGCGTATGCCCGCGCGCGCGAGCGCCCTTCGCCAGACGGTCCGCGAGCGCAGCCTGCTCTTCGAGCGCGCGCAGGGCTTCCCACAGCGCCGCCTCGAGCTGATCCTGCTGCTCGGCCCCGAGCGAGGCGAGGCCGTACGCGTGGCCGACCCGGCAGCGGAAGCGCAGGATGTGGTCGTCGTGCACTTCGTTCAAGACCCCCCCGCAGGCGGGGCAGGCAAACTCGGACGGCCGTCCCGGCGGGGACTCGCCGGTCGGCCGGCGCTCGAGAGCGATGTCGGTCTCCTGCTGCAGGAGCGGCGGGATCGGGGAGTGCAACACCACCTTCTCGTGCGCAAGTCTCCCCAGCAGGGCCGCGATCTCCGCGGTGGGCAGGCAGTGATCGACTTGCAGGTTCTCCAGAGCGCTGCGCGGCATGTCGGGGCACAGCGCCTCGTCGGGGTCCTGCACTACCGTTACGCCACCCCGTTGCTTCACCGCGACCATGCCCGCCGTCCCGTCGTCGAGGGCCCCGGAGAGCACCACGCCGACCACGCGCGTCCCATGGAAGCGCGCCGCGGTGCGGAAGAGCGTGTCGACCGCCGGCCGGTGCCCGCCCTCGGGGGCGCTGTGGCTGAGGCGTACGACGCCGTCATCCACCACCAGGTGCCGACCCGGAGGAGCGACGTAGATCCGGCCTGGCTCCAGCGCTTCGCCGCTCTTTGCGTGCGCCGCCGGGAGCGGACCGGCGCCGCTCAAGATGCGCGGGAGCACGCTCTTGTGGTCGGGGGCGACGTGCAGGACGACGAGGACCGCGGCCGGGAGATCTACAGGCAGCTTGGCGACGAGCGCGCTGAGCGCCTCCACGCCGCCCGCGGAAGCCCCCACGACGATGATGTCATGGCTAGGCATTCATCCCCTGACGGAGTCTACGCTCGTCCGCCGCCGCCGGCATCCCCCCTGCGAGTCGTGCGCTCCGCCCTGCGGAGCAGCCGCTCGAGGCGATGTGCTACGCCGCGGCGGCGCAGCACGGGCAATCCGCGTGTGCGGAGGGCGGAGGCGAGAACGGTCCGCTCACCGACCACCGTGACCAGGACCAGGCCGGCGAGGCGCCGGTCCGCCTCGACCGCCGCCAGTACGTCACCGGCGCCGGAGAGCATCTCGCAGATGACCAGCAGCCGGGGAGCCGGAAACCTGCGCAGCGCGCGAATCGTCTGCTCCGCCGAGCTCGTTCGTTCCACCGCACACCCGCCGGCCCGCAGCTCGGCCGCCAAGCGGGCGGAGAGGCCAGCCAGGACGACGCGCATGTCAGTTTCCGCCCTCGGGGGACTGCGGCAGAGCCGGGCCGCGCGCAGGAGCGTGCCGCGCACGGCGCGCCGCCCACCGGGAGACGCGAAACAGGAGCTCGAGGTCCAGATCGGAGTCTCCAGGGTCGGGGCCGAGCAGGAGCACCGCCGAAGCGGGGCAGCGCCTTTGCACCTCGAAGAGGAACTGGCGCTCCTCTGCGTCGGCGAACACCGGCCCACAGGCGATCAAGTCGTACGGGACCCCGGACAGGAACTCGATCGCGGAGCATGCGCTGGTGGCGACGGAGACGAGATAACCACTGCTCCGCAGCGCCCGCAGGAGCACATCGCGAGCCTCTCCCTCGGATGCGACGAGGAGCGCGGTGTGCGAAGCGATCACGGCACCCCATCGCTACTCCCGTACGGTGCGCCGGTCACTCCGGGGGCGTTTGCAATCCGGCATGCGTGCGTTTGCGTACGGTGCAGCCAGGGCGGGGCTCGCCTTCCTGGGCCGTCAGGAGCTAGATCGTGGTCATGGGCTACCGAGTAGCGCTCGTGGACGATCATCGGCTGTTTCGCGAAGGCCTGCGCGCGCTGCTCGCCACGCAGCCTGACCTTCAAGTGGTGGGTGAGGCCGCCGAACCGACCGAGGCGTGCGCGCTGGTCGACGCCGAGGATCCGGACCTGGTGGTGGTCGACGTCCTGCTCGGCCCGGCCTCGGGCGTGTCGCTCGCGCGCGAGCTGCTGCGCCGCTCCCCGCGGAGGAAGCTGCTCATGCTCAGCATGCTCCTCGACGAGGAGCATGCGGCGGAAGCCCTGGAGGTCGGCGCGCTCGGCTACGCCGGCAAGGCCCAGTCCCTGGACGAGGTGCTCGAGGCGATCCGGACCGTCGCCGCGGGACGGGTCTACGTTCCCGCGGTCCTCTCCCGGTTCGTGGTGCAGGACTACCTGAGACTGCGCCGTGGCGACGGGCGGCCGGATTCGCCGCTCGGCCGGCTGACGCGGCGCGAGCGCGAGGTCTTCGATCTGATCGTCGCCGGCGGGACGACGGCGAACATCGCGCAGCAGCTCGCGATCAGCCACCGCACGGTGGAGACGCATCGCAGCCGGATCCTGCACAAGCTGAAGGCGAGGTCTGCCGCCGACCTGGTCCGTCTCGCGGCGCGATTGAAGCTGCTCCCGCCGGCCGCGAACTGAACGAACGCGGATTGCACGAGCGTCGGGAATTACACGGAGCGAGCGCGCTTCCTTACGGGATGTTACACATGACGCGAGCGACGTTGTACTGCACCTTCCCGACAAGGGTGTAGGCGCTACGCGTATGACGGTCAAATTGGGTCTCGTGGATGATCATCGTCTGTTCCGCGAAGGGCTGCGCGCGTTGCTCTCGACGCAACCCGACTTCCAGCTCGTGGGCGAGGCGAGCCAGGCGCAGGACGCCTACGCACTCGTGGATCAGGCTCAACCCGACGTATTGCTCCTCGACGTCTCGCTGCCGCTGGCCAGCGGCGTGAGCGTCGCGCGCGAGGTGCTCCGGCGCCAGCCGCACCAACGCATCCTCGCGCTCAGCATGTTCGCCGACGAGGAGCACGTCGCACAGGCGCTGGAGGTCGGCGTCCTCGGCTACGCCAGCAAGGACCTGTCGGCGAGCGAGCTGTTCTCGGCGATCCGATCGGTCGCGCGCGGCCAGGCGTACCTGGGCCCGGGCATCTCGCGCGTGGTGCTCGAGGAATACATGCGGATGCGCCGCACCGGCCGCGGTCCCGACACGCCGCTGCGCGGGCTCACCCAGCGCGAGCGGGAGATCTTCGATCTGGCCGTGCGGGGACTCTCGAACCAGGACATCGCCTCCCAGCTCTGCATCAGCAAGCGCACGGTCGAGACGCACCGCGGGCGGATCATGCGCAAGCTGCACGTGCACTCTGCGACCGACCTGGTGCGCCTGGCGGCGCGGCACGGGCTGCTGGACGCCTGACCCTCGCGTGAACAGCTTGAGCGTCCAGGAGGAGACATGGACGCCCTTGCCCTTTTGAAGAAAGACCACCAGACGGTGGAGAAGCTCTTCGCTCGATTCGAGAAGAAGCCCAGCAAGGAGACCGCGGATCGGTTCGTGCGCGAGCTCTCCATCCACGCCGCCGTCGAGGAGCAGCTCTTCTATCCCGCCCTGCGGAAGCTGGCACAGTCGGAGCAGCTGGAGGAGGTGGACGAGGAAGTGCTCGAAGCTCTCGAGGAACACCACGTGGCGAAGTGGGTGCTCTCCGAGATCGAGGGCCTCGACGAGGACGACGAGCGGTTCGAGGCGAAGTGCATGGTGCTGATCGAGAGCGTGCGGCACCACGTGAAGGAGGAAGAAGGGTCGCTCTTCCGCTTCGCTCGCCGGCTCTTCAAGCGCGATCAGCTCGCCGAGCTGGGCAAGCTGATGCAGAAGGCGAAGAAGATGGCGCCGACGCATCCGCACCCACGCGCGCCGGACGAGCCGCCGGGGAACATCCTGGCCGGCGGGCTGGCGGCCATCCTCGACCGGGGTCGCGACGCGGTGAAAGGCCTCGTCGCCTCGCGCTCGAATGGCAAGCCCCGCGGAGGCCGCCGCCCCACCCGCGAACTGAACGCCTGAAGAATGACCAACAGATCACCGCGGAGGCGCGGAGAGCGCGGAGGGTTTCGTTCCCAAAAAATCTCCGCGGTCTCCGCGTCTCCGCGGTGATCCTTTAGGCGAAGAGCGGCTTCGGGTTCAGAGGAGCGGATGCGCGCGCAGCGCACGCTCGATGTCGGAGAGCGGCGGGCGCGGACGTTTCCCGGGGGACCCGCTCGGAATCATGGCCCGTTCCGCGCGCCTTCCTGTCGTTCGGGCTCGGTGATGTCGGGCACGTCGGGCGGACCTTCCGGGCGGTAGTCGCGCATGTAGATCCGGATGATCGACAGCAAGAGCGCGGTGGCGATCGGCCCGACCACCACGCCGAGGATGCCGAACGCCTCGACGCCGCCGAAGATGGCGATGAACACGAGGAGGTCGTTCATCCGGATGCGGGGGCCGACCAGCTTGGGCCGCAGGATGTAGTCGGCCACGAAGACGATCACCAGCGCGCCCCAGATGAGCAGCCCGAGGCCTTCCGCGATGTGGTGGCTGAAGAGCACGAACAGCCCCACCGGCACCCAGACCAGCGCGGTGCCGACGGCGGGCAGGATGGAGGCCACGCCGGTGAGCGCCGCCCACACGAGCGGGCTGTCCACTCCGAAGATCCAGTAGCCGATGAAGGCCACGCAGCCCTGGTAGATGGCCGTGACCAGGGTGCCGAAGAGCATGGCCCGCGTGACGTCCCGGATGTTCCGGACCAGCTCCCACACTTCGCCGTCCGGCAGGGGGATGACCTCCACGAGCCAGGCAGTCCCGTCGCGCCCCTCGACGAGGAGGTAGTAGCTCGTCAACGCGGTGAAGATGAACACGAAGATGAGACCGAAGGTGGCGGTGATGACCGCGGTCGCCCCCTTGCCGAGGGTGGCGGCGAGATCGCGGAGCAGCTCGGCCAGGCGGCGCTGCAGGCTCGCGGCGTCGAGCCCGAACCGGGTCAGGAACGCGATCACGTCGTCGCCCAGCAAGCTGGTCGTGCCGCCGTGCTGATACCGGTCTGCGGCGCTTCGGATCAGGTCGAGCACGCGAGACCCCACCACGAAGAGCAGGAACGCGAGCAGGCCGACGATCGCCGTCATCACCAGCGCGGTGACCAGCGCGGCGGCCAGGCCGGGGTGGCGCGCGAGGTGGCGGCGCTGCAGCAGCTTCTCCTGGAGGGGATAGACCGTGACGGCGATGGTCAGGCCGAGGAAGGAGGGTATCCACACCGGCTCCAGCGTCCGCCAGAACAGGTACGCGGCCAGGACGAACAGCACCAGGAACGTGCCGTTCTCGAGTTTCCTCCGGTCGACGCGGGCCACGGGCGGACTCTAGGGCATACCGGGGACGAATGCTCCAGGGCGGTCCCCGAGCACCGCATTGCACCGAACTGGTCAACCCCCCCAGAGCTCGTCTACTGACGGTGCGCGGGCGGGAGCTGGATCACTTCGAACGCGCTGAAGGGCACCGTCTTGAGCTGGTCCAGGTCGTGGTCGTCCCAGCGCGGATCGGTCGCGCCGGAGATGCCGACGAATCCGTCGCCGGCCTCGTCGACCAGGAACATCCCGTAGCGCTGCAGCGCGGTGAGGATGACCCGCGAGGCGCCGGTGAAGCGCGAAACGTCGAAGCTCGCCTTCAGGCGCACGCGCGTGCCCATCGGGGGCGCGTCGGGATCGTCGCTGTTGCCGTAGTGGGTGGCGGGATGGACCCACGCCCGCGCGGCGTGGACGGCGGTGAAGGTCAGCGCGTGCCGGATCTCCTTCTGCTCGATGACCTCGTCGTATCGGGCGAGGCCCGGCAGGATGGGCAGGCCCGAAGCGGTGGCGCTGGTCCAGCCGTCCTTGCGCAGCGCGCCCGTGCGCAGATCGAAGATGGCTCCGCTGGCCGCGCGATACCCGCTGCCGTCCCAATGCGTGTCGTAGGTCTCGTAGAGCAGGCACGCGTCGCGATCCAGCGCGACCGCGTGGCGATCGCCGCCGGCGCCCGGCCCGCCTTGCACGGGGATGTCCGGCGGGAACGGGTACGGACCCGGTTCGCTCTCTCCTGAGTAGAGGAAGGACATGGCGGTGCGCGGCTGCGATCCGGGGACGATGACGAAGGGGATTCCGTACGTGAGGTTCGCGCCGAAGTCGGCGTGCAAGTTGCGCCACGAGGCGCCCAGGAAAGCGAGGTAGGCGGCGGACCGCGCGTCGACCGGCGCCGCCGAGACGTCGCGGTTCCAGTCGTGATCCAGCGGAAAAACCGGACAGCCGGCGAGCGTCGGCCCGGACGGGATGGGAGCCGGCGAACCAGCGTCGGGTAGCCCCGCATCT
>WNFL01081432.1_pt1 | contig 32731 bp, 24 predicted proteins | sample 5400361 | NCBI WGS metagenome assembly WNFL01 (sample SAMN13153351, study PRJNA577476) | soil metagenome | isolation source: 40 cm soil on Douglas fir-dominated hillslope | place: USA:California | collected 2013-09-17
GGTGCGCTCGAGCTCCGTCTCGAGCTCTGCCATGCGACCGAGCGCCTCCGCCAGCGCGACCTGCGCGTCCTTGGGAGCGGCGCTCACTTTCTTCGCGGTCGTGCCGGTCGACAGCACCTGATTCTCCCGCGCGCCGTCCCGGTACACGGTCACGCCCTTGCAGCCCAGGCGGAACGCCATCCGGTAGATCTGCTCGACGTCCTCTTCGGTGGCCGCGTTCGGGAAGTTGCAGGTCTTGGAGATCGCCGAATCGGTGAAATCCTGGAACGCCGCCTGCATCCGGATGTGCCACTCGGGGGTCACGTCGTGCGCGGTGACGAAGACGCGCTGCCATTTGGCCGGCACCACGTCGAAGTGGATGTGACCCGCCTCGGCGATCTGCTGCATGAGCGCCTCGGAGTACCACCCCTCCCGCTTGGCGATCGCGACGAACTCCTCGTTCACGTCGGGCATCAGGACGCCGGCCTGGTTGCGCATGAACGCGACCGCGAAGAGCGGCTCGATCCCCGAGGAACAGCCGGCGATGATCGAGATCGTGCCGGTCGGCGCCACCGTCGTGAGGTTGCAGTTGCGCAGCCGGCGTAGCGGCCGGATGCGCTCGCCCTTGGCGTCCCGGGCGGCGTTCGCATCGGAGCCCCAGATCGAGCGCTCCCATTCGGTGAAGGTGCCGCGCTGCTCCGCCAGCTTCTCGGAGGCGACTTTCGACTCTTCGTCCACGAACGCCATCAGGCGGCGCCCCAGCGCGACGCCCTCCGCGGAGTTGTAGGGGATGCCGAGGCGGACGAGCAGGTCGGCCCAGCCCATGATGCCGAGGCCAATGCGGCGGATGCGCTTCGCCAGATCGTCGATCTCGGGGAGCGGGTACTTGTTCGCGTCGATGACGTTGTCGAGGAAGTGCGTGCACACATGCACGGCCGTGCGCAGCCGCTCCCAATCGACGTCCCCGTTCTTGACGAACAGGCCGACGTTGATGGACCCGAGGTTGCAGACGTCGTAGGGGAGCAGCGGTTGCTCGCCGCACGGGTTCGTCGCCTCGTAGCTGCCGAGCCGCGGCACCGGGTTGTACTGATTCGCCCGGTCGATGAAGAACACGCCCGGCTCGCCCGTCTTCCACGCGCCATGGATGATCTTGCGGAACACGTCGCGGGCGTCGAGCTGGCCGACGACCTTGCCGGTCTTGGGGTGGATCAGGTCGTACGCGGTTCCCGCCTCGAGGGCGGCCATAAACGCGTCGGTGACCGCGACCGAGATGTTGAAGTTCGTCACCTGCGTGAGGTCATCCTTGCAGCTGATGAACTCGAGGACGTCGGGGTGGTCCACGCGCAGGATGCCCATGTTGGCGCCGCGGCGTGTCCCGCCCTGCTTCACCACGTCGGTCGAGGCGTCGTACAGCTTCATGAACGACACGGGGCCCGACGCGACGCCCATCGTGGAGCGCACCACGTCATTCTTGGGCCGCAGGCGGGAAAACGAAAAACCGGTCCCGCCCCCCGACTGGTGCACCAGCGCCATCGCCCGGAGGGTGTCGTAGATGCCGGAGCGGCCATTCGAGAGGGCATCCTCGACGGGCAGGACGAAGCACGCCGAAAGCTGGCCCAGCGGCCGGCCGGCGTTCATGAGGGTCGGCGAGTTCGGCATCCACACGCGGGTCGCCATCAGCTCGAAGAACGTCTCGGCGAGGCTGTCCACGGCGCGGTCGGAGGCGCCGTAGGCCCGGTCAGGGGCGGCGACGTTGCGGGCCACGCGCCAGAACAGGTCTTCAGGGCTCTCCGCCGGCTTGCCGTGATCATCCTTGACGAGGTAGCGGCGCTCGAGGACGGTGAGCGCATTGGCATTCAGATCGAGCTTGGCTGCCGGCGTGGAATCGGTCATGCTGGCTCATCCCTCTGCGGTGAGAGCGGTGTCGCTGCTCAGAGCTGCAATCGTTGAAGTTAACGGGACGTGGATGGTCAAGGTAGGCGCGGCCGCAGGGCCGAGCAAGTCGCGCGCGAAAGGCCCGCGCGTCAAGGCGATTGACAATTCACATCACAAACTTGGTCTCTCGAGCGGGAAGGCCCCCCCGCGGTGCCGCTCCGCCTCCACCACATAGTGCTGCCACGTGCCCCGGATGCGCGCGCGCAGCCCGTCGTCCACGCTCCGCGTCACCCGCGCCGGCACCCCCATCACGAGGGACCCGGGCGGGACGACCATGCCCTCGGGGAGGACCGCTCCCGCGGCCACGACGCTCCCGGTCCCGATCACCACGCCGTTCAGCAGCACGCTGCCCATCCCGATCAGACACTCATCCTCCACGGTGCAGCCGTGCAGGATCACGCGGTGTCCGACGCCGACGCGGGCCCCGATCATGGCCGGCTTGCCCTCGTCCACGTGCACGATGCTGCCGTCCTGGATGTTGGTCGACTCACCGATCACGATCGGGGCCATGTCGCCGCGCAGCACGGCCTGGTACCACACGCTCGAGCGGGGCCCGAGCGTCACATCCCCGAGCACGACGGCGCCGGGGGCGATGAACGCGGTGCCATGGATGCGCCCGATTACTGTCTCACCGGCTGGAAGGGCCACTGCACCCACGCCTCCACCGGCTCGCCGTTCTTCTGGGCGGGATTCCAGCGGAGCGTGCGTGCCATGTCGCGGGCTTCATTGTTGAAGGTCTCGACGTTCGAGGGCACGTACACGCGCGCTTCGACCGTCTCGCCATCGCGCGACACCCGGATCAGCAGAATCGCCTGGCGTGGGAATATCGGCGCATCCATCGCCACGGGGATCCGGGTCGACGAGAGCGGCACCGGCCGCGTGTCGAAGCACAGGTTGTCCTGATTGTAGGCCGGACCGAACTGATCGCAGGGGCCGGCTTGGTCGTCACCCGAGGACTCGAGCTGGACCTTGACGGTGCTCGCTTCGCCCGGCGAGATGACGACTTGACGATCGAAGGTCTGGTAGCCCGCGGCGCGCACGTTCAACCGGTGCAGCCCCGGGGGGATGTCGAGCGCCGTCCCGCGAACCTGCTGGCCGTCGACGAGGACGCGGGCGCCCTGGGGCACGCCCTGCAGGACCAGCCGCCCGGGCGTGCCGGGGGGCGCGAGGGGCGTGTGCGACGGGGGGGGGGCGGTCCGGGCACTATCGCGCCGCGCCGAGTCGGCCGCGGCGGCCACCGTCGAATCGTGGCGCGCGGTGCTGTCTCGCGCCGTCGAGTCGCCTCTCCCTGTGCTGTCGGCGGCGGGCTTGGCCGCGAAGATCAGGCCCTGCTTGTACGCGTAGAACCCGCCGCCGCCCAGGACGCTGCCGACGATCACGAGCCAGAGCACGAGACCGGCCGCGACGGAGCGCTTGCGCTCGGGGAGCGGGGACGCGACGCCACCCGACCCCGGGGGCGGGCGCGTCCCCGTCACGCGCGGCAGCGGCGTCGTCGCAGCGGAGAGACGGGCCCCGGACATCGAGGGGAGCGCCATCGTCGCGTCGGTCGAGAACGAGACGGAGCGCCCGCTCTCCAGCACCCCGATCAGCTCCTCGGCGTTCTGGAAGCGTTGCTCGGGAAGCTTCGCCATCATCTTGCGGATGATCTCGAACAGCTGGCGCTTCTCGGGGGTCTCGAGCGGCGGGGTAGGCAGCTCCTCCATGATGTGCTTGTAGCCGATCGAGAAGGAGTCCTCGCCGTCGAACGGCACGGCCCCCGTGAGGCACTGATAGGCCACGACGCCCAGCGAATAGATGTCGCTGCGCCCGTCGAGGGCCTGCGCCTTCGCCTGCTCCGGGCTCATGTAATGCGGCGTCCCGATCGACATCCCGGTCCCGGTGAGCTTGCCGCCCGACGCGGCCTTGGCGATGCCGAAATCGGTGACCACCGCGTGCCCGTGCTCGTCGAACATGATGTTGTCGGGCTTGATGTCGCGGTGAACGATGCCGCTCTTGTGGGCGTAGGCGAGGGCGCGCGAGACGTCGACGAGCACGCGGCGGATCTCGGCGGGGGGCAGGCCGGCGCCGCGCGCGGCGAGCACGCTGGAGAGCGGCTTGCCGCGTAGGAACTTCATGACGAAGTAGATGACCCGCCCCGATTTCCCGACCCGGTAGATGGGGATGATGTTCGGGTGCTCGAGCTTGGCGGAGGTGCGGGCCTCGCGCTGGAACCGCTCGACGAACTCCTTGTCGAACGCGAGGGAGAACGGCAGGACCTTGATGGCGACTTCGCGATCGAGCTCGGTTTCCTTGGCCTTGAAGACGATCGCCATCCCGCCGCGGCCCAGCTCGTCGAGGACTTCGTACTCCTTTTCGAGCTCCTTGCGCACCATCTCGATTTCCGTCAGCTCCTGTTGCTCCTTGATGGCGCCGACCGGAGTCGTCGCCGTCAGATCGAGGCCGCAGGAGTCGCAGAACTTCGCGCTATCCTTATTCTGGGTGCCGCAGCGGGAGCAATACAATCCGATCTCCGAGGGAGCCGGGGTAACTTAGGTCTCCGTCGGAGCGGGTGTCAACCGACTAGCGCGCCACGACTTGGAAGCGTCGCGTCCGCGTGGCGCTCGCGCCGCTCGCCGGATCGGAAATCACGACGGTGAGACGGTACGTCCCCTTCGCGACATCGCGCAACGCGACGGCACGATGGACGCGCGTGACGGGTCCCTCGGCCGCCGCGTCGAACGCGAGCAGCACGGCGGCGCCGCTGCCGCCGAACAAGCCGCGGATCGCGCCGAACAGCGACCGATGGCCCTGGCGCTCGAGCCGGACGACGGTGTGATACGACGCGCCGCGCGCCAGACCGTACACCTCGTAGTACAACTCCGCGGCGCTGCCTTCCGGAAAGCGGCTGAGCGGGTTCAGGCGCACGGTGTCGTCTCCCGCTGACACCCAGACGAGCCCGGAGCCCTCGCGCCCGACGACGACGTCGCTCACCGCGAAGCCGGCGCCGCTCAAGGTCCGCACGTCGAGCGAGTCCTGCCGCACCAAATCGCCCGCGGTGCCATCGGGCGTCGTGACGAGGAGGCGGTAATGATAGTGGCCGGGCGGGACCGCGAGCGCGAGGCGTCCGGTGAGGTACGCCGGCTGGCGCAGCGCCTGGCGCGCCCCGAAGATCCGCAGCGTGTCGAGCCGCGCCACGATGCGGTCGGCCGAGTCGGATACAAGGACGCGGAAGTGCAGCGGGTAGAGGAGGCCCCCCCCCCCACCCCGCCCCTCGCCTGCCGGCTCCCCGCTGAGGCGCTCCCCCGGGACCGCGAAGACGACGTGCAGCGTCTGGCCGCCGGAGTCGGCGCCGACCACGAACTCGCTGGCCACGACCCCGAGCGATTGCTCGAAGCGTTGCGCGTAGCTGTCGCTCCTCGTGCCCACGGCGATGCTGCGGCGGCCCAGCTCGCGGTCCTGCGCCAGGGCGTTGCCAGGCGCGTTGAAGCTGTGGGCCACGCGCCCGTACAGCGGGCCGAACTCATCGCGCGACGCGTACAACTCCGAGAGCTGCGGATCCGTGTGCGTCCCCGCCTGGACGCCACGGCGAAACCCGAGCGCATCCACGAGACTCTCGATCAACTTGTAGTCCTGCACGTCGCCCCGCGCCGCGAAGTGGAAGATCAAGTCTCCCCCATCCTTCTCTTCACGGCGGTACAGCCAGCTCTCGTTGGCCGCGCAGCCTTCGCCGTTGGGTTGCTCCACCTCGGGGCAGGCGAACCGCGCCCGCCGGTCGGGCTCGCCGTGACGCAGGTAGATCACACCCCGGTCATCGAATTCGACCTGCTTGGTGCGATAGACCTCGGTGATGTCGTAGTGGCGGTGGCGGCTGACGAGCCGGAAGCTGCGCCGCGCGTAGAACCACGCTCTTCCGATCTCACATCGCGGCGGGCCCAGAACGCCTCGAGCCAGCGGGCGCGCGCCGCTGGGTCGGGCAGCGCGTCGAACCGCGCCAGCTCGACCGAGTCGGCGATCCAGGAGAGGTCGGATCGGTACAGCGTCAGCGCCGGCGCCGACGTAGCGGCGCGCGCGCCCGCCAGGTACGCGCCCCACCCGTCGGGGGCGCGACGCGCGAAGTAATACGTGCGCGCGAGCTCGAGCAGCCCCACGCCCGAATCGCCGCCGACGCCGAGGTACGCACGGAACCCGGCGAGCGCGGAATCCGCCTCGCCCGCTTCCCGCTCGACGCGGCCGCGCACCAACTGCACGTCGGCGTGCCGCCCCGCGGGCGACGCGGCGGCGAGGCGGACGGCGCTGAGCGCCACGTCGAGGCGCGGCCTGATGCGCTGCGTGAGGGCGGTGTTGGCGAGGTCCACGACCGCGAACGCGAAGCTCGGGTCTACCTCGGTGGCGTGCGCGAACGCGCGCGCCGCTTTCGAGAGGTAGTCTTTGCCGAGCATCTGGCGCAGGTTCTCGATCGCGAGCACCGAGCTTTCGCCCAGCGCCAGCTCGGAGAGCCCCAGCCCGTACCACGGGTACGGCCAGTCGGCCCGTAGCTCCGCGGCCCACTCGAATTCGCCGGCGGCGTCGTCGTAATGCGACTTGTGCGTGGTCACCTCGCCGAGCCGGCACCCGATGAAGCCGAGGCGCAGGTGGATGAGCGGATCGTCCCGGCGCTGCTTCGCGATCGCGATCGTTGCGGCCTCGAGCCGTTTGAGCGCGACGCTGTCAGTGACGGCCGTGAGCGAGTCGCGCAGCGCCTCGATCCCGGCCCGGTCGGCGGGCGATTGCGCGGGCAGCGCCGCCGCCGTGCCGGCGGCCAGGACGAGCAGGAGGGGGAGCGCGCGGGAGGACATACGCGAATGCATTATACGCCGTCGGAAACGCACCGATTCAGGCCGCGCGGGTTCGCGCTTCGTCAGGAAGGGTTTGGCCCTTTCGACGCGTCCATTTGCCCAATAGATTGGCCTACCTTAATTTATGCCCCCTGTGGAGTACCTCCGCGCGTGAGCGCTTGCACCTTCTGCGGCCGCCAGAACGAGTCCGGCGCGCAGTTCTGCACTGATTGCGGCAAGCCGCTGACCCAGGCCGCCGCCGCGAAGGCCGCGGTGGCGGCGGCCGCGGCCGGCGCGGGCGTCGCCCGCACGAGCGTGCTGCCCCCCCCGCCTAGCGCGGCGGAAGCCCACGCCTGTCCCGTCTGTGGCTCCGCCCTCGATCCCAGTCAGATGGGCCGTTTCACGCCCGACCGCCGCAGCGACCAGCGCCTGACGCTCGTGCTGCTCGAGGAGGCGGGCGTGGAGCTGCGGCGTTTCGAGCGTAAACACACGTCCACGAGCATCGGCCGGATGGACGGCGACATCATGTTCCAGGATGATGCGTTCATGTCGCCGCTGCACGCCAAGCTGTCGTGGGAGGACGGGCGGCTCGAGGTGCGCGACTTGGGGAGCCGCAACGGGACTTGGGTCTTCCTCGAAGCGCCCTATCGTCTGGTGGACGGCGACCAGTTCTTGATCGGCTCCCAGGTGATCCGGTTCCGGCGCCTTGGATACCCGGGCCCCCACGCCCCGGACGCGGACGCCACGAAGCGCATGGGGAGTCTGACGCCGAGCGCGGACATCGCGAGCCTGACGCAACTGCGCTCGGACGGCAGCTCGCGCGACTCGATTCAGCTGTCGCCCGGCCGCGACGTCCACATCGGGCGCGAGCGGGGCGACTGGATTTTTCCCTACGATCCGTCGATGAGCGCCCAGCATGCCACGGTTCGCTCCGAGGACGCCGACTTCGTGTTGCTCGACGACCACAGTCGCAACGGCGTCGCGATCGCGGCCCGCGGCGCGATGGTGCTGCAGCACGGCTCGCGCATCATGGTGGGCGACAAAGTCCTGCGGATCGAGCTGCCGACGTGAAGATCTGCCCCGTTTGCTCCACCGAGTACGCGGATGATGTGAAGTTCTGCCCCAACGACGGGCAGACGCTGCGGTCGGCGTCGCCGGCCTCCGACCTGGTCGGCCAGGTGGTGGCGGACCGCTATCACGTGATCAAGAAGTTGGGCGAGGGCGGGATGGGCCAGGTGTACCTCGCCGAGCACGTGAAGATGGGACGGCGCAGCGCGATCAAGGTGATGAACCCGTCGATGGTGCACGACCCGGATGCCGTCGCTCGCTTCAATCGCGAGGCGTCGAACGCCAGCCGCATCACGCACCCGAACGTCTGCGCGATCTACGATTTCGGCGAAACCCCCGATGGCCTGATCTACCTCGCCATGGAGTTCATCGAGGGCGAGCCGCTCACGGACCTGCTGGAGCGGGACGGCGCGCTGCCGGTGCGGCGCGCCGTGGGCATCTTCACGCAGGTCGCCGACGCGCTGCAGGCCGCCCACGATCTCGGCATCGTGCATCGCGATTTGAAACCCGACAACATCATGCTCGCCCAGAAAAAGGGCGGCGACCAGGTCAAGGTGGTGGACTTCGGGATCGCCAAGGCGGTCGGGGGCGACGAGTCGGGCCAGAAGGTGACGAAGACGGGACTCGTCGTGGGGACGCCGGAGTTCATGAGCCCGGAGCAGCTCTCGGGCGACAAGCTCGACGGGCGCAGCGACCTCTACTCGCTCGGCCTGGTGTTCTACCAGATGCTCGCCGGCAAGTTGCCGTTCGAGGCGACGACGGTGCAGGAAACGATGATCAAGCGCCTGACCGACGAGCCCACGAAGCTCGCCGAGTCGCGCCCCGATCTCACGTTCCCCGCCGGCTTGCAGGCGGTGCTCGACACGGCGCTCGCGCGCACGCCGGCGGAGCGCTACCAGACGGTGGCGAAGGCATCGGGCGCGGCGCGACGAGCGGCGTCCCCCAGACGCGCGCCGGGATCACCGACACCGAAGGGAAGACTCAGCTCCTCGACACGTCGGCGGGGAAGACGCAGCGAATCTCCGCGACGCGCGCGCCGGCTCCCCCCCCCCCGCCCGGGCCGAAGAAGCGGTCGCTGGTACTCGTGGCGGTGGGCGTCGTGGTCGTCCTCGCGGCCGGCGGCGCGTGGGTGGCGCTGTCGGGAGGTGAGAAGAAGAATCCTGTGTCGCCCGACACGGCGGCGGTCCGGCCGAACACGCAGACTGCGGATTCCGGCCGGCGCAGCACCGGGACTCCAGGCGGTACTGGTACTCCAACCGGACGCAACTCGCAGGCGCTCGCTCACCGAGACCCAGGAGCCAAGCCGGTCGATGTCACGAACGCACGTGCCTTACTGGATGACCTCATTCTCGAACGCCTGAGCGACACGACGGCCGCGATGGTACGCGACTCCGCCCTGCGGTTCTACCGCGCACCCGGGATCGGTGCCAAAGACAAGGCGTACGCCGCGTTTGTCGTGGGTAACGCGTACTTCTCGCTCAAAGACCGCGTCACCGGCTGTCAGTGGATCCACACCGCCGTCGACCTCGCTCCGGCCGACAACACGTACCTGGGCGTTCGCGCCCAGTGCCAAAACTGAGCATGTTCGGCCGCTCCCCCAAACCCATTCGCGTCCAGGTCTTCGGCAAGACCGACGTCGGCCGGTCGCGCGAACACAACGAGGATCGCTTTCTCGTCGCGGACCTGACGCGCAAGGACGCGTCGCTCCAGCCCCAGGTGCGCCAGCACGATCTGGGCGAGCGGGGCTCGCTGTTCGTCGTCGCCGACGGCATGGGCGGCGCGGCGGCGGGCGAGCTGGCGAGTCAGATGGCGACCGACACGATCTTCGCGCACCTCGTGAAAGCCTGGAACGCGGAAGCGGAGGCGACGCCGCAGCGCTTCGCGCACCGGCTGAAAGAGTCGGTGGAAGTCGCGAACGCGAGCATTCACGCGCATGCCAAGGCGCATCCGGAAGTGCGCGGGATGGGGACGACGACGACCGCCGCCGGCGTGCTGGGCGATCACCTCTACCTCACGCAGGTGGGTGACAGTCGCGCCTACCTGGTGCGCGGCGGCGCAGCACACCAGCTCACCAAGGACCAGTCGCTGATGCAACGCCTGGTCGAGGCGGGCGAGCTGACCGAAGAGGAAGCCGCGCAGAGCGAGCGCCGCAACATCATCCTGCAGGCGCTGGGCCCCGACCCCAAGGTCAAGGTCGACCTGACACACCAGGAGCTGCGGCGCGGCGATGTCCTGGTGCTCTGCTCCGACGGCCTGTCGGGCCAAGTCAAGAAGGAAGAGATCGCGCAGATCGTCACGCAGTCCAGCGACCTCGCGGCCGCGTGTGAGCGGCTCGTCGCGCTCGCCAACGAGCGCGGCGGCCCCGACAACATCACGGTCGTGATGGCGCGTTTCGACGGCGATGGCCTCCGCTCCTCGGAGCAGCCGGACGAGGTCGGGTACCAAGTGTATCCCTTGATCGACACCGAGACGAGCACCGAGCCGGTGCCGATCTACAAGGGAAGCCGCGCGCCCGTGCCTAATAAGGAAGCGCGGGAAGCGCGCGGCCGCCTGCTCACCGTCGTGCTCGCCGCGCTGGCGGTGGTGGCAGCCGTGCTGTGGTATTTCACGCGGAGCCCGTGAAAGCCCAGTTCAAATTTCTCTCGGGGGCCCGCGCCGGGCAGGTCGAGGCCTTCGGGAAGACGTACATCGGCCTCGGCCGCCATCCCCTGTCTGACGTTCGCTTCGACGCCGAGCGCGACCTCGACGTCTCCTCTCGCCATGCCGCCGTGATCCACAAGGCCGACGGGTTCGTGCTCCAGGACCTGGGCAGCCGCAACGGCACGTACGTGAACGGCAAGCGCATCGCGGCCGACACGCCGCTCCAGGACGGAGACGTGATCGGCTTCGGCGCCAACGGGCCGGCGCTCGAGTTTCATGCGGTCGATCGCGAGTCGGGCGACGGGCCGGCGACGACGGCCGCCGAAGGCATGGCGGTGCGCGCCTCGACGCCGCGCAACGTCGTCCGCGCGAGCGCGCCGCGGGCGCCGCGCTCCAGCACGGCCGTGCGCATCGCCGTCGAGGTGGCGCGCCAAACCGCGCAATTGCGGCGCACCACCAAAGTCCTCTTCGTGTTCCTGCTCCTGACGGCGGGGGCGTTCGGTTGGCTGCAGTGGCAGGCGGCGCGGCGCGGGCGCGAGCTGCTGCAGCTGCAGGCGCGAGCCGACAGCCTGATGCGCGAGGCGCGGCAGGTGGCGACGCAGTTCCAATCGCAGCTGAAGGGCGTGCGGGATGCGCTCGCCGAGTCGCAGGCCGAGACGGCGCGGCTGCGGGGCGAGCTGGAGGGCTCAGGCGGCGACGCGACGTCGGTGGCGCGGCTGCGCGCGCAGCTCGACGACGCCGAGCGCCGCCAGCGCGCGCTGGTCGGCGCCGTGGGCGGCGTGGATTACCGGGCCATCTCTCATAAGAATCAGGATGCCGTCGCCATGGTGCTGGTCGAGTTCTCCGAGTCGGAGCGCTTCAGCGGCACCGCGTTCGCGGTCGATTCGAACGGCACGATGGTCACGAATAAGCACGTCCTGGTCGGCGAGGACGGCACCCGCACGCCGCGACGTATCGGTGTGATCTTCTCGGGGAGCACGCAGATGTTTCAAGGGGAGATGGTGGGTGTGTCGCCCGACGCCGACGTCGGTGTGTTGCGCGTGCGGATCAAGGGCGGCACGCCGCGCGTCGCCGGCCTGGCAGCCAGTCGCGCGGGCGTGGAGCGCGGTGACCCCGTGGCAATCATCGGCTATCCCCTCGGCTTCGATCTCCCGATGGAAGCGCACGGCCAGTTCCCCATCGCCGAGCCCACGCTGACCGTAGGCACTGTGAGCAAGGCGCTCACGGCCGTCGTGCAGGTGGACGGCTACGGCGCGCCGGGCTCGTCCGGGAGTCCGATCTTCGATCGCGACGGCAAGGTGATCGCCGTGCTGTACGGCGGGCAGAGCGAGTCACAGGGGAAGATCATCTTCGCGGTGCCGGCGTACCTCGTTGCAGGCTATCTCAAAGGCCTGGGCCTCTTGCGGTAAGTCTCGTCAACGGCTCGACAGCATCTCGACCTGCTCCGTCGCCCGGGTCCACCGCTCCAGCTCGGCATCGAGAGTGCGCTTCAACGCCTCGAGCTCGACACCGAGCTGCCGGGCCGTTGTCGCGCCGTCGCCCCGCGTGTAAAGCGCCGGATCCTCGAGCGCTGCGACCACGCGCGCCACCTGGGCCTCCAGCTCCGCCACCCGAGCCTCCGCTGCCTCGAGCTCGCGGCGCGCTCGACGCAGGTCCTGGCGTGGGTCGCTCTGGGGAGCCGGGGCGACGCGCTGTCGCTCGTGCACTTGCCGCAGCGCCTGCTCTTCGGCGGCGGTAACCGCGGCGGCGTGGGTGCGCTCGGCGCTGACTTCCTCCCACTCCGTGAAGCCCCCGGCGAACTCGGTCATGTGCCGGTCGTGCAGGATCCAGATGCGCGTCGTCAGCGCCCGGAGCAGCGCGCGGTCGTGGCTCACGAGAATCACGGTGCCATCGTATGCCTCGATCGCATCCTCGAGCGCCTCGATGGATTCGACGTCCAGATGATTGGTCGGCTCGTCCAGCACCAGGAGGTTCGCCCCGGACAACATCAGGATCGCGAGGGCGACGCGCGCCCGCTCGCCTCCCGACAGCGAATCGGCGCGCCGCAGGACTTCCTGACCGGAAAACCCGAAGCGCCCCAGGTGCCCCTGGATCTGCCCGCGCTCCCACTTCGGGCGCAGCCCGGCGACGACGTCGTATAGGGTGCGATCCAGGGGGACTTGCGAGAGATCCTGACGGTAGTGGCCGGCGGTGATCGAGGCGCCGAGGCGGAGATCGCCGCCCTGCGTCGGATGCTCGCCCAGCAAGGCTTTCAGTAACGTGGACTTCCCCGCCCCGTTGCGTCCGAGAATCCCCAGCACCCCGGTCCGCTCCAGGGTGCCGTTGGCACGCTCGACCAAGATGCGCGTGCCCACACCGACGCTCGCATTCTTGGCGGTCAGCACCTGGTCGCCGCCCCGCTCGCGGACCTCGAACCGGAGCGCCATCGTGCCTTCGGCGCCGATCACCGGGCTAAGCCGCGGCAACCGTTCGAGACGCTTGCGCCGTCCTTTGGCCTGCTTGGTGTTCTGCCCCGCGATGTTCCGGGCGATGTAGTCCTTCTCGTGCGCGATGGTCCGCTGCTGCTGCTCGAAGGCGCGCTGCTGCGCCAGCCGGCGCTCGGCGCGCTGCGCCACGAACGCCGTGTACCCGGCGGCATACGGCGTCGCGGTGTCGCCCTCGAAGTGGAGCACGTGATCGACCGTGGCGGCCAGAAACGCGCGATCGTGGCTCACGAGCAGGACCGTCCGCTCGCTCGCCGTGAGGTATTGCTCGAGCCACCGCGTCGTCTCGAGATCGAGGTGATTCGTCGGCTCGTCGAGCAGCAACACGTCGGCGGTCGTCATGAGCTGCCGCGCGAGGCCGAGCCTGCCGAGCTCGCCGCCCGACAGGGCGGACAAGGGCGTGATGCGAGCCTGCGCCGGATCGAACTCGAGGCCGTGCAACACCGCGTCGATGCGCGAGGTGACCGCGTAGCCGCCTTCGTGCTCGAAGCGTTCGAGGTCCTCGCCGTAGCGGGCCAACGCCTGGGGCGATGCGTCGTGGGCGAGGCGGGCCGCCTGTTCGACGAGCGATTGCTCCAGCGCTAGGAGCTCGGCCAGCTCACCGGCCGCCGCTGCCCAGACCGTGGTTGCCGTGCCGTAGTTGCGGTGCTGTTCGAGTAGCGAGACCCGGAGGCCCGGCGCGCGCGCGATGCTCCCGCGTGTGGGATCGAGCTCCCCGGTCAACAGCCGGAACAGCGTCGTCTTCCCCGTGCCGTTCCGGCCCACGATGCCCCACCGTTCGCCCGCGCCGACCGTGAACGAGACGTCCGAGAACAACTTCGTGGCGCCGAAATCCACCCCGACGCCGCTGAACGCAATTTGGGTCACCGGTTCGCGATCGCCAGCGCCTTGACGAAGCGATACGTGAACTCCGCGCCCTCGTAATACTCGCGCACGCCGATCCGCTCGTCGCGGCCGTGGGCCCGCATGTCGTCCGCGTCGAGAAACACACCGGACACGCCGTACACCGGCATGCCCGCGTTGCGCAGGAACAGTCCGTCGGTCGCGCCGGTCTCCATGTTCGGGACGACGGGCACGCCCGGCCACATCGCGGCCGTCACGCGCCGGAGCGCGCCCATCACTTCCGGCACGAGTGGTGAGGGCGGCGAGGGAACCGCCGAGTCTTTCACGGTCACCGTGATGGAGTCGTTCGCGACGACGCGGCGCATGGTGGCCACGACGCCGGCGGCGCGTTCGTCAGGCAGGAGGCGGCAGTTGACCACCGCGTGCGCCGTCTGCGGCAGCGCGTTGTCGGCGTGGCCGGCATCGACACGCGTGGCGACGCAGGTCGTGCGCAGCTGAGCATTGAAGAAGGGCGACGCGGCCGACAGGCGCGCGGCAGCCGCCGCCTCCGGGGGCGTGCGCAGCACGCCGCGCACGTCCGCCGCCACGGCCGGGGGCAGCGTGGCGGCGATCTGCGTAAAGTAGGCGCGGGTGATCTCGTTCAGGCGAACGGGGAACGTGTAGCCGGCGACCCGGGTGAGCGCCGCCGCGAGATCGTAGATCGCGTTGTGCGCCGTAGGCAGCGAGCTGTGCCCGCCCGGGTTGTGGGCAGTCAGCGAGAGGCTCAGGTAGACCTTCTCGCTCGCCTGCACGCCCCGGGCGAACGGCCGGCCGGCCCGCTTGAGGGGATCGCCGCTGTCTCCGTTGATGCAGTAGACCGCGTCGATCAAGTCGCGATGGTTCTGGAGCAGCCATTCGACGCCGTTGTAGTCTCCCCCGCTCTCCTCCCCGGCGGTGAGGGCGAGGATGATGTCGCGGTCGGGGACCACGCCTTCGCGCTTGAGGCGAATGAGCGTCGCGACGAAGAGCGCGGCCATATCCTTGATGTCGAGCGTGCCGCGCCCGTAGAAAAAGCCGTCCTGCTCAGTGAGCGTGAACGGGTCGAGCGACCAGTCCTCGCGCCGCGCCTCGACGACGTCGAGGTGGGCCAGCAGCAGAATCGGGCGCCGCGCCCCCCCCCCGGTGCCGCGCAGCCGCGCCACCAGATTGTGGTTTCCCGTCGCCGGTCCCAGCACCACCACGTCTCCGGCGGGGAAGCCGGCCGCGAGGAGTCGCCGCGCCATCGCCTCGGCGGCCGGGGTCGTATTGCCGTGCTCGTGCGTCGTGTTGATGGCGATCAGCTCGGCCAGCAAATCCCGGGCGAGTTGTTGATCGGGCGTGACGCCCTGCCCGCGCACATCGATGGGGAGGGCAGCCAAGATGACCGCGACGATGAACGGGATCTGCGCGCGTGAGAGGTGCATTCTTCAATCTACGCGTGCCGAGCGATCCGTTACAGGTCGCCGCGCTTCAGCTGTTCGACCGCGTAGTGACAGGCCCGGGCGGTCAGCGCCATGTAGGTGAGCGAGGGGTTCTGCCAGCCGCTCGACGTCATCGCCGCGCCGTCCGTCACGAACAGGTTCGGCACGTCCCACGCCTGGTTCCAGCCGTTGAGCACCGACGTCTTCGGATCCCGCCCCATGCGGGCCGTTCCCATCTCGTGATTCGAGCCGCCCGGTGTGCTCGGCCCACCCGTGCTGGGCCGGATGTCCTTCGCACCGGCGGCGTCGAGCAGCTCCGCCGCCGCGACGTTCATGTCGCGGTGGATGGCAAGCTCATTCTCGCTCCACGTACACTCGATGTGGAGCGATGGAATGCCCCACGCGTCCACCAGCGTCGGGTGCAGCGTCGCCCGGTTCTCCTCCCGCGGCAGCATTTCGCCGAAGCCAACGAAGGTCATGCCCCAGGGACCGAGCTCTGTCAGTCGCTGCTTGAGCGCCGCCCCGATGCCGGGCGCCCGGAGCGCGCCCTCCCACCGGCCCCGCCCTGCCCCGCCCTGGAATCCGTACCCACGAATGAAATCCGGATGGCGCGAGGCGACGTTGCGGAACCGCGGCACATAGATGCCGTTCGGGCGATTGCCGATGACGCGGCGGTCAGTCCAGCCGTCGAAGCGGCCGCTCGCACCACCCCCCTTGATGTGGTCCATGACGTTCCGGCCGACCTGCCCGCTCGAGTTGGCGAGACCGGAGTTGAGCAGAATCCGCGCGCTCTCGAGCGCCGAGGCGCACAGAAAGACGACGCGCGCGGTGTACACGCGCTCCGTCTTGGTCGTCGCGTCGATCATGCGTACGCCCGTGACACGATTCTTCCCAGCGTCATGGACGAGACTCCGCACGATGCTGAACGGGCGCAGCGTCAGCCGGCCGGTCGCGCGCGCGGCCGGGAGCGTCGCATTCACGCTGCTGAAGTACGACAGGGTGATGCACCCCCGGTGGCAGGGCCCGCAGTAGTGACAGGGAGCCCGGCCGAGGTGCGGTGCCGTCAAGTTGGCGACGCGCCCAATCGTGAGCACGCGCGAGCGGCCGAAGTGCGTCTCCATCCGCTGCCGCACGTGCTGCTCCACGCAGTTCAGCGCCATCGGCGGCAGGAACGGGCCGTCCGGCAGGTGCGCGAGCCCTTCCGCCTGACCACTGACACCGATGAACCGCTCGACGTGGTCGTACCACGGCGCGATGTCGGCATAGCGGATGGGCCAATCGATTGCAATGGCATCACGGGCATTCGCTTCAAAGTCCAGATCGCTCCAGCGATATACCTGGCGGCCCCAGATAATCGACTTGCCCCCCACTTGCCGCGCGCGAAACCACAAGAAGGGCTGATCGGGCGGCGTGCTGTACGGGTTGTCGGCGTCATCCGTCCAAAACACGTGACTCCACTCGTCGAACGAAACGGAGTGGCTCTGGTTCGCCTGGCGCGCGGCGACGGTGCGGCGATCGCCCAGGCCACGGAACGGCATCTCCCAGGGCGGTTTGTGCTCCACGTAGTCCAGCGCGGGGCTGATCGGCCGGCCGGCCTCCAGCACGAGCGTGCGGAGCCCGCGCTCGGTCAGCTCCTTCGCCGCCCAGCCGCCGGTCATCCCCGACCCGACGACGATGGCGTCGAAATCGGTCCCATCGCGTTGCCGCGTCATACTGGTGCGCAGCCGTCGTACCGGCCGGCGAGCGGGAAGAGCCCGAGCGCCCGCATCCCGACCTCGGACGTGCACCAGCCATACACCGTGAGGTACTTGAGCATCGCGAACCAGTGCTGATTCGCCGTGGCGGCCCCGCGATCCGCCCGCAGCTTGGTGACTTCGTCGTCGAGCGCGGTGAGCACGGCGACCTGCTCGGCCTCGGGGCAGTCGACAAAGTCGCCCGCCCCGCGAGCGTGACACCGCGTGTTCAGCTCCGGTAACCCCGCGAGGAATCGCGCACGCTCTGCGGGCGTATGCCAGTCGGCGAGCATCTTTTCGATGAAGCGTCCTACGTCTGCGTCCGCCGCGCCGGGCAGGATGCGTTCCGTCGCGACGGCCAGGGTACGCTCAACGTGAGCGGACAGGCTGCGGCGCAGGGGCCGACGATGGATTTGGCGGCCGAACGCCAGGCTGGGCAGTCCCGCGGTCGCCACCAGCCACTGGATCAGCTCGCGTCGTTCCACTGGCTCGTCACTGTGGCAACGTGTACGCGACGTAGGCGTCGCTCGATTTGGAGCCCAGTTTCCCACCCCCTGCCGCGATCACGACATACTGCTTGCCGCCCACGGCGAAGGTCGCGGGCGTTGCGTACCCGGGCGCGGGCAGCGTCGCTTCCCACAGCAGCCGCCCGGTGCTCTTGTCGAATGCGCGGAACTTAGCGTCCTGCGTCGCGGCGATGAACAGCAGGCCACCGGCGGTGACGATCGGGCCTCCATACTGTTCCCCGCCAAGCGGGATTCTCCAGCGGTATTCGCCCGTGTTGAGATCGATCGCGCTCAGGGTGCCCCATGGCGGCTTGACCGCTGGAAGGCCGGCCGAGTCTCGCCACCGCTCATAGCCGACGAACTCGTACGGGGCAGTCGCGCTGCTGGTGTGCGGGGAGAACCCCACCGCCGAGTATCCCAGCTCTTCGATCAACGCGCGCTGCTGCGGTGCTCCGAGACGCGAGAACGAGGGCATGAAACCCCGGCCACGCTCGATGACTTGCTGGACTTCGTCTCGCGAGCGTCGCGCGGCAAGCTCGACCAGCGACGGCGCGCGGTCTCGGCCACGCCGATCGGCGCCATGACATCCGGCGCACACCGCCCTGTACACGGCCACCGCGGGAGGTTTCGCCACCTCTCGCATCGCCGCGATCCATGGCACGTCGCTCGCGTTGACGTACAGCACACCCTCCCGATCGACCGCCGCGCCGCCCCACTCTCCGCCGCCATCGAAGCCCGGCAGCACGACGCTGCCCTGCCGACTCGGCGGTGTGAACAGGCCGTCGTGGCGCAGCGAGCGAAATCGCCGGCGCTGGGCGGCGTCAACGTCGGCTTCGTGGATCGCTTGCCGCGCGAAGGGAGCAGGCTTTACCGGGAAAGGTTGCGTCGGCCAGGCGTGCTCGCCCCACAGGTCCGACGGAGGCACCGCTCGCTCTTCCACGGGGAAGAGCGGCTCCCCCGATTGGCGATCGAACAAGAAGACGAACCCACTCTTCGTGATCTGCGCGACGGCATCGACGCGCGACGCGCCGCGCGCCACGGTCACGAGGTTGGGCGCCGCGGGGAGATCGCGATCCCACAGGTCATGATGCACCGTCTGATAATGCCAGAGTCGTTTTCCCGACTCGGCGGCGAGCGCGAGGAGCGAATTCGCGAACAGGTTGGCGCCCACGCGCTCGCCCCCGTAGAAATCCGGCGTGGCCGAACCGGTCGGTATGTAGACGATGCCGCGCGCGCTATCGACCGTCAGCCCGGCCCAGGAATTCGCGCCGCCGGCGGTCTTGAAGGCGCCGGCCGGCCAAGTGTCGTACCCGAATTCGTTGGGCCACGGGATCGTGTGAAACGTCCAACGCATCGCGCCGGTGCGCACGTCATAGGCGCGCACGTCGCCGGGTGCCGAGCCTTCATCCTCTCCAACGCGCGTACCCTGAATGAGCAGATCCTTGTAGGTCACACCCGGGCTCGTGGCGACGAGGTACGCGTCCCCGATGGCGCGTGACAGACCCGCGCCCAAGTCCACGGAGCCGGAGTCGCCAAATGTCGGAATAGGGCGGCCCGTTCGGGCATCGAGCGCGTACAGCCGGCGGCCCGCCGTGTACAGGATTCGTCTGTCGCCGCCGTCAGCCCAGTAGACCACGCCGCGGTTCACGTGAGACGCACGCTCATGCGTTGTGAAGGGGTCGAATCTCCACTTCAGGGTTCCGCGGTCGGCGCGGAGCGCGATGACTGCGAGCGCGGGGGTCGTCGCATACAGGACACCGTCGACGACGATCGGCGTCGCCTGGATCTCGCCGTGGCCATCAGGTGGGAGATCGCCGGTGTGGTAGGTCCACGCCACCTGCAACCGGCCGACGTTACCGGTATTGATCTGATCGAGCGTGGAGTAGCGGGAGTTGCCCGGGTCCCCGCCTGTGACGCGCCAGTCGTCCGTTGATGGGCCGCAGGCGAGGACGAAGAGAAGGACGGCGAGCCTCATCGTCTACGGGCGCCGGGTCCTGCCGCTCTGCTCGGCGAACAAGCGCCGGCCCGTCGCATCGTCGAGAATCTCGTACATCCCGAGAATACCGATGGTCTCCTGGGCGGTCTGAATCGGGGCCTTGCCGGCGCGCACCCAGGTGATCGATCCGGTCGTCCCGCGCTGGCGCTCGATGATATCGAGCTTCGGCGTGGCCGAGGCGACCACGGCTTCATCATCGATGCGATACTTCGCGGCCTGGTGCTTCCAGGGAAGCTTGGCGTCAAAGTCGTCCTTGCCCAACAGCGCCGCTACCGACATTCCCGCATCGCGCGCGAACTGCTCGTTGCACCCGGCGAACGTGAAGCGCGGACCGAGCTTCCAGAACACCCGGACCGGGTTCCCGGGCGCGGACGCCTGCCGCACGTAGCCCTGGAGCTCCGCCTCCAGGGCCTCGGCGCTCGCCGACGCCCACTGGGCCGCGCGCTCCGCCATCTCGGGATGCAGCGTCGGCCAGGAGGCCGCCATCACACGTTGGTACGCCGACAGCACGGCGCGAGTCTGGTCAGCGTGCAGGGGAGTATCCTCGAGAAGGATGTGTCATGGTCACCTCGGCTCTCCTTGAGATTGGACCGTAACGCGTCACAACGTCAAGACGCCTTCCTTTAGCGTATCGGCACCGCCGCACTGAGCGTCGATACGCCGTTTTCGTCGAAGCTCTCGATCGCCACCCAGTACGCCTGCCCCACCGTGAGCGCCCGCAGCTCGAGCGTCGTCCCCTGGTCCGAAAACCGTTGGTAGGTCTGGTACAACTTCGCCGGGGAGATGCCCCAGCGCACGTTGTAGCCCACTACGCCGCGCACGGGCTGCCACGTGATGACGGCATTGCGCTCGTCCCGGTCGCGGCGCGCCGTGAGGCCCCTCGGCGCCGCGGGCCGGGAGCCGGCGCCGTTGCCAAAGACGCGGATATCGCTGATGGCGAGGTTGGCGGCGCCGACGTGGATGTGCTCGTAGCGCACATAGCGCGCGCGCTCCGGGGCCTCGAGCTCGATGTAGGCGTTGGGACGATCGCGCTGCTCATGCGAGAGGTCCGCAACGGCCTGCCACTCGCGGCCGTCCACCGACGCCGCTAGGCGGAACTGGGTGACCACAGTGGAGTCGGTGCCGTAGAGGCCCGATTTGTAGTCAGCATAATTCCCCTGAATCGCTTTCACGTCGTACACGCGAGCCAGATCGATTGTGAGCCACTCGCCGGGACGATTCTGACGGGCCACCCAGAAGGTGCGCGGGTTTTCATCGGTGATAGAACTCGCGGGAAAGCTGTCGAGCGCGGACGACGCGGTGACGGTCTTGCGGTACGACAGCAGCATCCAGCCCGTGAACAGGTCATCGCTCCTGTCCCACGGCTTCGTCGGCAGCCAATGCGGGAAGTCGCCGAAGCGCGTGTCGACGTACATCTGGCCGTCCGCATCGAACCCCGCGGGATGCAGACCGATGCGGCGCTCGAAGTTCCAGTTCACACCGATCCACGGCGTGCCGGTGCTCCACCAATTGCCGAACAGATCCTGGAACGTGTTGCCGTGTCCGGCGCCCTGGACGAATCCGCCGGGCTTATAGGCCACCGGATTGTAGGGCGCGTAGGTGAATGGGCCGAGCGGGTCAGCCGCGGTGTAGACGCCGGTCGCGTAGACGTTGTACTCCGTGCCCGGCGCGCCGTACTGCAGGTAATAGCGCCCCCCGTGTTGCGTCATCCACGAGCCTTCGATGAATGGACGGATCGTGGCGCGGTGATCCTGGCCGAAGCGCTCCCACCCGTGGCGCTGCGGGTCGAGGCCGAACAACCACTTGGGCGTTCCCTTGTACGCAAGCTGCTTCGTCTTGTCGAGCTCGATGACGTGCAGCGGATAGGCGTTGGACGAGTTCCAGTAGAGAAACCAGCGCCCCGTGCCCGTGTCGTGGAAGAACTGCGGATCCCAGGGCCCCGGCTGCACGGAGTCCGGCTGCGCGAGGACATCCGCCTCGCGGGCGCGAGCCATCGGGAGCCAGGGGAGCAGCCGGTTATAGAACTCCACGCGCCCGTTCGCGGGATCGGTGAGCATCAAAATGGGTAGCGGGCTGGTGGTGCTGGGCAACAGGTAGATCGTGGCACGCACCGACAACACCGCGGGCGCCACGACGTCGGTCAGGGGCCAGCGCGACGGCGTGATGTGGCGCCACGTGCCGAGGTCGTGAGACTGCCAGTAACCGTCACCGATCGTCTCGAAGAGGTAGTATGCCCCGCCCTGCACCACGATGACGGGGTCGGCGCCGGAGCGATAGGAGATGGCTTCGTTCTTCTGCTCGAAGTTGTAGCGGTAGTCGATGTCGATCGGGTTGGCGTACGTGCGCGGCCGGGGCGTTTGTGCGGAGCCCTGTGCGGTCGTGATGACGATCAGCAGGCCCGTGAGCTTCATCGCCTCGTGGACGCTCGGCGCGCCGCCAACTTCAAGCGCGCGGTCTCCGCCGCCAACTTGTCGAGGGCAACGGCAAGTAGCGGGTGCCCGGCGTGCGCCTCCTGCAACGCTGCAGATGCAGCCTGGAGGTCGGGAAGAGAATCGATCCGCTGGCGGTCATTGTGGGCCAAGTATGCAGCCAGAAACTCATGCGCCGCAGCTGGGAGCGTATTCTCCCGCCGCACGCGGCGAGACGTAAGGGCGGTGTGCGCTCCGATACGCGCTGCGGCGTGGGGCACGAAGAACACCCCGAAGACGCGAACGAAGTCGAACAGGTTGCCCGATGCACCGCGCTGGCCCAGCACGAACCCCATCAAGGCGACCCCCGGGAGGATGGCGATCCCCTCGATGAGGTACCTGAGAACGAAGTGTCGCGTAACCGAGCCCCGCACCGATGCCGAGATGCGATAGGCCGCAAACCCGGTGATCAGGCCGGCGACGGCGATCAGGGCGTACTGGGACAGATGGCTCATGGAAACATGTGCTAATCTACGCGACGGATGTTTCAGTTGGGTACCCAGCCCCCTACGCCCCTGTCATCGAAATGTCAGGTACCACACCTACATTTCACGACTTGATGATGCCCCGCTGCGTCGCGCTCGCGACAATGATGGTCCTCGCGGCCTCCTCCTGGGCCGCAGCACAGGGCGCTCCCACCACCGGCGGCGAGATCCGCGGACGTGTCGTGAACGGCGCTACCAAGACGCCCATCGTCATGGCCACGGTGTACGTCACGGACTCCGGCTCGGCAGGTGCGGCGGCCCACACGTCCACCGACGGCGACGGCGGCTTCCGCGTCCCAGGCCTCCCGCCAGGACACTATCGCGTCCGCATCATCGCGATCGGCTACGCCCCCCGCGAGGTTCCGTCGGTTGAGATCGGTGCGTCATCGGCGAGCGTCGACGTGGGAACGGTGACCCTCACTGCCTCAGCGCTCCAGTTGCCGCCGACGGTGGTGACGGGGCAGAAGCGGGACGTGGAGCTCGCTCCGGACCGCAACACCTACGTCGTCCGCGACATGCCGACGACCCGTGGCGGCACCGCGCTCGACGTACTGCGCAACGTGCCGGCCGTGGACGTGGACATCGACAACGTCGTGAGCCTGCGCGGCAACTCCGCCGTGGTGGTGCAGATCAACGGCCGCCCCAGTCCACTGAAGCCGGCGCAGCTCGGCAGTTTCCTCGCGCAGCTGCCCGCGGAGATGGTGGACAAGGTGGAGGTGGTTCCCAATCCGTCGGCGCGCGAAGACCCGGAAGGCGTGGCGGGGATCATCAACATTGTCCTGAAGAAGAAGGCCGACCCGGATCGGAGCGGCGGACTGACGCTCGGCGCGGGAACCACCGGCCACGCGGACATCGGAGGAAATCTCGGCTACGATAGCGGGCCCCTGTCCTTGTACGGCAGCTACGGGTTCCTGCGCGACAACCGCCCCCGAAAGGACGCGATCTACCGCGAGAATCTGTACCTCAACCCGCTCACGTTCCTGGAGGAGGCAGGGGATCGCACGCAGCTGCCCCTCGCGCACACGTTGACCGGCAGTGGGGGCTACGAGCTCGGTCAGCACGACGAGCTCTCCGCCGACATGGCCTACAGCACGCGTACCGAGGCAGAGTCCTACAGCCTCCTGTATCGCGATCTGGACTCGGCGCGCGCCGTCACGGGACTGAGCGACCGGCTGACCCGCGGCACGAACCACGAGTTCAATCTCGAGGCGACGCTCGGCTACCGGCACGCGTTCGCGGCCAAGGGGCATAAGCTGTCGAGCGAGCTGCGCGTTTTCCGAGCGCAAGAGGGCGGGCCCAGCAGCGTTGCCGCGCGCACGCGGCGTGGGAGCACCCCGATGAGAGCTCGCTGCGAGTGGACTACGCGCGGCCGCTGTCGCGCTTCGTGCGGCTGGAAACCGGGTATAAGGGATCCCTGCAGCGCATCCACACGACGCTGAATACGCTGGTCTTCGACACCGCGCAGGCCTCGTACCTACCCGACTCTACCCGCATCAGTGATTTCACATACCACCAGGTCGTCAACGCCGTGTACGGCCTGCTCGCGGCGCAGCCCGGCAGGTTTTTACTGCAAGGCGGCGTCCGCATCGAGCGCGCCACCACGCGGTTTCACCTCAACACGAGCAACGCGACGTACGACAACCCCTACAACAGCGTGTTCCCGAGCGGCCTCATCGCTTACAACATCGACGACTCGCGCCAGGTGAAGCTGAGCTACTCGACCCGTATCCGGCGGCCCGACGACACCGATCTGCTCGACCCAACGCCGCATTATCTGGATCCGCTCAATATTTCGCGCGGGAACCCCTACCTGAAGCCCGAGTACATCCGCGCCCTCGAGCTCGGTCTCCAGCGCACGGCAGGCCGGATGACGCTTCAAGTCACGCCGTTCTTCCGGCACACGGTCGATGCCGTCCGAACGATCCGGACCATCGACAGCGCGGGCGTCATGACGCGGACGTTTGCGAACATCGCGACGAGCGATGCGTACGGCACGGACGCCACCGTCGCCTCGAGTGGCGGACGGCTGAGTGGGTTCGTGAGCGCCAGCGCCTTCCGGCAGGTCAGCAACGCGGCGAATCTGGGCCCCGGTCTCTCCGCGAAGACCTTCGGCTGGACGGCCCGGACGAACGCATCGTTCCGGGTCTCGAGTACTCTCGATCTGCAGACGCTGCTATCCTATCAGGCGCCGATGACCGTCGAGCAGGGCCGGAACGCCAGCCGGACACGGCTCACGCTGGCGGCGCGGCAGAAGCTCCTGAACGACCAGATGAGCCTGACGCTGCGCGTGATCGACCCGTTCAACAGCTCGCGCGAGCGAAACACGACGATTGATCCGCGCTTCTACCAGGTGTCGGACCGGCGGCGCACCTGGACGTTCGGCAAGCCGCGCAAGGAGCATGAGAACGACCAGACCGACTCGGGCGGGGAGGGCCCACCGTGATCAGTCCTTTCGCCTAACGCGGCCGGATGGTGCCGGTCACCTCTGCGACGACGCTGTAGCCTTCCAGGCGAGCCGGAATCCTGCCTTTGGTCCCGGGGTTGGAGTCGGCCAGCAGCACCTTGATGCAGCGCTCGCCATCGCACAACCCGATGGCGGTGCCCACGACTCCAGGCAGCGCCATCAAGGAATCGGCGTGCGCGGCGAGAACCTCATCGATGCTCCTCGCGGCCATGGGAGCTCTCCCGTTGTGAGCGCCGGCGCAGGCCGCCAACGCCCCGGCCAGCAGCACCACGCGACCGATCGTCATTGACGCTTCACCGTGACCGAAAAGCCGTTGCTGCTGGCATCCGGATCGTGATTGGCGGATGACTTGTACACGTAGCCCGAGAGTGCCATGGCGGTCACCGCGAACGAGACCTGCCGCGTCGCGTTCGGAATGGACGAGAGCACCACGGCGCAGGTTCCGGTACCGCCGGCGTCAGCCGTGACGCACTGGCCTACGGGCCCGGAGCCATTCCAGGTGCCGGTCACCGTCACACCGTTGAGCGCATTATGCCGCCAGTCGTGCGCGGTGATCCGGACGGTCGCCGACCAAGTGCCGGTGTTCCCGCTGGTGTCGGCCACGCCGTCGAGATTGCCCACGTGCACGCTCGGCGGGTCCACGCTGACCACGATCGCGCGTGCGTTGTTGCTCGAGTTGACGTCGGCCAGCTTCTGCGTGGCGGTCAGAATGTGCCCGTTGGTGGCAACCCCGGCCGTGTTCCACGAGAACGTGCGCGTCGCACTGGCGCCCGCCGCCAGCCCGGAGATGGTCTGGGTGCCGAGCGTCACGCCGCCCGTCCCCCCGTCGGTCAGCACGACGTCGAAGTTCGCCGTCACATCCTGCCCGCCCACGTTCTGCACCGTCACCACGACGGGGGCCGTGTCGCCCTGCGTCACCCGGGACGGCGCCGTGAGATTCGCCACGGCGAGATCGGCAGGCGCCGTATTCACGGTGACCACGGCCGAGCGCGTGTTGTTGGCGGCGTTGTCGTCAGTCAGGCCCTGAGTCGCCACGAGGGTGTGGCCACCCAGCGCGGCGCCGGTGGTGGCCCAGTTGAACGTCCGCGTGGCAGTGGCGCCCACCGCGAGCCCGGTGACGGTCTGGCTGCCGATCGTCACGCCGGCCGTCGCGTCGGTCAGGACGACGTTGAAGGTTGTGCCGACACTCAGCCCGCCCACGTTCTGGACGGTGACCCCGATGGCGGCGGTGCTCCCATAGACCACCGCCCCGGGCGCGGTCATGCCGCTCACGGCGACGTCGGTGATCGGAGCGATCACCGTGATCGCGGCCGAGCCCTGATTGTTTGCGGCGTTGGCGTCCGACAACGTGTGGGTTGCCACGAGGGTATGGCCACCCAGCGCCGCGACCGTCGCATTCCAGTTGAACGTGCGCGTCGCGCTGGCGCCGATCGCCAGACCGGTCACGGCCTGCGTGCCGATCGTCACGCCGGCGGTCGCGTCGGTCAGCACCACATCGAAGCTGGTGCTGACGTTCACGCCGCCGACGTTCTGGACGGTGACCCCGATTGCCGCCGTGGTGCCCTGGGTCACGGTCGCGGGCGCGGTCACGCCGCTCACTGCGACGTCGGTCGTCGGCGGCGCGTTCACGATGACGCCGATCCCGATGGTATTGTTTGCCGAGTTGTTGTCGGCCAGCTTCTGGGTCGCGAACAGGGTATGTCCGTTGAGCGCCGCGCCGGCCGTGTTCCAGTTGAACGTGCGCGTCACGCTGGCGCCCGCCGCGAGCCCCGCAATCGTCTGCGTCCCGATCGTCACGCCGGCGTACCCATCGGTCAGCACGACGTCGAAATTCGTCGTGACATCCGGGCCGGCGACGTTCTGTACCGTGACCACGACGGGGGCGATGTCACCCTGTGTCACCCGGGCCGGCGCCGTGATGCCCGTGACGGCCAGATCGACCGGCTGCGGGTTCACGGTCACCACGGTCGAGCGGGTGTTGTTGGTGGCGTTGTCGTCAGTCAGGCTCTGCGTCGCCACGAGGGTGTGCCCGCCCAGCGCCGCGGACGTCGTATTCCAGTTGAACGACAGCGTCGAGAGGGCGCCCACTGCGAGTCCGGCGACCGTCTGCGTGCCGATCGTCACGCCGGCCGTCGCGTCGGTCAGGACGACATTGAAGGTGGCCCCGACCGTCACCCCGCCCACGTTCTGGACGGTGACCCCGATCGTGGCCGTACTCCCCGTGTTCACGGTGCCGGGCGCCGTCAGGCTGGTCACCGCGACATCGGTCGTCGGCGCGTTCACCGTGATCGTCGCTGAGGCCTGGTTGTTCGTGCCGTTCGCGTCCGTCAGCGTATGGGTCGCCACCAAGTTGTGCCCACCGAGCGCGGCGGCGGTCGTATTCCAGTTGAACGTGCGCGACGTATTGGAGCCCGCCGCGAGCCCAGCGATCGTCTGCGTACCCACGGTCACGCCGGCCGTCGCGTCAGTGAGGACGAGATCGAAATTGGTGCCGACGCTCAGCCCGCCCACGTTCTGGATGCCGACCACGACGGCAACCGTGGTCCCCTGCGTGGCCGTCGCGGGCGCGGTCACGCTGCTCACAGCGACATCAGTCGTCGGCGGCGCGTTCACGATGACGCCGATCCCGATGGTGTTGTTTACCGAGTTGTTGTCGGCCAGCTTCTGCGTCGCGAACAGCGTGTGTCCGTTGAGCGCCGCGCCGGCCGTGTTCCAGTTCAACGTACGCGTCACGCTGGCCCCGACGGCGAGCCCAGTCACCGTTTGCGTGCCGATCGTCGGGCCGTTGTAGCCGTCGGTCAACACGATGTCGAAGCTTCCCGTCACTTCCTGTCCGCCCACGTTCTGCACCGTCACCGCGACCGGGGCGATGTCGCCTTGATTCACCCGGGCCGGCGCCGTGATGCCCGTGACGGCCAGATCGACCGGCTGCGGGGCGATCGTCACCGTCACCGATTTCGTGTTGTTCGCGGCGTTCTCGTCGCTCCAGGTCTGCGTGGCCACCAGCGTGTGGCCGCCCTGCGTCGCCGACGTCGTATTCCAGGTGAACGAGCGCGTGGCGTTCGCAGCCGCGGCGAGGCCGGCGACGGTCTGCGTGCCGATCGTCACCCCGGCCGTCTGGTCGGTGAGGACGATATCGAAGCTGCCGCTGACATTCTGCGAACCCACGTTCTGCACCGTCACCCCGATCGTGGCCACGCTCCCCTGCGTGACCGAGCCGGGCGTGGTCACCGTGGTCACGGCGATGTCGTTCGTCACCGGCGGCGGGGGGGGCGGCGGGGGCGCGTTCACGTTGATCGCAATCGCGATGGCGTTGTTGTTGACGACAGCGTCGGGCAGCTTTTGGGTCGCGATAAGGATGTGCCCATTGAGCGCTGCCCCCGCAGTGTTCCAGGGGATGGCGACCGTCGTCGTCGCGCCGATGGCAAGACCGGGTACCGTGGCCGTGCCGACCGTGACACCACCGGCGGTCCCGTCGGTCAGCGCGACCGCGAAAGGCGCAGTGACATCCACTTCACCCACGTTTTGGACCGTCACCACGACGTGCGCCGTGTCCCCCTGGAGAACCGAGCGCGGCCCCGTGATCGCCGTGACGGCGATGTCGGTCGGCTTGGGCTTCACCGTGACCACAGTCGTGAGCCGGTTATTTTCGGCGTCGTCGTCACTCAGGTCGTGAGTCGCGATCAGGGTGTGGTCGCCCAGCGCGGCGCCCGTCGCGTTCCAGCTGAAGATGACCAGCTTGTCGGCGCCCGCGGCCAACGCCGTGACGGTCTGGGTGCCGATGGTCGCGCCGGCGGTCGAGTCCTGTAGCGTGACGACGAAGCTCCCCGCATCCAGATTGCCGGCGTTGGTCACGGTCACGCCGATGTTGACCGTATGGCCCACGATCACGCCGTCGCCGGGCGTGCTGAAGCTGGTCACGGCCACGTCGGTGAGCGGCACCTCCACGGGGATCGTCGCGGAGCGCTGATCGTTGCTCGTCTTGTCGTCGGCCAGCGTGTGGCGACCCACCAGGATGTGGTCACCGGAGGATGTCGGCGTCCAGGCGAAGGTCAAGTTGACGCCGGCGCCCACCGCCAAACCAGCCACGCTCTGAGTGCCGACCGTTACGCGGTCGGTCGTGTCCGAGAGGGTGACGGTGAAGGCCGACGCCACATCCTGGTTGCCGAAGTTCTTCACCGTCACGGTGACGCTGGCGGTGTGGCCCTGCACCGCCGTGCTGGGCCCGCTGACGCCCGTCACCGCCACGTCGGTGAGCGGACCCGGCGGCGGCGGCGCGAAGCCGTCGATCGCGACGCCGAAGCGGTTGAGCACCAGGTCGATCCGGTTGCCGATCGTCACCGAGGGGCTCCCGGCAAAGAGCAACGCCACCGGATTCAGATTCCCGTCATCGGTCACAATCAACGATCCGGAGTCACCACCGTTGCTGAAGCCCGGCGGCGAGATGATCAACTGGTCCGTATAACGGGCGATCTTGACGCAGGTGAACTCGATGACCTCATAGCACACCGAGACGGTCGCGTTGACGCCCGTGATCTGTCCGTGCGTGAGGCGGGTCGTGCGGCCGTACTTCTGCACGTTGAGGCCGAGCAACGCGTCGCGGTTATCGAACAGGCCGTCGCCGTCGGCGTCGCCGTAGATCGTCGCGTTCGGCATGCCGTAGCCCTCATCCGCGGGCGTGGCATTGTCCAGTAACGAGGTGGTCGACAGCGCGATTGCCGCGTCAATGGTGTTGCTCCCACCCGTGAAGTTGATCACCTGGAAGTCGCTCAGCGTCGCGATCTGATCGGCGGAGGTGCCGCCGTCGTAGGGCCCCGGCTGGTACTCGGGATCGCCGATCGTGGCGCCGTTCGAGTTGGCGAGGACGTGGTTGTTGGAGAGGATGTACACCCGCCCCAAGGCATCGCGCACGCGCGCGCCGATGGTGCCGGCGGCGGCGCGGGGCGCTGGCGCTGCGTGGGATCGCTGAAAGCCATGATCCGGCCGGTGACCCGCTGGGTGACGGGGACGCCGTCGAGCACCTGGGGGAGCCCCGCGATGCCGGGCCGTTCCAGCAGGAGCAGCATGCCGGCGCGTCCGTCCGGCAGGCCGGTGACCGCCGTGCCCACCACCCCGGGGATCGCGAGGAGCTCATCGGTGTGGCGCCGCTGGACCGCGAGGGCGCTGCGGAGATCGGGAACGAAGGAGCCAGCGTTAAGTCGTGGCCCGGTCGAGACTCCGTCGGAGCACGCGTACCACACCACCGGGGCGGCCACCATCAGGACGACGACGGCGGCGCGAGTCAACGTGCGGACGGCGACCATAACGACTCCCGTGTGACAAGCGAGAACGGGCGCGGGACGATATATGGAGCCGCGGCACCGACTCGGCAAGAACCTTAGGGATGAGGCCGACGACGCTTGAACGCTGTGAAGGGGGTCACACTGGGCTGGGCCGGAGGACGCCTCTAGCTGCCAAGCTGCCGGCCTTCCCGCGCCTTGGTGAGCAACCGCTCAGCGAAGTCCAGACGTTCTTGTGTTTCCGACAACTGCTGTTGGAGATCCTGGACGGTATGCTCCAGCGCCTCGAGCCGCTCGGTGACCTCGGGCGATAAGGATTGTGGCCGCGCGGCACGCAGCCGCGCGAGCTTGAGCACCGTGACCGCCGGGATCCCCACGAAGATGAGCAGGGCGGCGAGAAATACGGCGGGTTCCATTTGGCCTGCCTCGGTGAAGAAAGGACGATGCGTTCTCTCAATCTATCCCGGAGACCGCGCGCGCCGTCGGGAGCGCGGACGGCAGCGGACTCCCGCCCCGCCCGGGTGGCGAGTAGTATATCCCCGCTCCCCAAACCACATCACGAGGCTCGAATGACCCCGATCACGTCGTTGCTGATTCCGATCGTCGTCGCCGCGGTGGCCGTGTTCATCGTCTCCATGATCATTCACATGGCATTGCCATGGCACAAGAGCGACTACGGCAACGTGCCGAATGACGATGCGGCGATGGCCGCCATTCAGGCGTTGAAACTCGCTCCCGATGACTACGCGGTCCCGAATCCGCGGCTGCCGGGAGGCGGCAAGAACCCCAATTTCATAGCGAATTTCGAGCGCGGTCCCTCCTTCCACATGACGTTGATGAACCCAGGGAAGATGAACATGGGGAGATACCTGGGCACGTGGTTCCTCTTCACGTTGCTCATCGCGGCGATTGCGGGGTGGGTGACCGGCTCGATCGTGGCTCCCGGCGGCAACCCCCGCGCGGCCTTCCACTTCTCGGCGATCATCACCGCGTGCTCGTATGGATTCGGCGCCTGGCCGCTCTCGATCTGGTATCACCGGAAGTGGTCAACGGCGTTCAAGGGAACGTTCGATGCCGTCCTCTACGGCGTGGCGACCGGAGCGGTCTTCATGTGGATGTGGCCGAAGGCGTAGACGTCCGGCGGATCGCGCTTAAGCTGCGGCGCGCTGAAGAACGATTCATTCCATAATCTACGCGCGCCGTCAGCTTCAGGCGCGTGTTAGGCGGCACGTTACGCAGATGGAAGCGAACTGCGATCCGCGGATGACGCGGTATGGCTCCACAGAGACGCGCCACAGTGCGGACAAGTGCCGAGCTGGAGGACGGCGTGACCCACCGCATCGCCTCGGCCTCCCACGAGCAGGACACCACACGCCCTGCACACCAATCCAAGCGCGCGCGCCCGACTATCCCACGAGCGCGCACTCGCCATCAGGACCACGACGATGAGTGCGAATGATAGGAGCCACGGACCAGTCACCACCAGCAGACTAGCCCCCGAAGCAAACAGGGATCTGCTCGCGAACCACGCGGCAGTCATTGCAATGGCTACACAAGAGATGGTGAACGCGTAGTGACGACGGGTGCCCTGCTCAAGCCTATCCCGCACTTGCACAAACTGTTGCGGACTCTCCGGCGTGCGGCCGGCTGGCTGTCCAGGGACAACTGGTATGCCGGCTGTAGCACGATCCTCAACTAGCGGTTGTTTGCATCTCGTACAGCGACCACCCGACAGAAAGACGGACGTGTAGATTCCTCGGTCATAGAGCAGCTTCACCATTGACGTGCCACACGTGGGACACGCCAATCCCAAGGCCCGGAGGCGAGTCTGATTCGCCAGGCCCACGAGCAGCATGAGAATCGCACCCGCAAAGGCCAACAGCGGCAGCACCGCAATGGGCTGGCGACTTACCAGTGACGGAGTAAACGCAAGGACAGTTGGTCCGAGGGCAAGAATGATCAATAGGAATACCAAGATGGCGCCTCGAGCAAAGCCAACTAAGGCATCGCGGCGCCGTTGAAATTCTACCCGGCTCATCACGTGCAGCTCAGTGACAGGCGGCATAGGGGGAACCTCCTCAGAGGCCGGGCGCCGTCACCTTCAGGCGTGTGTCAGGCTACGTCGGCTTGCGCACACACGCCAACTAGAACGCTCCCCAAGCCTGCTTGCCGGGAATGTAATAGCAGGGACACAGGAATTTGAAAATCCTGGCGACTCGCCGCGCACTGTCTAACTTGGCTTTGTCCTGCCGCAGCATCCCAGCGAGCTGCTGATCAAACATCTCCGAGTAGTACGCCTCGGCCGCCTTGTGACGCTCGGTATCGGACTTGTAGTCCGCGCGGATCCCGGTCAGCTCCCCTGGATCGAGGAAAATCCCTTCACATTGCGGGCACTCGTCCACGACCACGTCGCGTTTAACGCTCCAAAAATGGCGCATCATGACGACTGCGTCGCGCGGGCACTTGCGCCGCTGGCTCTGGTCCACTTTCACTGACGCGTTCTGCGGAATGTTCAGGAGAGACTCCCCGGCCGATTGATCTGGCTGATCCACTTTGCCGAGCGTCCACTCGTCGAACCACAAGCCGCCGCAGCCGCCCTTGCACGCTTGCACCTTGACGT
>WNFL01005315.1_pt1 | contig 32698 bp, 29 predicted proteins | sample 5400361 | NCBI WGS metagenome assembly WNFL01 (sample SAMN13153351, study PRJNA577476) | soil metagenome | isolation source: 40 cm soil on Douglas fir-dominated hillslope | place: USA:California | collected 2013-09-17
GTAACCGAAACTGACCAGGAGATGAAGTAGAATGTCGTTCATTCTGACGGCGAAAAAGTGCTCGCCAAGTCTACAACATCTGCATCCGAATCACATTCCGGATTCATACGCATGCTAGACAGCCTTACCAACCGGCTGGCCGGCGTCGTCAAGACGCTGCGCGGCCAGTCGCGCCTGACTGACGCCAATATCCAGGATGCATTGCGCGAGGTTCGCATCGCATTACTGGAAGCCGATGTCGCGCTTCCGGTAGTCAGGGATTTCATTGCCAGGATCAAAGACAGGGCGGTCGGCGAGGAAGTGATCGGCAGCCTTACGCCGGGGCAGGCGCTGGTAGGCGTCGTCAATCGCGAACTCACCGAGTTGATGGGGAGCCGCAATGACGCGCTCAACCTCGCGACGGTTCCGCCGGCGGTCATCCTGATGGCGGGGCTGCAAGGTGCGGGCAAGACGACCACCGCCGGCAAACTGGCGAAGTTGCTTCGGGAGCAGAAGAAAAAAGTATTGCTCGTGAGTTGCGACGTATACCGTCCCGCTGCGATCGAGCAGCTGGCCACCCTGGCGGGTCAGGTGGGTGTGGACGTGTTTGCGTCTGCTTCAACACAAAAACCCGAAGATATAGCCGTCGCCGCGCTGGATTATGCGCGCAAGCACTATCATGACGTGCTGATCGTAGATACTGCGGGTCGTCTCGCGATCGACGACGCGATGATGCAGGAGATCAGGCGATTGCACGAGGTTCTGGCCCCGATCGAAACGCTATTCGTGGTGGATGCGATGCAGGGTCAGGATGCCGTCAATGTGGCGAAGGTTTTCTCGGAAACTTTGCCGCTGACTGGCGTTATCCTCACCAAGCTCGATGGCGATGCGCGTGGTGGCGCGGCGTTGTCCGTGCGCCAGGTAACCGGCCGTCCGATCAAATTCGTTGGCGTATCGGAGAAACTCTCGGGTCTGGAACCGTTTTATCCCGAGCGATTGTCCGCACGCATCCTGGGCATGGGGGATGTGCTGGCGCTGGTCGAGGAAGCGCGTCGCAACGTCGATATCGATGAGGCCGAGAAACTCGCCAGGAAAGTGAAGTCGGGAAAGGGCTTCGACCTCGATGACTTCCGCAACCAGATGCGCCAGATGAAGAAGATGGGTGGCCTGAACGCGCTGATCGACAAACTTCCTGCGCAATTGGCACAGGCGGCCCAGGGAGGAGCAGTGGACGACCGTGTGATAGGTCGCACGGTCGGGATTATCGACTCGATGACGCCCCAGGAACGCGCCAGGCCGGAGATCATCAAGGCTTCCCGAAAGCGCCGCATCGCCACGGGATCGGGTGTGACCGTGCAGGAAGTCAACCGACTGCTCAATCAGTTCGAGCAAATGCAGAAAATGATGAAAATGATGGGCAAAGGCGGTTTGCAGAAAATGATGCGCGCGGTCAAAGGCGGATTTCCCGGATTGCGTTGACAGGCAAGGAACGACCACCCGATCGGGTAGTCTTAATGTATGCCAGGTACGCCCGGATGGAATCCGCAGACCTTTCTTCCCCTCCGTAGTACACACTCAAGGTAACCGCATGCGTTTATTTGCAGCATTTCTCTTCATTGTCCTGTTTGCATCCGCCGTTCATGCGCAGGAGCCGGACTACGAGCGCGAGAAGCGCTGGTCGGATCAGATCGTTCCAGCCGTTCTCGTCGGCGACGTGGTGTGGATCAAGCAGAAGAACGGCCACGACTTTCTGGCGATTTACACGCAGGCCGAGAAACCGCGTGGTGCGGTAATCATCGGTCACGGTCGCGGCTGGAATCCCGACTACGAGCTCTACGGCGCATTGCGCGTCAAGCTGGCGGAGCAAGGCTATACCACGCTGGCAATTCAGTTGCCGGTACTGGGACCGGGAGCGAAGGTCGGGGACTACCTGCCGATCTATCCCAATGCCGAAGAGCGCTATGCACTGGCCGCCAAATTTTTGCAGGACAAGGGTTTCGACAAGATCGCGATCGTGTCCCACAGTCTCGGCGCGACGATGGCGAACCAGTACCTCATCCATGCCAATTCAACCCCCATAAAGGCATGGGTGTTCATCGGTATCATCAATGGCCTTGAAGAGATGTTCCGTATCAAGATTCCGGTACTGGACGTTTTTGGCGGCAAGGATTGGGAAATCACGCAGGTAGGAGCGTACGAGCGCAGGAAGCAGATTGAGAAGGTGCCGGGATCCGATCAGGTCATCGTGCCCGGCGCGCAGCATTTCTTCGAGGGGAGAGAGGACGATCTGGTCAAAGTCGTGGTGGAGTTCCTGGATAGCCGATTCGTGTCCGGCAACCCCGCGGCGACTTATCTCAAGTAATTGAAATAAAATATAAAATCCAAAAATCGTTGGATTATTGACGTGTCGCTCGCGAATGCCTCGGACCTATCCTGGGTTACCCGACGCGGCACGGCCTGATTCCCCCATTTACCTTGCGGATTCGGCGAAAACGGGCGTAGAATCGCGCGCTTCGCTTTTGAGGGTATAGCACATGGTAGTTATTCGACTTTCGCGTGGTGGCGCCAAGAAGCGCCCGTTCTTCAACATGGTCGTGGCGGATTCGCGCAACCCCCGCGATGGTCGTTTCATCGAGCGTGTCGGTTTCTATAACCCCAAGGCTCCGGAAGGTCAGGAGACGCTGCGCATACAGATGGATCGCCTTACCTATTGGCAGGGCAAGGGTGCCAAGCTCTCCGACACTGCCGCACGTCTGGTCAAGCAGTTCGGTGACGCAGCCAAGTCCTGAGGCCATGGTAGTAATGGGGCGTGTAAGCGCCCCGTACGGTCTCAAAGGCTGGATCAAGATCCAGCCGTTCACGCAGGAAACCGAAGGGCTGCTCGGCTACCCCGAATGGTGGTTGGGTGAAGAGGGTAAGTGGCAGCAGCATCGCATTGCGGAATCTGCGGTGCACGGTTCGATAGTGGTTGCCAAGCTTGAAGGATGCGACGACCGTGACTCGGCGGTAAAGTTAAAAGGCAGAAACGTCGCCGTACCGCGCACCGCCATGCCGGAAAACCGGGAAGGTGAGTTCTACTGGAGCGATCTTCTCGGAATGGAAGTCAGCCACAAGAATGCGTCGAAGCTCGGCCTCGTGGCAAAGATTCTCGAAACGGGCGCCAATACGGTGCTCGTCGTGCAGGGCGAAAAGGAAGTACTGGTCCCATTCATCCAGGGCGTCATCGTCAACGTGGATTTGAAGGCCAGACAGGTAATAGTGGATTGGGAACCGGTTTGACCGGTCTGCGGCGATGATGCATCTCGACGTAGTCACGTTGTTTCCCGAAATGTTCGACGCGCTCACCGGCAGCGGCATAACGCAACGTGCGCGGAGCAATGGCCACTACGAATTGGTGTTGTGGAATCCCCGGGATTTCAGCGGCAACCCGTACCGTAGCGTGGACGACCGGCCTTACGGCGGCGGTCCAGGCATGGTGATGATGGCGGAGCCGCTCGCGAAGGCGTTGCGCGCGGCGCGGCAGCGGCAAGTCAGCTGCGGGGTGAGGCGCACCCGGACGGTCTTCCTGTCGCCTCAGGGCAGGCCGTTGACCCAGCGGATCGTGGAAGAATTGGGCGGGTACGAAGGATTGGTTTTGCTGGCGGGTCGATACGAAGGCGTCGATGAGCGGTTGCTGGATGCCGAAATCGAAGACGAGATATCGATCGGCGATTATGTGTTGTCAGGTGGGGAGCTGCCGGCGATGGTATTGATGGATGCCCTGATCCGGCGCATCCCGGGTGCGTTGAACGATGCCGAGTCGGCGCAGCAGGATTCGTTTGTGAACGGATTGCTGGACTGCCCGCAATATACCCGGCCGGAAGTTTACGAAAGCGATGCAGTACCGGCCGTGCTGTTGTCGGGCCATCATGCGCAGATTACGAGATGGCGCATGAAGCAATCGCTGGGACGGACCTGGCGCAGGCGCCCGGATTTGCTGGCGCACCTGCCCTTGAATGCCGAACAGATGGCGTTGTTGGAAGAATACAAATTGGAATCGAAGGAAGAGCGGGAGCTGATCAAATGAATCTCATACAGAAAATCGAGCAGGAAGAAGTTGCCCGCCTCGGGAAAAACATCCCCGACTTTGCACCGGGCGATACTGTCATAGTCAATGTGAACGTCGTAGAAGGCGATCGCAAGCGCGTTCAGGCCTACGAGGGCGTGGTGATTGCAATCCGGAATCGGGGACTCAATTCCTCCTTCATCGTGCGCAAGATCTCGTCGGGTGAAGGAGTGGAACGTACTTTCCAGACCCACTCCCCGTTGATTGCGAGCATCGAGCTCAAGCGCCGCGGCGATGTGCGCCGCGCCAAGCTCTACTACCTGCGCGATCGCTCCGGCAAGTCCGCGCGTATTCGCGAGAAGCTCGAAACCGAAAAGGTCGTGGACAGCGAGTGACAGGGCTTTCTGCGGAAAACAAGTAAGGCGGCCTGGCGCCGCCTTTTTTTTGGAAAGCGGCTAAACCACCCGCGATCGGTCGGACAGCAATACCTGCTGGATATAGCTCTGCAATAACAATCCTTCGGTGGCGTGCAGCTTGCTGAAGCGCACGCCGTGCGAGAACACTTCTTCCGGACCCCTTCCTTTTCTGATCTTGCGCACGCTCTGAATTTGCGCCGAGGTCGTCAGTTTTACCTCGTAATTGTTCGGCTGGACCACGAATTTGAATGCGAGCGCAAACTTTTCACCGGTCTCCCCGAGGCTCTGTTCTGTTTCCAATTGCGCGCCGGAGACGCTGAGATCGGAAAGTACGACTGCGCGTGACGGGTCGTCGACCTGTTCGTTCGAATCGGAGGCGATGCCCGGCAGAGCGACACGTACACGCAGTGCTCCCCGGATGAGGGTCTGCTGTACCTGGGCCGGATACGCGAGATGCATGTAGGGATAAGGTGAGCGACAAACGCGATCGATGCGGGATTCCATGGTAAAGGCATGGCGTCCCGAGAAGGCGCGTACCAGTACGCCTGCGCCCTCCGGCACCGGTATCGGCAGGTTTTGCACCAGCGGCGTGCGTACCAGCACACTGTGCCCGGGGACGAATCCGATCAGCGTGGTGTAGTAGTGGTTGCGTGCAATGTCGGCCGTCAGCTCCAGTTGCAGGCGTTCGCCCACGTGCAGTTGCATGGCTTCGAAGCTGCAGGTGGAAATCTTCGATAGGTCGAGATCAGTCACTTGAGCCTTCCTGTTTGCTCTTCCCGGATGCGTCAGGGGAATACACAAAGTATAGCTAAATCGGTTCCCTGCCTGCACTTCACAGCGCATTGCTACAATGCCTGTACCAGAACAGGTGCGGTTTATTTTCGGCGGTTCCCTCCCATTCATGTTCGTGTCTTATACGATCTGGCGCAGGCCTGCCGCAGAAAGGCATTTTTGGCGACATAGTGCTTGCCGTGAAGAGCGAGCCCGTTCGCTGACGGATCGGTGTCGGAGATTACGATGATGGCGATGCAGAGACTGCGCAAGTCGTGAATACGCTGCTGGAATCCTGGCAGGCGAAAATGGAAGCGCCGTTCGCGGTGATCGGCGTGCGTACCATCGGCGCGAAGCTGGTGCGCATCGAGTACCTTCCACGCGGGGCTGCGCCCCTCAAGCCGCAGACGCCGTTCGCCAGGGAGGTGTGCCGGCAGCTCAAGGCATACCTCAGGGAGCCGAATTTCGCATTCGACCTGCCCTTCGACTACAACGGTACCGATTTTCAGACCAGGGTCTGGAAGGCCGTCCACTCGATTCCCGTCGGGGCCGTGCTGTCCTATTTGCAAGTGGCCAGGAAGATCGGTTCAGCACCACGCCCCGTCGGCACGGCCTGCGGCGCGAATCACGTTCCGATCCTGATTCCCTGCCACCGCGTGGTCGGCAGCCAGGGCATCGGCGGTTTCATGAATGCCCGCCGCGGGGCTGCCATCGACGTCAAGCGCTGGTTGCTGCATCACGAAAATCCGGGCGCTTACTGATGTCGGCGAACGATAGCCTGCTCGACGAATTCTGCGATGCGCTCTGGCTCGAAGACGGCTTGTCGCGCAATACGATCGAGAGCTATCGCCGCGACTTGCAGCTTTTCTCCGCATGGCTGTCTGCGGATCGCGGCATGACCCTGCTGCAGGCACATCGCGCCGATCTTCTCGACTATCTGGCTTACAAGTTTCAGCGCAAGGCCAGACCGCGCTCGGCGGCGCGTTTGTTGTCCAGTCTGAAACGGTTCTACCGGTATTTTCTGAGGGAGAATCGAATTCAGGGCGATCCGACGCTGCAAGTTGAATCTCCGAAACTGCCGCGCAGCCTCCCCAAGATACTCACCGAAGAGGACGTCGATGCGCTGCTGGCCGCGCCGAACGTCGAAACGCCCCTCGGATTGCGCGACAAATCCATGCTGGAGGCGCTTTATGCCAGCGGGTTGCGGGTGTCCGAACTGGTGACGATGCAGGTTGCCCAGCTCAGCCAGGACATGGGCGTGGTGCGGGTAGTCGGCAAGGGTAGCAAGGAAAGGCTGGTTCCGGTGGGCGAGGAGGCGCTGATGTGGATCAGGCAGTACCTGGATAACGCGCGCCCGGAAATTCTTGCCGGAAGGCAGACGAACGCGCTGTTCATTACCGCGCGCGGGGCATCGATGACGAGGCAGGCGTTCTGGCATCTGATCCGGCGCTACGCCAGCCGGGCCGGCATCCGCAAAGGCATTTCTCCGCATACGTTGCGCCATGCCTTCGCAACGCATCTGCTCAATCACGGCGCCGACTTGCGGGTCGTACAGATGCTTCTGGGCCATGCGGATATATCCACGACGCAGATCTATACGCATGTCGCACGCGAAAGGCTCAAGCAATTGCACGCCAAACATCATCCGCGTGGATAACGGGAGAAAACAATTCCAATGGCGCCCATCGTATTCGTCGTCGCGGCCTATCTGATCGGGTCGATTTCCTTCGCGGTCGTCGTCAGCTGGTGTTTCCGCCTGCCCGATCCTCACACCTACGGTTCCGGCAACCCCGGGGCAACCAACGTACTGCGGACCGGGAAAAAGGCTGCGGCGGTGCTTACCCTGATCGGGGACGCTGCAAAAGGGGCGATAGCGTTGTGTTTGGCACGCCGACTGGCACCCGAGTTCGACGTCGGCGAAATCACGCTGGCCGCAGTGGCATTCGCGGTGTTCATCGGTCATTTGTTTCCGGTGTATTTCCGCTTCAAGGGCGGCAAGGGTGTTTCGACCGCAGCAGGCATCTTGCTTGCGTTGGATTTTCGCATTGCAGGTGTCGTGCTCCTGGTCTGGCTGTTGACCGTGCTGGCGTCGCGTTACTCATCGCTGGGGGCGATCGTGGCTGCGCTGGCCGCATCGGTCGCGACGTTCTATTTTCTCGGCTGGGGACCATACGCTTGCATGGTGCTGGCGATGACCGCGCTGCTGCTCTGGCGGCACCGCGGCAACGTCGAACGGCTGATGAACGGCACCGAGAGCCGGCTCAGGCTGTCGCGGGGCGCCTGAGCTCTTCCAGTTCCCAGCGCGGACGCACCGAGAAGCCGCTGGTTCCGATGACGCCGGCCTCGAGCCGCTGCGCGCCGGCATAGGCGATCATTGCGCCATTGTCCGTGCACAAATCCAGCGGCGGATAGAACACCTCGAATCCTTCCGCTGCGGCTTTGTGCCCAAGTGCTTCGCGCAAACGCCGATTGGCACCAACGCCGCCGGCCACCACCAACTGGTCCAGCCCGGTACGCGACACGGCATCGGCCGATTTGGCAACGAGGACTTCGACGATCGCATCCTGAAAGGCAGCCGCGATATCGGCCTTGTTTTGTGCGGTCGTATCCTCGCGGCTGGCCAGCAGTAACGCAGCCGTTTTCAAGCCCGAAAAGCTGAAATTCAGATCGCCGCTGGCGATCATGGGCCGGGGCAATTTGAATCGTTTCGGGTTCCCGGAATCGGCAAGTTTGGCGAGAGCCGGTCCGCCGGGGTAGGCCAGCCCAAGCAGTTTTGCGGTTTTGTCGAAAGCTTCGCCCGCCGCGTCATCGACTGTCTCTCCCAGCAGTTCATAGTCGCCGACCGCGCCGACCTTCATGAGTTGTGTATGGCCGCCGGAAACCAGCAGAGCCACAAACGGGAAGCGGGGCGCAGGGGTCGCGAGCAAAGGCGAAAGCAGATGTCCTTCCAGATGATGCAGTCCGATGACCGGAATACCGAGGGCGAAGCCCAAACTCGCGGCCACGCTTGCCCCGACCAGCAGGGCGCCGGCCAGTCCTGGCCCCTGGGTATAGGCGATCCCATCGATGTCACCTAGCGCCCGGCTGGTTTGCCCGAGCAGTTGGCGGGTCAGCGGCAGCAGCCGGCGAATATGATCGCGGGACGCCAATTCCGGAACCACGCCGCCGTACTCCGCGTGCATGGCGACTTGCGAAAAGAGCGTATGGCCTAGCAGGCCTGCCCGAGTGTCGAACAGGGCGACGCCGGTTTCATCGCAGGATGTCTCGATCCCGAGAACTAGCATAAGGTCTTGAGTTTAAGGGCTTGCCTGGTGATTCGGAGGGGAAATTTGCCGGCCACGCACGAAACGGAGTCCGCGTGTCTTCCGGCTTGTGTTTGCAAATCAGGGGATTATTGCTAGAATTCGGCCCTTCGTTTTAGTCGACCTTCCCAGGACAGTATTTTTTATGCCGACGATTCGTGTCAAGGAAAATGAGCCGTTCGAAGTGGCGATGCGCCGCTTCAAGCGCACGGTGGAATGCGGGCGCGTGAATTCTACGAAAAGCCCACCTCCGAGCGCAAACGCAAGCTGGCGGCCGCGGTTAAACGCCACCACAAGCGCCTGCGCAGCCAGTTGCTTCCGCCAAAGCTTTACTAGAGCCGACAGCAGGTCGAGGTTCAGACGGTGAATGGGATGCCATTCACCGTTTTGCTTTTCTGAAATCCACCCCCATATTGGATTCCATGCTGCTCAGAGCCCGGATCACCGAAGACATGAAGACCGCGATGCGCGCCAAAGACGCCCCGCGACTCTCCGCAATCCGCCTGTTGCTGTCTGCGCTCAAGCAACGAGAAGTGGATGAGCGCATCGAATTGACCGATGCCGATGTCCTCGCGATCATCGAGAAGATGATCAAGCAGCGGCGCGATTCCATCGAGCAATTCGGCAAGGGCGGCCGTCAGGATCTCGTGGATAAAGAGCAGTTCGAGATCGGTGTACTCGAGGGCTACATGCCTGCGGCGATGTCGGCTGCCGAAGTCGACGCGGCCGTGACCGAGGCGATTTCGAGCAGCGGTGCCAAGGCAATGGTCGATATGGGCAAGGTCATGGCTTTGTTGAAACCCAGGCTGGCCGGTCGTGCAGACATGGGCAAGGTGTCCGCGCTGGTGAAAGGCAAGCTTATCGGCTAGTGCGGGCGCTATTGGATTTTCCGGCGTTAACCCGCCCTCGTTGAGGGCAAAACGGATCCGGGGAGGTAGCCCAGCTTTCCCGGAAATCCACGGAAACTGACCTATAATTCTTCGAAAGCCGCCGGATGTCCTTCCGCCGGCCGCCGGGCCTGAAACCAGCAGCATCTGACCGCGAGACATCCCGACGCATGATTCCGCAGTCCTTTATTCAGGACCTTCTCAACCGGGTGGACATCGTTGACGTGGTCGAGTCCTATGTTCCGCTCAAGCGTGCCGGCTCCAATTACGCGGCCCGTTGCCCGTTCCACAGCGAAAAATCGCCGTCATTCACGGTCAGCCAGACCAAGCAGTTCTATCACTGCTTCGGTTGCGGGGCGCATGGCACTGCCATCAGTTTTCTGATGGAACACCAGGGCATGGGCTTTGTCGATGCGGTCAAGGATCTCGCGGGCCGCGTAGGCATGGCCGTTCCCGAGCAGACACCGGACCCGCAGCGCAAGGAAAAGGCGGAGGCGGCCGAAGACCTGACGGAAGTCATGCTCAAGGCGGCCCAGTTTTACAAAGCGCAGCTCAAGTCCTCGGACAAGGCCGTGGCTTATCTCAAGAACCGCGGACTGACCGGCGAAATTGCCGCGCGCTATGGGCTGGGCTATGCGCCGGACGGCTGGCAGAACCTGGAAGCGGTCTTCCCCGAATATCAGGCGAAATCGCTGACTGAAGCCGGGCTGGTAATTGCCAGCGAGGAAGGCAGGCGTTACGACCGCTTCCGCGACCGAATCATGTTTCCGATCCATAGCCAGCGTGGCGCGGTCATCGGCTTCGGCGGCCGGGTCATCGACCAGGGCGAGCCGAAGTATCTCAACTCTCCGGAAACGCCGCTGTTCGAGAAAGGGCGCGAGCTTTACGGACTGTTCCAGGCAAGAAGCGCGATTCGCGACGCGGAGCGCGTGGTGGTGGTCGAAGGCTACATGGATGTAGTGGCGCTGGGCCAATACGAAATCGGCTACGCGGTGGCTACGCTCGGCACGGCGACAACCCCGTGGCAGGTGCAGAAACTGCTTCGGCAGACCGACAACGTCATCTATTGCTTCGATGGCGACGCAGCGGGGCGGCGCGCGGCCTGGCGCGCATTGGAAAACAGCCTCGCGCAATTGCAGGACGGCAAGCAGGTGCGCTTCCTGTTTTTGCCGGCAGAGCATGATCCGGACAGTTTCGTGCGTGCCCACGGCAGGGAAACGTTCGGAAAACTGCTCGATGCGGCACCGCCGCTGTCGGAGATTCTGGTGCAGGAGCTGACCTCGCGCGTGGACATGCGCACGGCGGAAGGCCGGGCAAAGTTCTTGCAAGAAGCCAAGCCGCTGGTCAAGCAGATGGCTGCGCCCATGCTGTCCCTGATGTTGCGCAAACAGATTGCCGAGCTGGCCGGGGTGTCCCAGGCCGAACTTGACCGCAGTTTTGACATCAAAGTCGTCGGGCGAGCGCAAGTACCGGAACGGCGCGAATCGATCAAGCCTTCACTGGTCCGGGCGCTGGCGGAAATGCTCGCTTCCCAACCCTCTCTTGCGGCATTGGCGGATGCGGAACGGCTTCGCGAAAATGCCGACCTTGCCTCGAGCGAGTTGCCCCAGTCCGAACTGGCGTTGCTGGCAAAAGTGCTTGAGCTTTGTGCAAACCAGAACCGTTTACGCAGCGTGACCGAACATTTTCGCGGCGGCGAATTCGAACTCCTTGCACACGAGATCGAGACGGGCAGCCTGAAATGGGAAGAACTGGATCAGGAAGCGTTGCGGGCCGAATTTCTCGGTGCGTGGGAGAAGCTGAACGAGCGTTTTCGCCACGTCCGGATCACGTTGTTGCTGGAAAAGAGCAAACGGCAGAGTTGGACGTCCGAGGAAAAAGAGCAATATCGCCGTCTGCAGCCGGGAGCGGCGAATGAATCCCCCGGGTGACTCCGGTATAATGCGCGGTTCTTTTTTGTCCGGCTATTCATAAGCGGTTGTTTTCGAGGGAATAAGGCATATGGCTAGGGAAAGACGCAAGGAGCAGAACAAGGAGCAGGTGCAGGTTCAGCAGCCAATCGATGCTGAAGCCCGGCGCATGCGCCTTAAGAACCTGATCGTCCTGGGCAAGGAGCGCGGTTACCTGACCTACGCCGAAATCAACGATCACCTGCCTGATGACATGCTCGACGCCGAGCAGATCGAGAACATCATCAGCATGATCAATGACATGGGGATCCAGGTCTACGACGAAGCCCCGGATGCCGAAACCCTGTTGATGAATGAATCCACGCCGGCCGTCGTTCCCGACGAAGACGTGGTCGAAGAAGCCGAGCAGGCCTTGTCCACCGTCGATTCCGAGTTCGGGCGTACCACCGATCCGGTGCGCATGTACATGCGCGAAATGGGCTCCGTGGAACTGCTCACGCGCGAGGGCGAAATCGAAATCGCCAAGCGCATCGAAGACGGCCTGAAGCACATGATCCAGGCGATCTCCGCCTGTCCCACGACGATTGCCGAAATCCTGGCGCTGGCTGAAAAGATCGAACGCGAAGAAATGCGCATCGACGAGGTCGTCGATGGCCTGATCGATCCGAATGCGCCGGAAGAAGCGCTCGCCGAGGAAATTTCCGAAGAAGAACTCGAAGAAGACCTCGGCACCGAGGAAACCGACGACGATGACGGCGCCGCAGTGCAAAACGCGGCCCTGCTGCTGCTGAAGGCGGATGCGCTCGAGCGATTTGCCAAGATCCGCGTGCTGTACAACAAGATGATCAAGGCGCTCGCCAAGAACGGCCCGCGCAGCCGGCCCTACATGAAGACGCAGGAAGAAATTTCCGGCGAGCTCATGTTCATCCGTTTTTCCGCCAAACAGGTGGAAGCGTTGTGCGACGGCCTGCGTGGTCTGGTCGAAGAAGTGCGTTCGTACGAACGCGCGATCATGGAACTGTGCGTGGAAAAAGCGGCAATGCCGCGCGCGTATTTCATCAAGACCTTTCCGGGCAACGAGGAAGATCTTAATTGGGTCGGACGCGAAATCGGCGGCCGCAAGCCCTATAGCGAAGTGCTTTCGCGGTTTGCGCCGGCGATCATGGAGCAGCAGCAGGCCCTGATCGACCTGCAGAAACGCGTCGGCATCCCGGTCAAGGACCTGAAGGAAATCAACCGTCAGATGTCCACCGGCGAAGCCAAGGCGCGCCGCGCCAAGCGCGAAATGACCGAGGCTAATCTGCGCCTGGTGATTTCCATTGCGAAGAAATACACCAATCGCGGCCTGCAATTCCTCGACCTGATCCAGGAAGGCAACATCGGCCTGATGAAAGCGGTGGACAAGTTCGAGTATCGCCGCGGCTATAAATTTTCGACCTATGCGACGTGGTGGATCCGCCAGGCCATCACGCGTTCGATCGCCGACCAGGCACGTACCATCCGCATTCCGGTGCACATGATCGAGACCATCAACAAGATGAACCGGATCTCGCGCCAGATCCTGCAGGAGACCGGGTCGGAGCCGGATCCCGCCACGCTGGCGGTCAAGATGGAAATGCCCGAGGAAAAGATCCGCAAGATCCTGAAGATTTCCAAGGAACCGATTTCGATGGAAACGCCGATAGGCGATGACGACGATTCGCATCTTGGCGATTTCATCGAAGACCAGGCGACCATGGCGCCGTCCGACGCGGCGATCTACACGAGCCTGCGCGATGCCACCAAGGAAGTGCTGGATACGCTGACGCCGCGGGAAGCCAAGGTGCTGCGCATGCGCTTCGGCATCGAGATGAACACCGACCACACGCTGGAAGAAGTTGGCAAGCAGTTCGATGTCACCCGCGAACGCATTCGCCAGATCGAGGCGAAGGCTTTGCGCAAACTGCGCCATCCGTCGCGTTCCGAGCGGCTGCGCAGCTTCCTCGACAATAACTGAGCCGTCGGATCAGTTACCGCGGCGTAGGCTGACCTGGCCGTTCACTGTCAGGTCAAGCGAAGCGGCGGGAGCCACAACAATAGTGAGATAATTCCCCGCAAGGGAAATAGAATGGCCGGGTTCTTCGCCCGGCCATTTTTTGTGCCGTAGTTCATACGGGCCTGTAGCTCAGTTGGTTAGAGCAGAGGACTCATAATCCTTTGGTCCCTGGTTCAAGTCCAGGCGGGCCCACCATATTCGCTTGACCGTCATGTTCGACGAGCATGACGCCGCGCCATTTGCGCACTGAGTTGACCACCCAGATGCGGGAGGCCACAAGCCCGCGCTGTTGACGCGTTCCCAGCCGCCGCCTTCGCCGTCCTGGATCAGGCCGCAAGTCCACATGGGAAAATTTGGGTGATGTGCGGTAACGCAGAGCTGAATTTGCAACTCCAGCGGCGGCACCAGTGGAAGTTGCCGGGCGCGCTGTTTGCACCGATTGAAACGGCTGGCTTTATTGTCAGCCGCAACTGCGACGGCGGTTGATACCGGTCAGTAGTCGTCTTTTTCCTCGACGTCGCGGATCTCGTCCTCTTCCTCTTCGTAGAAGTCTTCCTCCTCCTCCTGCCATTCTCCCGAGTCGATCACCTCATTGACGATGTCGGCGATCCGGCCTCGCACATCCAGTTCGGCCTGGCCGCTGATGCCCCCGGTTTCGACATAAACCTCTTCGTCGTCGTCGATGGTGACAGCGGCGTCCGGCCATTCTTCCTGGAATGCCTGGAGCAACTGGCTCTTGAACCGTTCGTATTCTTCTTCGGTTACTACGCCGAGCAGATCGTGGTTCGCGAAATAGGCGATCGAAAGTGTGGAGGCCATATCGTTGTTCGCTGCAATGAGTGCCGATGGCAAAAGGATACCTAAAGCGGAATTAATTTTCCGCATTTCAAGGCTTGCCGTAAACCAATATGACGGCCGCTCGGGCGCGAACCGGAGCACGTCGCGTGCCAGTTGCTGCTTTTCGGGGCACAGGAAACGAAAAGCGGACGCCTTAACCCTGCAGGATCCCGCGGTCGATCTCCGCGAGCATCGGCCGGCCTAGCAGGGTCAGCGTGACATCGATTTCGTTGCGCAGAATTTCGAGCGCGCGTTCCACGCCGGGTTGTCCTCCGGCAGCCAGCCCATAGAGCCAGGCGCGTCCGATCATGCAGGCTTTTGCGCCGAGCGCGCGGGCCCGGACGACATCGGCGCCACGGCGAATACCGCCGTCAAGTATCACCTCTAGCTTGTCGCCCACGGCCTCCGCGATTTCGGGCAGGGCCTGCACGGCGGACATCGCGCCTTCCAGCTGCCGTCCGCCATGATTCGAAACGATTACGCCGTCGGCACCATGGTCGAGTGCAAGTCTGGCGTCTTCCGCCGTCAGGATGCCTTTCAGCAGCACCGGCCCACCCCAGGCCGTTTTGAACCATTCGACGTCGCGCCAACCCACGCTCAGGTCGTACTGCCCGGCGATGAACTGGGTGATGGTCATGGCATCGGTGGATGCGCCTTTGCTGCCGATGAAATTCTTGAAGGTGATGCGCGGCCCGAGCCCCACATCGAACAGCCAGGAATAATGCCAGGCGAAATCCAGAATCGTGGCGGCGGAAAAGCGGGGCGGAACCGTGAAACCGTTGCGCATGTCGCGTTCGCGGGGCCCTTGCACCTTAGTGTCTACGGTAAGCACCAGCGCGGTGCAGTGCGAAGCGCGGGCTCTTTCTATGAAATGCCTGGTCAAATCGCGGTCTCGCAGCACATAGAGCTGGAACCATTTCGGCGGGACCGTCTCGCGGGTAATTTCCTCTATGGTGCAGGTCGACATCGTGGAAAGGCAGTACGGTACGCCGAACTTTTCCGCCGCGCGGGCGGCGGCCAGCTCTCCGCGGCGGGAAAACAAGCCGGCCAATCCGGTCGGAGCGAGGATGAGAGGTGATGCGTATTTCTGCCCGAACAGGGTAATCGATTGATCCCGCGTGGAGACGTCGATCAACGTGCGGGTGCGAAACCGCCACCTGCGGAAATCCTCCTGGTTGGCGCGCAGCGTGGTTTCGTCCTGGGCGCCGCCGTCTATGAATTCGAATATGGCACGCGGCAGCCGGCGTCTTGCGGACGTGCGAAGGTCGTCGATGTTGATGGCTTGCATGGAGGGGATTGTTTTTATTGTGCGATCATTTTTTCACAACGCTGCACCGGATTCAAATTCCATGCGACGCCGGCGACGGGCTCTGGGCGACGGGGAAGCGCATCCGCTGCGCTTCAGGGACGAGGCGGATTGTCGCCCCAGTAGATCGGCGCAGGATACTTTCGCGGCTTGTGCAGGTCTTCGAGGGATAGAGACGATGCCATCTCCCAGGCAAATTCATTGAAGCGGATCAGCATTTCCTGCACGCGCTGCGGTTCGCGATCGGCGTGATTGTCTTCTTCCGATGGATCGTCCTGCACGTTGTAGAGTTCGTAACGAACCGGCAGGCGCGAATAGGCAATCAGCTTCCAGTTTTCCATCATCAGCGCTCCGCGGAAATCCTCCATGCCCAGCAACATTTCCTTGCGCGGACTGGGTTTCGCTCCGGTGATCGTGTCCCACTGATCGACGCCGTCCACGGGTTTGGTCTGTTCCGCCCTGGCGCCGGCAATGCCGAGCAGGGTGGGATACATATCGGTCACATGAATGCGCTCAGAGATCACGGCTGCGGGTATTTTTCCCGGCCATGACGCTAGCGCCACCACGCGAAGAGAGCCTTCGTACAGGCTTCCCTTGCCGTCGCGATAGGGGCCGTTATCGGAAAATGCCTTTTGTACGTCGCCGTCGCCGGTCGGATACTTGTTCGGCAGCGCCCCACCGTTGTCGCTGTGAAAGACGATCAGCGTGTTGGCCGTCATGCCTTTCTTCCCGATTGCGGCGACGACCATGCCGACCGCATCGTCCAGGGCAGTGACCATGGCCGCGTAAGTCCGGCGCTGTTCGTCGCGGACGTCCTTGTACAATTCCAGGTATTCCTTCGTCGCCCGCAAGGGTGCCTGAGGCGCGCTGAAGGAAAGATAGAGGAACAACGGCCGGGCGGTATCGTGCCTCTCGATCACCCGTGAGGCTTCCTTGCCGAGCAGCGTGGTGCAGTAGCCCTCTTCCCTGATCGGACGCTCGTTGCGATGCCAGTCCGGTTCGTGCGATTGACCGGTTTTGCGCAGGCAATCGAGGTCGCCGTTGAAGCTGCCGTAAAAACTGTCGAAGCCACGATGCGTCGGCAGGTAGTCTTTCTGGTAATGGCCGAGTTGCCACTTGCCGAGCATCGCAGTGCGATAGCCGGCTTCCTTCAATACTTCCGGCAGCAGGCGCTCGCCGGTCGGCAGGCCGTATTGGCTCCAGGGAAGAATTGACAGGGTCTGCAGACCATAGCGCATCGGATAACGCCCGGTAAGCAATGCCGCGCGTGCGGATGTGGAATACGGTTCCGTGTAGAACCTTTCCAGACGTACGCCCCGTTGGGCGAGGGCGTCCAGATTGGGCGTCCTGATCGTGCCGCCGTGAAATCCAACGTCCTTCCAGCCAAGGTCGTCGGCGAGGATGTAAACGATGTTCGGACGATCCGCAGCGCTGACACACGTCACATTGCAACCCAGCGCCGCGCTCAAACCGAGGGTTGCGGCATAGCCCAATAACGCTTTTGCGAATCGCGGGGTGACCCTCATGAATTCCCCTCCTCGGATGGGGCGGATGTTACCTGAGAATGCGACGTCGACGATTTGCCGCTGTGCCTTTTCGGCTATGACATTCGGCGCTGCGTTACAATCGGACGAGTCATGAAAGAGCGTGAAACAATCATCGGCGTGCTCCGCGAACTGGGCCGCCGTCTGTGGATAGTCAGGGCGATTCGTGAGGCCGCGTTTGCAGTCTGCGTCGTTCTGTTTTGCCTTATCTGCTTTCAATTGATCGAACCCGCCCTCGTCGCGGACGTACCGTCCGCCGGAACCGCGATTCGCATCGCATTGCTGGTCGCATTTGTCGTACTGGCCACCGAGGTGGCAAGGCGCAATGCACGCGGAGTGACCAAACGACAGGCCGCCGCGGAAGCCGATGTGCGCGCACACTTGAAGGACGAATTGAAATCGGCGCACTGGTTCCTGTCGGAAAGTCCGGCTTCGCCTTTCGCCGAGTTGCAGATCCAGCGCGCGGCGGCTACGGCTGCCGGACTCGATCTCGCCGCACTCGCTCCGCGCTCGCTGCCCGGCAACGCCCTACTGGGCGCCGGCCTGGGGATTTTGCTCGCTGCGCTGATCTGGATGACCCCGCAACTGTCGGGTTCCCGGGATTCCGGCGGCGAGGCTTCGCCTGTCGAGCATCGTGAGTCCGCCGATCCGCGCGCATTGCTCAAGGACGCGCTCCAGGATGCGGAAATCGTGAAACTCGATCTGGCGCTTCGCAGGCTGCAGCAAGCCGGCGCCTCTCCAGAGGAAAAGATGCGGGCCCTCGCCGATGCGCGGGATGCGATCGATCGGGCGAATATGGACGCGTCCGCGGCGCGCGAAGCAATGGCGAAACTTGCCGAGTCGCTGAAAGCCGATCCGCAGTTCGAATCCGTTGCGCAGGCAATGAGCGAAGGCCGCATTGAAGACGCAATGACGCTGCTGCGCAAGCTCAAAGCTGACGCCGGCACGCTCGAGGACCAGGCTGTCGAACCGGCCGACAAGGGCGGCCGGCCGGAAGACACTGGTGCCCTGGCGCAGGAGAGTGTGGGACGGGAACTGGCCGGCAGGAATGCCGCGGTCAATCAGGATGCGATCAACCGCGTGATCAATACCCTCGAACAGGCAAACGAACGCATCGAAACGCAGAACCGGGTCAACAGCGTCAAGCGGCGCTTGGAAGGCAATCTGGTCGCTACCAGCCAGCGCAGCCAACTGACCGCGAGCCAGTTCGACAATCGTACCAATGCGCCGAATCCGACGCCGGCGCCCGAGACCGGCAGCGCCGATGCGCGCGGTGGCGCGCTGTTCAGGCAGGCGGCGGTGGCGCGCGAAGAGGGCGATACCGCACGCGAAGGCAGTCAATCCGGCGACGCATCGGGCGATTCAGCAGCGCTCCCGCTGGAAGGCGCCGCGACCAGGCGGTTCGATGCGCAGTTGAAACTCGAGACCATTGCGCAGAAATACGACGCAGATGAACAACCGGAAGGCAAAGGCGACCAGGGGTGGTTCTATTCCGCCAGCCGCGAGCAGAAATCCATGCTGCAGGCCGCGGAAGTGCGCGCCCGCGCCGGCTATGACCGTGAAGCGGCGGCAAGCCACGATCGCGTGCCCGCGCGGCAGAAAAACATCGTCAAGAATTATTTCCTGAACCTGCATGAAAGCGAGAAAAAATGAGCACCGTGGCCGTAGACCGGGAGATCCAGGCCTTCCGCGAGCAGTTCCTGCTGGTCCGCGATGAAATATCGCGTGTGATCGTCGGCAACGAAGAGATCATATCCGGCGTCATGACCTGCCTGCTGGCGCGCGGCCATGTGCTGCTGGAAGGCATTCCCGGCGTGGGCAAGACCAAACTGGTACAAACCATGGCGGATGTCTTGCACCTGAAGTTCTCCCGCATCCAGTTCACCCCCGACCTGATGCCTGGCGACATCATCGGCACGAACATCGTCCGCGAGGATGATGCCGGGCGCAAATCGTTCGAGTTCCAGCGTGGCCCGATCTTCGCCAACATGGTGCTGGCCGACGAAATCAACCGCGCCACACCCAAGACGCAGTCGGCGCTGCTCGAAGCGATGCAGGAAAACAGCGTGTCCGCGGCCGGCCGCACGCATGCGCTTGACCAGCCGTTCTTCGTCCTCGCCACCCAGAATCCGATCGAGATGGAAGGCACGTATCCGCTGCCCGAAGCGCAGATGGACCGGTTTTTTTTCAAACTGAAGCTCGATTTCCCGGATGTCGAGCAACTGCACCTGATCATCGACCGCACCACCCGGCAGGCGGAACCTTCGGTGAAGCGGGTGCTCGAGCAAGGGCAGATTTTGCAGATGCGCGAAACGGCGCGTGCGATCCCGGTCGCGCGGCCGGTGCAGGAATACGCGATCAAGGTGACCCTGGCAACGCATCCCGAATCGGACCAGGCTCACGAGCTGACGAAGAAATACGTGCGCTTCGGCGCCAGTCCGCGTGGCACGCAGGCGCTGATCCTGGGCGCAAAGGTGCATGCGCTGATGAACGATCGCGTCTACGTATCCTGCGAAGACGTCCGTGCAGTGGCCTTGACAGCGCTGCGGCACCGCGTGCTGCTCAACTTCGAAGCTGAAGCGCAGCGCATGGATTCCGACGCGATCCTTTCCCGCATCCTGGAATGGGTGCCGGAGCGCACGGAATAGCGAACCAGCGAATAACGAACCCCAGCCTGCACGGCCGCATCGAGGTCTCCCTTGGCTCAGGAAAGCGTGCTGTTCAGCGAAGAATTTCTTCGCCAGCTGGAGCATCTGACGATGCTCACGCGGCGTCCCGTCGCCGGCCATCTGCGAGGGCATCATCGTTCGCGCCGTACCGGCGCGGGCATGATCTTCACCGACTACCGGCCCTATTCCCCGGGCGACGACACCCGCAATCTTGACTGGGGCACCTATCTCAGGCTCGACCGCCTGATCCTGCGGTTGTTCGAGGAGGAGGCCGATCTTCCCGTCTATGTTTTCGTTGACGTCAGCCGTTCGATGGACTTCGGCGCACCGTCCAAGTTCGACTTCGCGCGCCGGTTTGCCGCTGCGATCGCCTATATCGGTCTCATCAATCACGATCGCGTCAGCCTGGTCGCGTTTTCCGACGGCGTGATCGAGGAAATGCCGGCGCGCCGCGGCAAGAACCAGGTCTGGAGATCGTTGCATTTCCTCGAGCGCCTGCAAGCGGCCGGGGGCACCAGCCTGCAAACAGCGTTTCGCAGCTTTTTCGGCGCGCGCCGTACGCGCGGACTGGTCGTGCTGATTTCCGATTTCCTGGACCGCGAAGGATTCGAGCGCAGCTTCCAGGTCATTCGCGAATACCGCCATGATGTTTTTGCCGTTCACGTGACGAGCCCCGAAGAGCTCGAACCGGAGCTCGCCGACGAGGTGCTCCTGGTCGATTCCGAACTGGGCCATTCCACGCGCACGCGGGTGACGCGCGATCTGGTCAGGGCCTATCGCGAGACTTTCATGCGCTATTGCGCGGAAATCGAAGGCTTCTGCCGCGGCCACGGTTGGGGCTACCTGCGCGCTTCCACGCAGACGCCTCTCGAGGAACTGATGCTCAGGGCCTTGCGTGACGAAGGCCTGTTGCGATGAGCGCATTGGTATTGCCGCTTTACCTTTCGGTGCTCGCTTTGATCGTGGTGGCGGGCGTCGTCGCGCTGCTGTATTGGCTCAAGCCGCCTCCGCGAACTGTGATGGTGCCGTCCAGCCTGGTATGGGATCGCGTGCTGCGCGAAAGTCATCCAAGCCCGGACCGGCTGCGCTGGTGGTTGTCCCTGCTGCTGGCGACCCTAATTGCCGCAGCCATCGTCAGCGCAGTCTTGCCGCTGCGCGCGGCAACCTCGGGCGCCACGGGGTCGAAACTCATCATGGTGCTCGACGATTCGCCGACCATGGCGACGCGAACCACCGACGGCGCGACGCGCTGGGATCATGCGCTGGCCAAGGCGCGCGCTTTGATGCAGTCGCGTGCGCCCGGAACCCAGATCTGGCTGGCGGATACCATGCGGCGCGTCGTCACGCCAGCATTCGAGAATCGCGACGACGCTCTGGAGCATCTCGCTGGCGTGCGGATTGCATACGGGTACGCACCTGTGATCCCTTTGCCCGAACAATCCACCGGCATCGAGACGGTGGTGATCACGGACGGAGTTTCGATCAGCTCCGTACCGCCGCAAGCGAGGCTGGAATCGGTTTTCGAATCGGTCGAAAACGCGGGCATCACGGCCTTCGAGGTGCGCGCCCTGCCGGCCGATCCGCGCCGCTATCTGGCCTATATCGAACTGGTCAACGCCAGTGGCATCGACAAGCGCATCGAACTCGCCCTCGCCGGCGTCGGTGGCAAGCGCATCTCCCGCGTGGTGAGTGTTGCCGCGGGCGGCACGCGCAACGAGATGCTCGACATTTCGGACTTCGATGCCGGCCCGGTGCGCGCATCGATCGCGATGCCTGGCGACGGCCTTGCGAGCGACGACGTCGCCTATTCGATCCTGCCGATTCGCCACGTAACGCGCGTTGCGTTGGTGACCAGGGGCAATCCCTTCCTCGAAAAATCCCTGCAGGCCCAGCCACGGGTGAACCTGACCGTCATCGCGCCCGCACGCTACGTCGACGACCGCAACTACGACGCGATCGTGTTCGACCGCTTTGCGCCCAAGATCCGTCCCCATGTCCCCGCGCTGCTGTTTCGACCCTCCCGTGCTGACTGGCTGCCGCCGCCGCAAAAAGAAATCGCCAACGTATCCGTCACTGCCTCGAGCGCGGCGCATCCGCTGCTGGAGAACATTTCACTGCGCGACCTGAATGTCGATCGCGCTCTTCCCGTCGATCTGAAGGAGCGCACGAAAGACGCCGAGTCAGTGCTGGCGAGCGGCCCCGGCGGCGCGCCGCTGATCGTCGCGCACGAGGCCGGGGCGCGCTGGGTGTCGTTTTCATTTGCATTGGACGAATCGAATTTCGCGCTGCACGCCGGCTTCCCGATATTCCTGAACAATGCGCTCAACTGGATGCTTGGCGAAGAAGCCTTCATCGCCCGCGGACTGGGGTGGATCGAAGTCCCCGTGTCCGACGCGCGCGTGGTGGCGGCGGATGGGAAGGAACTGCCGTCGCAGTCCATCGCCGGAGGTAGCTTGTTCGAAGCCGACGCACCCGGATTGTTCGCGGTGGTATCCGCGCACCAGCGCCTGCGCGTCGCGGCGAACCTGTTCGACCGCAGGATTACCGACGTAAACAAGTCCGACCTTGCGCAGAACAAGCCGGACACGGACACGCACATCGGCGCGAGTCGCCCGATTGCATTCGATTCATGGTTCGCGCTTTTGCTTGTCGCCGCAATGCTGCTGTTGTTCGAGTGGTGGAGCTGGAATCGGCGGATGACCGTATGACATTGCCGTTCGTCATTCAAACCACCTGGCCCACGGTGTTGCTCGCAGCGGTGCCGCTGCTGTTCTGGCTGGCCGGCGGAAGCCGAACCCGGCTTGACCGAAGGCATCTGTTGGTGACAACGATTCTGCGAAGCCTCGCAATCATTGCGATCGCACTGGCTTTGATGCGGCCGCAATGGAACGCAAGTTCGGGCGATGTCTCCATCGTCTATGCATTGGACGTTTCCCGCAGCGTGTCTTCCTCCTTCATCGACGCGGCGATCAAGTGGATCGAACGGGCTGATCGCGAAGGCGCGCCGGCGCAGGCGCGCTATCTGGCATTCGCCGATCACGCAGTCATGCTGCAGAAACCCGGGGACATACGCACTATCGCGGTCACTGAAAGTCGCGTGAACGGCGCTGTGTCTACTCCGGGCGTCATCGACCAGGCGGCGACCAATATCGAGCAAGCGCTGGATACCGCGCTGACGGGCCTGGACCGCGATCGCGCGAAGCGCATCGTGCTGCTGACCGATGGCAACCAGACCGCCGGCAACGTCTGGCGAGCGCTGCCGCGGCTGATACGAGCCGGTGTACGCGTTTATCCGATTCCGGCGAAAGTCCGGGAGGACAACGATGCCTGGATCGCGGGCATCGAGGCGCCGGTGGATGTCCATGCCGGCGAATCCGTCACCATGACCGTGCGCGTGATTTCCGCCGTCGACACGGCGGCCAGGGTCTCGCTCAGGAACGCGAAGATCGTGCTGGGCACGCGCAACGTACAACTGAAAGGCGGATTGAATCGTATTGACTTCGAAGCAAAGCTCGCGCAGGCCGGAGCGGCGACGCTGTCGGCCGAAGTCGTCGCCAGGGGGGATACCGTATCCGGGAACAACCGCATGCAGCAGTCGGTCTGGGTCAAAGCTCGGCCGCGTGTTCTTTATGTCGAAGGCGGACCCCCTGAAGGCGCGCGCTATCTGGCCGATGCGCTGATCGGCCAGGGCTTCGACGTGCGCGTCATCGCGCCCGCTGCGCTGCCCGCATCAGCCGCCGGATTGGTCGCTTACGATGCCGTGGTCCTCAGCGACACACCGGCGAAGGCACTTGCGGCCGACGCGATGCTTGCCATCGAATCCTATGTCCGCGACTTGGGCGGCGGCCTGCTGTTCGCCAGCGGCGAGAATGTCCATGGCGAGCAGGGTTACAGCGATACGGCGGTGGAGAACGTACTGCCGGTGCAATTCCGCGCGCAGGAGAAGCGCAAGGATCTGGCGCTGGTAGTTGCGCTGGACCGTTCGTACTCGATGAAGGGCCGCAAGATGGAGATGGCGAAGGAAGCCACCCGTGCCGCGCTCGACCTGCTCGAGGAACAGCATCGTTTCGCAGTCGTCGCCTTCGATTCGCAAACCTATATCGCGGTGCCGATGCAGTACGTTCGTTCCCGGCGCAAGGCGGAAGACCAGATCAGCCGGATCCAGGCCAGCGGCCAGACCAACATTTACCCGGCACTCGGCATCGTCTACCGGTTGTTGCAGAAGACCGATTCCAAGGCCAAGCATGTGATCCTGCTCTCCGACGGTGATACATATCCCGCGGATTTCGAAACCCTGGTCAAGCGCATGACGGCCGAGAAGATCGTCGTATCCACCGTGGCGGTCGGCGCGGATGCGGACCGGACCCTCATGGGCGACATCGCCAGATGGGGCAAGGGCAGGGCATATGTGGCCGAAAATGCGGAATCGATTCCGCAGATCTTCATCGAAGAGACCGAGCGCGCGGTGCGATCCAATCTGCTGGAAGAATCATTCAGGCCCGCCGTCAAACATCGCAGCGCGGCATTCCGCGGCGTGGATGTGGACAGGCTGCCCGAACTCAGGGGATACGTAAGCAGCAAAGCGCGCAATCACGCGGAAATCCTGCTTGCCTCGCCCTCAGGCGCACCGCTGCTAGTGCGCTGGCAATACGGCCTAGGCAAGACTGTTGCATTCACCTCAGACGTAAAAAATCGCTGGGCGTCAAACTGGATCGAATGGCCCGGTTACGGCAAGTTCTGGGCGCAACAGGTGCGCGACCTCATGCGCCGCGATTCCGGCGAAGAACTGGACTTCCGCGTCGTACGCGAAACGGCCTGGCGCCGCAAGTGCGGGTAACCCGGCAGGATGGAAGCACATCCGTCATCGGGCTCGCGCAGAGCGGCGCAGGCACCTATCAGCTGCGCATGCCCGTCGACCGGTCGATGCAGGCTGAACGCTTCGAACTCGTCGACTCGCCGGGGTTGTCGAAACAGGCGTCGCTGCGGGCGGGAACGCGCACACTGCATCATGACTACGCCGACGAATATCGTGCCTTCCCGCCCGACATCGAATTGCTGGGCGCGCTGGCGCGCGCCACCGGAGGGAAAGTCGCTCCGTCCATAACCGAGGTTTTCGCACAGCAAGGCGACGCAAGCAGAACCACGCAGATACTGTGGCCGTGGTTTGCGATTCTGGCACTAGGTTTCTACCTGCTCGACATTGCCGTGCGGCGTTCGCCACTGGCATGGCGCTGGCTCGAGGCCGAATCGACAAACTAGCTGCGGGTTGCTACAAGTCTGAGACAGATGCGATTGCGGCCTGCGACGTAACTATAGGCAACTTTTTCGGTCAGGCCGATGGTGAGGAATATTCCCAGGCCGCCGACGCGCCGGTCCGTGATGGTCGATTCGATGTCGGTGCGCTTACCCGTTGCAAAAGGATCGAATTGCGGCGCCGAATCTTCGTAAATCAATTGAACTTCGCCTTTTTCTTCCTCGAAGGTGATGGAGACCGGGGCGTCGCTGTCGCCCCTGTGGCCGTGATTTACGGTATTGGTGAACAATTCCTCGACAATTAGCGTCAGTTTGTGGCGATCCTCGCTGCCGAGTGCAGCCACCGCACCGAATTCGTCGATTAGTGCTTTGACTTGCTCGAAGGCCCGCAGCCGCGCGGGGAAGACGCGATTCAGGCGGTTCATGTTTTTCTCAAATCGCACAGGCATTTGCCACTTGCAGCAAGGGGCAGGCCCACTGTTATCATGGTGACGTGCATGGTTCTTGCACTATAAATCCGTGACCGGCGATGTTTGCCGACATGACGATCCAGAACCGAAGAGGGCAAAATGACCAAAGTATCGACATTCCAAAGAGATATCCTCGTTTTTGGCGTGCTCTTGCTGGCCGCTGCGTGGATGTGCACGCATGCGTTTGCCGGCGATGCCGGACGCATCAAGGTATCCAAGGGCGACGTACAGATCGAGCGCAACGGCAAGCTGATGGCAGCTCCGGTTGGAGCCGTCGTCGAAGTCGAGGATACGGTAAAAACCGGTTCCGACGGTTCGGTCGGCATTACCTTCCATGACAACAGCTTGTTGTCGGCCGGTCCGAACAGCGAACTGGTGATCGAGCGCTTCGTATTCGACAGCACGACCCACCAGGGCGAGTTCGATACCCGCCTTAAAAAGGGCACGCTGGCCGTCGTCTCCGGCAAGATCGTCAAGCAATCCCCGGAAGCCATGCGAATCAAGACCCCCGCCGCCATCATGGGCGTGCGCGGTACTGAATTTATCGTCAAAGTGGACGAGCCCGCCGCCAACTGATGCGTGTTGCTCTCGCGTCGGCCATCATCGCGGCGATGGTGGCCGGTTGTGCGCTGTTCGGGTCCCAGCCGAACGCAGGTTCCCAACCGGTTCGCTGGACCAAGTCCCAGCAGCCGATCGAACCCGAAGCTTTGCGCCCGTCGGACCGGCCGGCACGCAACGATCTGATCGTCCTGCTGCCCAAGCCGAACGGCAAGATTGGCGGTGTGGTGGTCAGAACCGAAGGCGGCAAGGAACTGCTTCTGGACCAAGCCTACGCTGGCGCGCATATCGACGGTCCCGGCGAAATGCAACCCGTCACGTACGACGCCGAGCAGGCAAGGAGCGAGTTTTCTTCCGTCGTGGCGGCATTGCCCGGACGTCCTGCCACGTTCCTGCTTTATTTCCTGGAAGGAAAAGACGAGTTGACGCCCGATTCCGAGCGCGAATTCGAGCGCGTATTTGCCGAAATCGCGGCCAGGCCGTATCCGGAAATCCAGGTCATCGGACATACCGACGCGGTCGGCAATGCCCAGTTCAACGACCAGTTGTCGCGGCAACGCGCACAACGTGTGCGTGACGATCTCGTCCAGCGAGGCATCGCCGCCGATCGCGTCGAAGTGTCCAGCCGCGGCAAGCGCGAGCCGCTGGTTCCGACTGCCGAAGGCGTTTCCGAACCCAAGAACCGGCGCGTCGAAATCAACGTGCGCTGAGCGTTGCGTACGGCTGATTGCCTCCACGCCCTGCAATCTGCCGTTCACACTTCACCGCCATTCCAGCGCAATGCCAGGATCGTGAGGTCGTCCGAGCGCTCGGTGTCCAGCACGAAGGCGCGAACATCGTCCCTGATCGCATTGACCAGCTGCAGTGCCTCGGTCGCGCCGAACGAGGTCTTCAGTACGGAAAACAATCGCTGCCGTCCGTAAAGTTCATCGGCTGCATTCATCGCCTCCGTAACCCCATCCGTAAACAGGCAAAGCGCTTCGCCCGGCAGCAAGGCATATCGTTCCGGGTTGTAGGCATAGCCTTCGATCACGCACAGCGGCGGGCCCGATTCGCCTTCGAGCCTGGCCGGTAATTTCTGGCCCGGACGCAAACAGAAAGGCGGATCGTGCCCGGCGTTGCACCAGTTCAGTTCGCCGGTCCTCAGGTCCAGAATTCCGGCGAACACCGTCACGAACAGCATCTCGGGATTGTCGCGGGCGATCTCCGCGTTGGCCGCGCGCATGACTTCGCCGATGTCCGCGCCTCGCTCCATCCGCAATGCCGCGCTTTTGTACAACGCCTTGCTCACCGCCATGAAGATACTGGCCGGCAAGCCTTTGCCCGCCACATCGCCGACCATGAAGAACAAGCGGTCGCCATCGAGCTTGAAGAAATCATAGAGGTCGCCGCCGACCGATTTCGCGGGCTCGATCAGGGCTTGCAGGCTGAAACGCGTGTCACCGTAGAAACTCGCGGAAGGCGGAGGCAGCATGCCCATCTGGATGCGTTGCGCGGCCTCGAGTTCGCCGGCTGCGCGCGCGGCCGCTTCGCGCTCCGCCTGCAACGCCTGGCGTAACGTGCGGCGCTGCCGGTCCGCTTCGGCGAGTGTGCCAGTGAGCATGACGCCGAATAATATCGTGCAGAGAGCGACGGGCCAGGCGACGTCGACCAGCATGTGTTGCCAGTAGTAAAGCGCAAACCCCGCCGCCAGAAGACCAGCGATCAGGACTGCATAGATAAATGCCGCTATCCTAGGCTTCACTGCGGGAACGGCGAGAATCAGAATCAACCCCGAAACAAGCAGGACCACGCGCTCCACATTCCTGAGGAATTCCGGCCGCTGCAAAAGGCTGTCCTCGAAGATGCTTTCCAGGATCTGCGCGTGGATTTCGATGCCAGGTATGCGCTGGCCGTTCGGGATGGTTTGATAGTCCAGCAAACCCAGCCCGGTTGCGCCGATGAGCGCAATCTTGCCCCGCATCAGTTCGGGGTCGACGCGTCCGCGCAGCACGTCGGCTGCCGAAACGAAGCGGTCCTCGTCGTGCAGGCCGAAATGCACCCACACCGTGCCGTCGGCATTGGTCGGAATGAAGACGTCGCCGATGCCGATCCCTGTCATGCGATCCGGTTCACCGACCACGACGAAGGCGGGAGTCCGGGTTGCGATTCGCAGGACTTCCATGGACAAGGCCGGTGTCAGCACGCCATCGACCGATGCCAGCAAAGGAACCCGGCGCACGACGCCTCCGCTCGGATCGACGCTCAGCAAGCCGTGCCCTGGTGCGGCGGCATCCAGTTGTTCCAGGCTGCGCAGTGTTCCAGCGAAATGCCGCAGATGCGGAGTCGGATCGCTGCCGCGTATGCGAAACGGCGCAGTCCGGCTGTTGGCAGCGGCGGATCCCTTCTGTTCGACCCCGGCGATGCCGAGTGCCACGGGATGCCGGCGCAGCGTTTCGGCCAGTACGGAGTCATTGCTGGGCAGCTTCGCCAGGCGTTGGGCGAGTTTGAAATCCAGCCTTTCTATCAGACCGGCGATGCTGGCCGGCGACATGCGGTCGAGTTCCGGCATAAGTACATCCACGCCGATTGCGGCGGGTTCATTCTTTGCGATTGCTTCGATGAGTTCCGCCATGGTCGTGCGCGGCCACGGCCATTGGCCGAGTTCCCGCAGGCTCTTTTCGTCGATCGCCACGATGACGGCCGGTGCGGAGGTGCGCTTTCGCGGCACCACTTTCTGATAGCCGTCGAACAGCGCCATGCGCAATTCGTCCAGGGCGGGAAGCGAGGGAAACAGCGAAAGCACCAGCAATGCGACAAGCAGTGCCGCGCCCAGGGGCCGCCCCTGGCCGCCGACCAGCACCGACCGTAAAGTGCGCGCGGCGCGATGGCGCGGCGCGTTCGCCCCCGGGTTTTGGCCGGCTTCGGTCAAACCTCGATTTCCATGCCGTCAAAGGCGGCGCTGACGATCAGGGCCCGATCACCGCGCGTGAGCTGCTCGAAGCGGATGGTTTCATTGAGCACCGACTGGATTCGCTCGTCATTGAACGCCGGCTCGTGATGGAACATGCACAAATGCTTGACGTTCGCCAGTTGTGCCAGCTCCACGCCGACCATGTTGCTGGAATGCCCCCAGTCTTCCTTGACCGACACTGCATCGAGCAGCGAATACATGGCATCGAAAATCACAAGGTCGGCATTGCGGAAGAAGGCGACGAATTCTTCCGTCTCGGCCGGATCCTCGAGCTTGTGTTCGGAATCGGTCGAATAGACGATCGCCTTGCCGTCGCGTTCGAAGCGATAACCGTAGGAGTCGCCGGTGTGACGCTGGAGTTTGGGTGTGACCTGATAACCGGCGATGTCGACGGTCTTGCCGGCTTCGAGTTTGACGAATTCGATGTCGGCGGAAAGCCGGGAGAAGTCCACGGGAAAGCAGGGGGCGGATTGCTGCAGCCGGAACGCCTTCTCGATCACGTCGTGGCAACCGAATATGCGGATGCGCGCGCCGGGAACGTAGGCGGGCGTGAAGAAGGGAAAACCCATGATGTGGTCCCAGTGCACGTGGGACATCAGCACGTTGACCACGATCGGATCGGATTTTTGCGCCGCCATGATGCGGCCGCCGAATGCACGCGCGCCGCTGCCCATGTCGCAAACCAGGTATTCCGCGCGCCCGGTTTCGATCTCCACGCAGGGCGATTGCCCGCCGTAGGTCTGTGCGATCGAAAAATCGAGATCGTTGTCGATGAAGGACCGCACCTTGTCCGGCGAGTCCACGCCCTTGGCGATGGCCATCGAAAGCGCCGTTTCGACCTTGCGGCGGATATCGGACGAAGTCAACGCGACAGGAATGGAACCGCGCGTTCCCCAGAAACGTACCAGCATCCCGTACCTCTCTAGGCCTGATAGGCCTTGAGGGCCGCGGGTGAGAATTTGGCGATTGCTTCCCGCACCGTGGCGAAGGTGTCGAATACCAGCGTAAACCGGCTGATCTCGAAAATTTCCTTCACCACCGGCTGCATCGCCGCGACGACGATCGTGCCGCCCTGCGACTTTGCCTGTTTTTCCGCCAGCATGAAGCAGCGCAGTCCGGCACTGCTGATGTAATCGACCCCGGCGAGGTCCAGCACCATGCGTTCGCAGTCGCTCTTGCAGCGATCGATGAAAGGCACGAGGCTGTTGCGGAAGTCTTCGCTGTTGGCGTGGTCGATCCGGCCCTCGGGCGAGAGCACGAGAACGTCGCCATATGTTTTATTTTTGATTTCCATTATACCGTTCCGAACGCGATGGCAAACCGGCAGGAGGCCGGAAACCGTACGTACGTCGCATGCAAAGGCAAGTCGCATGCCGGCCATTGGACTGCCCCTTCGGGCAGGCGCTTCCCCCCTTGAAAACGCTTGGCGGACCAACCGACGCGACTGCCTATATTAAACCCGAAAACGGGTTGCGCCGGCTGTAAGCCGGAAATCAGGAAAAGACCGGGAAGGTCTCGAACTTGCCTGACAGCAGTTGATCGGCATCCCGGCAGCCGAGCCAGCCGTCGATCACGCTGGCATAGACGCGGCGGAAATCTGTGGTGAAGACGAGGTTGTCGCCTTCGTCCAGCTCGGTCAGGCTGGGTGCCTGCCCATAGTGGCCGCCCTTGACCGGCTTGCCGATGACATACATGTGGTTGGCGGTGCCGTGGTCGGTTCCGAGGCTGGTGTTTTCCGGCACACGGCGGCCGAACTCCGAGAATACGAGCACCGTCACGTCGTTGCCGCGCCCGATGCGGTCCATGTCCTTCATGAAGCCGGCGATCGCGTCGGAGACATAAGTGAGAAGGCGCTGGTGCAGGTCCGACTGCTGAACGTGCGTGTCGAAGGCATTGTGGCGATACGTGGTGTAGTACAGTCGCGTCGGCATGCCGGCGGCAATCAACGAGGCGATTTTCGGAAGCTGCACCGGCACGATCCCGTAGTCGACCGGGGTTTTGTAACCGGACCAGGCGTCGCGCACCAGTTGCGAGGCTTCGCGCGCGCTCTTCGCCACGTCCAGCAGATAGTGCTTCGAAGCACTGGCGTCCGGCTCCATGTCCGGCGCGCGATCGAGAAGCGGACGCTCCTGGTAGAGGCCTTTGCGCCCGAATTTCTCCGGATCGTCGAACACCACCGGTACATGCTCGCGGGCGCGCACCGCCAACGACTGCACCTCGTCGATATTTACGATGAAGTTAGGCGTCGCACGCGTGTCGATCGCATCGGCAACCCGGCCGATCCAGCCGTACTCTTCGCCGCTGTTCGGCGCGCCGGTGTGCCAATACGCCATCGACGTGAAATGCGAGAAGGAAGGTTGCGTGTAGCCGCAGCCGTGCACGACGGCCATCCTGCCGTCCTTGTACAGCCGTTCGAACCCCGCCATCCCGGAGTTGAAGCCGTAGCGATCGTCGATCTTGCGCAGCTTGTCGGGACGGATGCCGATTTTCGGGCGATGGCGGTAGTAGGCATCGTCCGCGTAGGGCACGAGCGTGTTCAGCCCGTCGTTGCCGCCGGACAGTTCGAGCACGACCAGGATGCGGTTCGAAGGCGCCGCGTCCGCGGCCATCGCACGCGAAAAAACCAGTGGCATCGCGCTTGCGCCGAGCGTTGCGAGTCCGGCGCGCAGAATCTCGCGGCGGGTCCAAGGTTTGAGTAGTTGTGTATTCGTTTTCATAAGACTTTTCCTCCTCCCTCTCCGTCTCACGGGGGAGAGGGCCGGGGTGAGGTGGTGGTTGGCTAGTTAACCGAGTTGATACTCCGGCAGCGACAGAATCACGTGCAGCGTGGTGCGCAACGGCTCCTCGAGGAAGCTCGTCGCAGCCGCGAGGTCGGCCGTGCCCAGTTCGTTCGCCAGGAATTTTGCGATCCGCTCATGCGTGCTCGCGTCCAGGGGCACCGACACGAAACGGGCCAGCAGGTAGTCGGTGGCCTCGCGCGCTGTCTTGCAGCCCGCACCCAGCACCATCGCCGACAGGTCGACTTGCGCGGTTGCGCGCGGGATCGGCTTCACTTTCTGCAGAGCCATCTGCCAGCCGCGGAAGCTCGCGAGACGCGTATTGAAATCCTCGTCGCGATCCGCCTGCATCGACATCGAAGTCACTTCCTTGGCTTCGGGCTTGGTGGCGCTGGTGACATCCTGGCCCAGCGCGAGCTTTTCGTTCACGGCGCCGATCTTGTAGTCCGTAAGCGGGTAGCGATCGGGCGGTAGGAAATTGATGTCCGGATACAGCGTGTCGTAGACGAAGTTGCCGCGCGCCAGCAGCAGGCCCGGCGTGATCCAGCTCTTGCCGTTGGCCCAGCCCGCGACCGTCGGCGGATAGAGCAGTTTCTGGCCGAGAGCTTCGGTAAGGTCGTTGAAATCGGGTACGCCGGGCACTTCGGTCAATCCCAATTTCTTGTAAGTCGAAATCACCAGTTCGACCGGCGACTTGATGTGCGTTGCTATCGATGGCGGGGCGTAGAAGTCTTTCGACAGAAAGATCGTTTCGAGCAGCGGCGCGATTTCGTAATTGGACTCGCGCAATCGGGCGCCGAGATCCGCGCGCAGTTCGGGAGAAAGTTCCTGGCGCGCGAAGTAGCGGTAGATCTTGGCCGCAACGTACTCGCTGGTGATCGGTTGCGACAGGATTACGTCGATGACGTCGACGCCGTCGAAGCTGCCCTGTTTGCCGAAAAACGTCTTGGTCGTCGCGCCGTGTTTTTCGGGTGTGACCACAAATT
>WNFL01010443.1_pt1 | contig 32606 bp, 30 predicted proteins | sample 5400361 | NCBI WGS metagenome assembly WNFL01 (sample SAMN13153351, study PRJNA577476) | soil metagenome | isolation source: 40 cm soil on Douglas fir-dominated hillslope | place: USA:California | collected 2013-09-17
CCTGCTTTTGGTCGTTGTTTTTACTTACCGATTCGGTGAGTGCCGATTGGTTATTCATATTGTCCAGGTTGCTGGCTATCCAGCAGCCTGGCAATACCCATGGCATCTACCGTCACGCCGAACGCCGAACGCCGAACGCCGAACGCCGAACGCCAAACGCCAAACGCGTCGTTAGTTCCGCGGAGCTAATTCCGCTAGCAGTTTCTCAAAGCGCGGATCGTTTCGAATCGGCGTCCAGAGCTGATCAGCTTTCAATTGGCCGTAATAAACACCCTCGGGTGTCTTCGCGAGCACCCCAAGTTGTTCAAACGCCAGATCCGGCTCATCCGTCCAGGCGTATACCACCGCTAAGTTGGCCAAAACGCCGGGACCATCCATCGCGTCTTTCGAGATTGGCAGTATTTCGACGGCCCGTCGTGCCTCCTTGATAGAATCCTCCTTCCGCGCGAGCAGAGCGTCGACGATGCCTAGTGCGCTTAGCAGCAGCGCGTTTCCCGGCGACGCTCGTACCTTTTGACTCAATTGCTCTCGCGCTTCAGCAAAGCTGGGGTTCGTATCCGGCCTCTTTCCTTGCAACCGGGCGAGCAAGATAGAATAACACCCGGCCGGTACTGGCACCGTTGCATAGCCAAAGTTGCCGTCGTCTTCACCGCCGATTTCACCGCCCTTCACCTGTTCGAGCAATTGCTTCGCTTTTGGCCAGTCGCGATCATCCAACGCGAAACCTATATTCAAGGACGACACTCCGCGATCCATGGCTGTTGATGCAGGAAGTTCAGCGACCGCCGAGCGAACCGCAGAATCATCACCAGTTTTCATAAAGTTTATAAACCATTCCTTTTGGATCTTAAGCATCGGCTGATCAGGAACTCGATTGATCAGCTGATCATATACCTCTTCGGAGGCGCGAAACTCGCGCATCGCATAAAGCGTATAAGCCAAATCGGAAATCGGATTGGGATTCTGTGGATCGAGTGCGAGGGCTTCCCTGAACTCCAGAACGGCCTTCTCGAAGTGACCCTGCCGGCGATCGATAAAGGCCGGGAGCTCGGTCGCATCAGAGTTGTTCGGCAACCCACGTTTTGCGATTGCGAGCTGCACCCGCGCACGCTCATAGTCGCGGAAGCAGAAATAAAGATGGTAGGCGTAGGTCAGATGAGCCTCGGGGAGATCGGGCCGCAACCGTAAGGCACGGTCGATTGCTGCATCCGCCCAACCGCGTCGATTCGGAGATGGATCATAAGAAATATAGAGGAGATCATGGGCATGCGCGGCTGCGCAATAGGCGAGGGCAAAATTTGGATCGAGTTGGCAGGCTTGTTCGAGAAGAGCAATTGCGTCAACGAGGGGCTTCTCGAAATTTCCACTCGCTAGGGATATTTCGGCGTCAGCGATGAGTTCTTTGGCCCGCAGATAAAGATCGTAGGCTGAGAGGTTGTCGGTAGGCCTTTGTTCAATGACTTTCTTTTCCTCCGGTGAAAGCGTGGCCGTCAATTTGCGGGCAATCGTCTGAGCAACCTCGCTTTGGATCGTAAAGATGTCGGTGAGATCCCGATCATAACTGTCGGCCCAGACCGTATTGTCGTTACTGGCATCGATCAACTCCGCACTGACTCGCACCCGGTTGCCGTTTCGGCGCACCGTTCCTTCCAGAACGTTAGCCACGCTCAAGGCGCTGGCGATCTGCCGCAAATCGCGTCTGGTATCGGCGCGATACTGCATGACGGAGGTCCGGCTGATGACTTTCAGTTGGGCGATCTTAGCCAGGTTGTTGAGGATTTCATCCTGTACGCCATCAGCAAAATAGGCGTCATCTTGATTTGCGCTGATGTTATCGAATGGAAGTACGGCAATGCTTCTCGGGGGAATCTCACTGGCCGCATTGCGCTGTCGTTGCCTCAAGAGTCAAAAAGTAATCAGAATCACTACGCTGCCAAGAAGAATGCCGATGATCCAGCGAGGGCGCCTGAACCGTCCAGGAAGGACAGGTTCGGTTTTTGGGCGCCGTACACTCTCGCTTATTGAGTTGGCAAATCGACCTTGATCTGACAGCAGATAGGTTATGCGCTCGGTTAAATCCGTGAGATGCTTCTGTAGTGGAGGAGTAATCGCATCTAACCAATGCACTGTTCCTAAAAAATAACCGAGGCTACCGCTGGGATTGATGTTCTCGGTGCGGAAAGGAATGACCGCTAATCCGAGAGAGAAAGCGGTAGCAACCTCCCGGCGCACATGCTCTGAACTGTTCGCGCTAGCGGAGAACACCAGGACGAACAGACGGCAGGAGTTAATTCCCTGAATAATCCCTTCGGTCCAATCGGATCCCGGTTTGAGGTCGCGCGGAGCGATCCAGCATTTGATCCCGTCCGACTCCAGGTGCTGGCAAATCTGATCCGCAATAGCTTTGTCGTTGCTAGAATGGCTAATAAAGACCTTCGACTCCATAGAGCGACAGGAGCGTTTTAGCCTGTTTCCTCGCCGATTGCTTGCAAAAAAGGACCTACCAGGAATTGCAAATCGGAGTTCGAGAACGACGAGAATGACAAGGGGCTCAGTCGCAAGCGACACACCCTCCGAGCTATGGAAAACTGCACGCGTTCCAGTGTCCGAAAGCCTTCTATTCAATCGACTGGTTTGTGGTCTATTGTGCCCCTTAATATGCGAGATGACGCACTCAACTCGAACCTTCTCGAATCGTCCATAAGGGAGGTTCGGCAAAAGATACTGACTAAGGAAATCGACATTCGGATTCCAACCGAGATCGCCAAGACGCACCGCAATCTTTCTCCGGGTCGTAACACTTACCTCGCGACCAATGACGAAAACATCCAACGACAAGTCGATCAGCTTGAGTCACTCGATCAAGTGCCGCTCGCCGGCATCCCGATTTCCATTAAGGACTGCTTCGACGTCGCTGGTTATCCCACCAGCTCTGGGTCTCGATTCTATCAGGAACGATCTGGGGTTCGCTTGGCTGATTCCGCGGTGGCCCAACAAGTACGCTCAGCTGGTGGGATCGTCACGGGGAAGACACACCTCAATCAACTGGCCTACGGTCTGACTGGTGAAAACCGAGATTTTGGAAACTGTTTGCAACCGGGCAATCCGACATTGCTCACCGGGGGATCCAGCAGCGGAGCTGTCGCCAGTGTTTTGGAAGGCTCAGCCATGTGCGCAATCGGGACCGATACCGTCGGTGTCTCGGCGTTGCCAAAGAATGCACTAGTCGAAATTCAGATGGTTGCTGCTACGCAGCAATGACAAATGACAGATGACAAATTACCTCGGTCACGCCTGAGTCGTCTTAACGTCCTCGTGCGCAAAAGGTCGCGGGGACGATCCATGCCTGACAAGATGCGCGGTTGCCACCTAGAGATTGGAAGATCCGTAAGCCAACAATTTGTCATTTGTCATCTGTCATCTGTCATGGCTGCGTAGCAGCTCATGCCTGAATTTACTCTGACCGCGGAGTCAACCCATAACCGTTGGAATCGCGATCTCTCGCCGCAACTAACCGTTGGTTCCGATTCAGTGATCCATATTGAGTGTTTGGACTCGAGTGGTGGGCAGGTCGGACCTGATTCGACTTTAGCCGACTTTCTGGCCATCGATCGCGACAAGATTCACACGCTGACCGGTCCGGTCTTGGTCGAAGACGCGCAGCCTGGTGACGTTTTACGGGTCGAATTTCTGAAAATCGCGCATCGCGGTTGGGGATGGTCGAGCATCATCCCGGGCCTGGGATTCTTGCCGGAATATTTTCCTGAGCCGTTCTTTTTTAGATGGAAGTTGGATCAGAGTGTTACTCGATCGCTGATTCCTGCAATTGTTCCATTGCGCCCGTTTTGTGGTGTCGTGGGGGTCGCGCCAGGCCAGGAAGGTGAATTCCGGACGCGTGCTCCAGGAGTTTTCGGTGGAAACATCGATGTGCGCGATCTCACTGCCGGGTCGACGCTTTATTTACCAGTGCAAACTCCAGGAGCGCTTCTATCTCTCGGGGATGCCCACGCCGCTCAAGGAGATGGGGAAGTTTGTATCAACGGGATCGAATGCCCGGTCGATGTGACTGTACGGCTAAAACTCCTAAAGAACAAAAAACTGAGTGCACCGTTAGTCGAGAGTGCGTCATTGCGCCGAGAAACTGCCGGAGAGTGGATCATGGTCGAGTCGGACCCAGAACCTTTGGCAGCTGCGCGCCGGGCCACTCTTCGCATGGTTGAGTTCCTGATGGAGCAGTGGGATTTCTCTCGGGAACACGCCTACTTGCTTTGCAGTGTCGCGATGGATCTGCGTCTGGCGCAGGTAGTAAACGTCCCGATGGTGACGGTTTGCGCGGGACTGGCAAAGTCAATATTTGGTGTCCAGTAGCAGCGCCGCATACGCTATTTTCGCACGGACGCGTCTTTTTTTGCTTTCGTTTCCCAGGCGGACAAACTACTGGGACCATCGTCGCGACGGCCGTCATTAGTCCTCATCCTGACACAGTTGCGCTTCGGCCGGACCGCTCTTGACTGCTGTCTCCTGCATTCGGTATTCAGTATTCCGGCTGTGTTGGCATGTCGTGTGCCGATCCTCACGCGCATGATCGGGATCGGGACAAAGGTTTCGTTAACCTACTCAACTTATAGGTCGATGGAACTGCGCCATCTGCGCTACTTTGTCGTCGTCGCGGAAGAGCTAGACTTTTGTCGCGCGGCGGAAAGATTGAGGATCGCCCAACCTCCATTGAGTGTGCAGATTCGCCACCTCGAAGAAGAGTTGGGAGTTCAGTTGTTTTATCGAGTTAAGCGGCGGATCACGCTTTCGCCCGCCGGTGAGGTTTTATTCAGTCAGCTCGAAGGCTGCTTCGGGAGGCGGAGCAAATCGCCGATCAGGTCCGTGAGGCGGCCTCCGGTAAAACCGGGTCGCTCTCGATTGGCTTCGTCGGTACTGCGATGTTTTTTTGGAAACCGAAGAAGTGGTCCGGGAGAGGTTGATGGTGGCGCTGCCCGAAAGACATCGGTTTCGCGAGCGAACTGAAATCGCTTTGGCCGACCTCGCCGATGAACCGTTCCTGATGTGCTCGATCAACTGCGAACCGGGCTTACACAAATTTTACCTCGGGTTGATTCAGGATGCCGGCTTTCGGCCACGAGTCGTTCAAGAAGCTACGCACATCCAGACTCAGGTTGGGCTGTTTCCGCGGGAGTGGGGATTTCTTTGGTGCCATCATCAGCGGCGAGCCTACAACAGGCTGGTGTTGTCTATCGGCCTCTTAGCGTTCCGCAAGCAAGTCTCAGCAAATTGATGGTGTGGAGGAAAGGACCGTGCCCGGTTCATCTGACTGGTTTTTTAGGAGCTGTCCGGCAGGCCGCGGCTTTGTTGCGTACGAGCGCGGCAATCCGACGCGCTCGCCGGCCGGCTCCAGAAGAGCGCTGCTACGCAGCGATTACAAATGACAGATGACAAATTACAAATGACAGATGACGTAGCCCCACGCCGGAAGGGTCTTGCTTGCGGCGCGCGTAAGCTCATTGTGAACCTGAGGGATCGCTCCCCAAAGATCTGGTTCGTTCATCAGCAATCGTTTCCCGAGCACCGCACGTGTCCCCTAAAGCCTTCGCTAAGGAGGAGCAGCTCCTTTATCAGATTTGTCATTTGCTATTTGTCATTTGTCATCGCTGCTTAGCAGCGCGCTACCAGCCTAGAATCCACGCAAAAATGAGTGGCGCTACGATTGTGGCATCTGATTCTATCACATACTTCGGCGTATCGAGTGAGAGTTTACCCCAGGTGATTTTCTCGTTCGGTACCGCGCCGGAATAAGAACCATAGCTGGTCGTAGAATCACTAATCTGGCAAAAGTAACCCCATCGTGGGATACCTTCGCGTTGCAGGTCCTGATGGAGCATTGGCACAACACAGATCGGGAAATCTCCCGCAATACCGCCGGCAATTTGGAAAAATCCGATCGATGAGCTAGCTGAGGTAGCCGTGTACCAGTCGGCCAACCGGATCATGTACTCGATGCCCGTGCGTACAGTATGAACGTTCTTTACCTCGCCTGAGATGCAGTGGCCGGCGTACATATTACCCAACGTTGAGTCCTCCCATCCCGGAACAAACATCGGTAGTTCTTTCTGCATTGCGGCGTAGAGCCAGCTATCCTTAGGGTCAATCTGATAATATTTCTTCAACCGGTCGTCCTTAAGAATTCGGTAGAAGAATTCGTGGGGAAAAAAACAACGCCCGTTCTTATCGGCGTCGACCCATTCCTCCAGTACCGCCTTTTCGATACGCCGCATCGCTTCCGCCTCCGGGATACAGGTGTCGGTAACTCTGTTCAGGTGCTGGTCGAGGAGCGCTTGTTCGTCCTCAGGACGCAGCTCGCGCCAATTGGGAATGCGCCTGTAATGGTGGTGCGCCACCAGATTGAAAACATCCTCTTCGAGATTCGCTCCGGTGCAGCAGATCGCGTGGATTTTGTTCTGCCGTATCATTTCCGCCAAGGAGAGCCCCAGCTCGGCCGTGCTCATAGCGCCCGCCACCGTTACTAACATTTTTCCACCTTTCTCTAGATGTCGCTGGTAACCTTGAGCAGCATCTTTAAGGGTGGCTGCGTTAAAGTGACGATAATGGCGGGAGATAAATTCTGTAATGGTGCTCATTGGAAAAATAGCAGATAGAAGATAGCAAATACCAAAGGAAAGACGACAAATCACCAATGATGATTTTCAAAGGTCGCGCGTCTTCCTAAAAGAGGGATGAACAAGTCAGCTCGCTAAACTAGTTCCAGGAAAAACATGACGGATCGTATTCGTTCGGGGATGCCCGCTCCACCCATTAACCCACCGCGTTCGCGGCATCTGTCATTCTTCATCTGCTATTTGCTATTTGCTATTTGCTATTCGCTGGCTGTCGGCTTCGCTGCCGACACCACCGCAAGCGGCGAGAAGATTTTTCAAATGCGCTGCTTCGTTTGCCATGGCCGAGATGGGCGAGGCTCGGGGCCCGCTTCACAAGGACTTGCGCAGAAGCCGCAGGATTTGACCGACCCCAACTGGCAACACAGTGTGACCGATGAGCAGATCAAAACCGTCATTCAATCTGGTGGCGCGATTTTGGGAAAGAGCGGAGCAATGCCGCCTAATCCGGATCTTACGAATGACGATCTGAATTCGCTGTTAGCGTACGTGCGTCAATTGGCGGGAAAGTCTTGAATACCGGTCATACAAGAGGGCGCAGAGACGGATTTTTCACAGAAGATCCTAGCGCGGAGAGAAAATGGGTCTAGGGCAGGTAGGGCAAAACAGATCCGGGCAAAGGCAGGATCTGTGAGCCTAGGCCCTGCGTGTCATTCGCCAAACCTTCGTCCCGACCGGCGCTGGTGCGTTCCTCAACCGAACTGTTAGAGCGCGCCAACGTATCCGCCATAGTCCGGCGACTGCTAGACCAAAGAGGAAGCATAGCGGTGGCACATCGTAAAATATGTGAGGCAATTCGGCCAAAATGACACGCAGGGTCCAGGCTCACAGATCCTGCTTTCGCCGGATCTGTTTCACCCTACCTGCTCTAGACCCATTTTCTCTCCGAGATCTCTGCGATCTTCTGTGAAAAAAGTCCGTCTCTGCGCGCTCTTGTAAGAGCCAAATCCTGTAAGCAGCGCGATGAATTCGTGTTAACGATAAGGCGCATATGTGGAAATTGGTTGCTATTTCAGGCGCGCTGTCACTTGGAATTTTCTCACTCTTGGCCGACGAACCAAACCTCAGAGTGGACGGTGCATGGATGCGAGCGGTCCCCCCTTCGGTCTCTGATACCGCGATTTACTTCACGATCACCAATCTGGGAAAAGACAAGGTGGCATTGACTGGCGGCAAAACGTCGATTGCGAATTCCGTCGAACCGATGGTCATGACCAAATCAGGCGAGGGAACTAAGCAAGAGCTTGGAATGGCGTCGGTCGATTCGCTGGAAGTTCCTCCGGGTGAAAAGTTGGTGCTCGAACCGGGCGGGAATCACCTGATGGTGATGGGCTTAAAAAAACACCCGGCGGAAGGTGAGAAAGTCGATTTAACGATTACATTGGAGCCGGGTGACCACGAGATCCGGCTGGAGGTACCGGTTTCTCGAAAACCGATTCCATGAGCACGTCTATCCTTCCCAACCAAGAGCTTCATCCGAACGAGCACCGGCCATTCTGGTCGAATTGGCGAATCTGGGCTGCTGCCGTGGCACTCCTCTTCGCCTTGGGAATCTCAATTCTCTTTGGCTCAAAGCAGGCAGCGCAGCGGGGTTACTTTGGTCAGCGTTTGTTTCCTCCCAAGGAAGCTTTCGATTTCAATTTGATCAACCAAGATGCTCAGCCGGTTCAACTACATGAGCTACGCGGCAAAGTGGTTTTGTTTCTTTTCGGTTTTACCCATTGTCCTAACGTCTGCCCGGCTTCGTTGACCAATTTGGCTGCGGTTTACCAGAAACTGGCACCGGAACAGCGCAAACAGGTCCAGATTATGTTTTTATCTGTCGACGGACAGAGAGATACACCGGCGGTATTGAAAAACTATGTCCCGTGGTTTGATCCCAGCATTATCGGCCTAAGCGGACCGAAGGAAGCCATCGACCGGACCGTTCAAGAATATGGCGGAAGTTACGACATAGTCCCTGGTTCTTCGAAGGATCCCAATGATTACGGGGTAAGCCATTCTGCCTACATCTATTTAATTAATCCAAGCGGCCAGCTCGAGCTGCTCTACGACAACGAAAAACTCGCTGACACCGATCGAATGGTCGGCGATATCCGCAAGATTCTGGCTGAGAAAAAGTAAGGTTGGCGGTTAGCAGTTAGCAGTTTGGTGCTGCTTGTTGTTTCCACACGATCCGAAGTATCGAAGGTTGGCAGCGCACAGGTCTCTCTCTACTAGGAGGCGCCCTTTTCGATCGATACGTTTGTGGCCTTAATTAGGGCAGATACCGAGTCTCCGACTTTAAGCTGCATTTCACGAAGGGATCGAGTCGTGATGACGGCGGCGACGGGTCCAATTGCTGTATCAATGATTACTTCCGAAAGCACTTGCTCCGAAGTGATCTCGCTGATGGTACCGGGAATTTTGTTTCGAATACTCTGGCTCATTTGACGATCGTCGGATCTTGAAGATGAGAATGCAACGGGAAAGGGGAAGGTGTCGGCGTATCAGCGGGTCGAACCCGAACCGATTTTGGAGTTTGCGTTTCCAACGGTCCTTCAGACCAGTCGCGCTACCGTGCCGATCAAGCACCAAAGCCGGGCACAGTCGAGTTGTTGCTAGATAGCGGCCCAAATGAACCAGAAACTCTTCAAAACACTTTTTCGCAGCGAGGTCTTGACAAGTTCGGCTTCATACAAGCCTGGGCTAAGCTCCCTTGACCCTTCGGGCCGCCAAACGCCAAACGCCAAACGCCGTCGCTTTCCCGGTTGCGCGCTTCTTTTGCTGGTTGTAGACAAATGATCGATGGACGCGAAACGAACATTTATCTCGTTAATCATATTCTTCTTTTTCGTTTCTAGTTGCCCAAGACAAAAATACCAAGGGCACCTCTTCCGTCCCAAGCGAGCTCGAGGCGATCAAGGTAGAGCTCAAGGCGCAGCAGGATAAGATCGAGCAACTCTCGCAAGAGATCGCTAAGCTGAGCGAAGCCATCAAGGAGAGCGAGGCCAATCGGGAGAAGGCTGCGGGCGAGAAGTCTCCGAGTTCCACACCGCCCCCTAAAGCCATGGCAGCGAGCCCGACTCCGACTCCGCCTGCAACGCTCGGCGTGGAAAACCCTTCGCCGGTCGAACCAAGCGGCACTCGGTCCCATGTCGTCGCTAAAGGTGAGACGTTGACTCAGATTGCGAAACAGTATGGTGTGACGGTCGAAGAGATCCAACAGGCTAACAAGATTCAGGACGCCAAGAAGCTGCAGATTGGTCAGACGATCAAAATTCCTGGAAGCGCGTCTCCGTCAGCGACTCCGGAAGGCGAGAAACCTTAGGAGCGGCCCGTCTGCTTGTTTTCTCACTTATCTTGCCGATCGATTCCAGTTCCGGCGGGCTGCTAGGCGTTGACGTTCGCAACAAGACTGGTAATATTTAGCTATGCCCGAGAGGACGCAGAAACCACCAGCTCCGGCTCCGTGGGAACCAAAACAGGGTGACGGAGATGGTCCGCGCTCGCCGGATGTTTCGAAGCCGGATACCAAAGATCTTTTAAAGCGGATGCGCAAAGTCGACCCCAATCAGTCGAAACGTTATCGGCAGCGTACCGGTCAGTGAGATGGATGTGCTCCAGTCTCGCGATCGGTTTTCGGTAGTTCCGGAAACTCAGTCGGCAGAATCGAATGATTTTGTCTCCGTCTTAAGAAGACGAGGAGCGCTTACGCGACCCGTGACCGCGGTCGGGCCCCCGGCAATCACCGAGACCCAAGCGACCACGATTCTGGCGTTCAAGTTCGCCGATGGAGTTTTGGTCGCCGGAGATCGGCGCGCAACCGCCGGAAACGTGGTCATGTACGACCGAGCGGATAAGGTGCTCGAAATTGACCGCCATTCGCTCATGGCAATTGCGGGGTCGCCGGCCACTGCCTGGGAAATGGCTCGGGTTCTCGAACACTCATTTCAATTTTATCGTCGAAGTCAGCTCCAGGAGATGAGTGTCGAGGGGAAGGTACGCGCTCTCTCCAAATTACTTCGAGACAATTTAGGAATGGTTATCCAAGGAGTCGGGGTCGTGGTACCGCTCTTTGCTACTTTCGATGCGAAGGCGGTTGAGCCGGCGAAGGTCTTTTTTTACGACGCCATGGGCGCTCAGTTTGAAGCCGCCGACTTTGCGGCCAGCGGATCGGGTGGGCCTTCAGTTCGTAGCGTCCTTTATTACGAAAATACCTGGGGTCAGAAACCGATTCGAGAGCTTGATCAAGCAGCGGCGATCACGATCGCGTTGCGTGCCTTGGATACTGCAGCCGAGGCAGATACCGCAACTGGTGGCATCGATCGGCATGGGAAGATTTTTCCAATCATCAAGGTTATCGGTCGGGATGGTGTCCAATCCATTGAACACGATGAGCTCGCCTCACGCTTTCAGGCCGCTTTAACATGATCGACGAACCGTATCGTTGGGTAGAGGCAATTGCCAATCGCCGGGAGTACATCGAACACGAACTCGCAGGTGGAAGTCCTACGATGGCTCTCAGCTGTGCCGAAGGGGTTTTGCTGTTCACATTTGGCAAAGAACGCAAAAAGATCTTTGAGATCTACGATCGCATAGCCATGGGAGGAATTGGACATCCCGGAGATATCGAGCGATTGCGGATGCTGGCAATCGAGCTTGCCAGTACCGAGGGATTCACGCGGTCCGCAGCCGACGTTTCGCTCCGGCGGATGGTAAATTACTCATTCAGTCCGACGCTTAAACAAGCATTCGAACAAATTTATGGAGCGCCTTACCTCGCGCGTTTACTCTTTGTAGAACTCGGCGACGAACCGGATCTGGATCTTTTTGTCCGACTTGACTACGATGGCGCCATGCACGCCAACGCCATGGTGCCCGGAAAATTCCAAGATAGTTTCGGCGTCATTTCTGGTACGCGCCGATCAACGGAGGCCATCGAGGCTTATCTGCGCGGAACCAAGATAGGCGGACTGGAAGAGGCGGCAGCAAAAGCGATTCGGGCGTGGGGCATTGGACTATTCATGGCCGACGAAGAGCATCGCGAAACGCCCGAAGAGAACGTCCTTCATGAGTTCCTGCGCGAGCGGCTGAAAGAGTATACAATGGAAGCAGCTTTGCTGGAACGACGTTCCCGAACGCGCATGGCATTTGTTGAGCTGGACGAAAAAAAGCTAGCCAAGTCGCTGGATCCGTTCCGGACTTAGTGGAGGTGCGCCCAATGCCAGAGCTGGGCAAGAAGGTTCTCCTGGTGGGTCGCCAGCTGCTAGCCTGGGTCGGGTTGGTCGTTCTGTTTCGACTGTTTATTCTTGTCCTGCAAAACTCTCCGCCCGCCTCTTCCGAGACTCCGCGCGTCGAGCCTCGGATTTTGCCTGGGATTTTCGATACGGTCATCGTCGACCCTGGTCATGGTGGTTCTGACGAAGGTGCATCTGGCCACAATCTGAAAGAAAAAATGGTTACGATGGAGCTGGCGCACCGGATCGTGGCGAAATTGAACGCTCTCGGATTTACCGCGATTCTCACTAGAGAAAGGGACGAATTCGTGTCGCTGCCCGAGCGGGTGGCGATCGCCAATGCTGTTCCGGGCGCGATCTTTATCAGCTTACATTGTAATTTTTCCGATAACCCGACTGCTCATGGCGTAGAAATTTATCGCTGCGATTCGAAGTCGGAAGGAACTAACATCCGAGTGACAATGTCCTCAGGTAATGCCGAAGCAATTTCCGACGTGGAAAGCCGATTAGCTCAAGCGCTCGGTGATTCTGTAATGGAGCGGTTGCATTGCGAAAGCCGGGGCCTGAAGATTGCTAATTTCTATGTCGTTCGGAACGTCAGTTTTCCGGCGGTATTAGTCGAATGCGGATTTCTGTCGAACGCAGAGGACGCCAAACAGCTCGCCGACGAGGGTTACCGAGAGAAACTTGCCCAGGCCCTGGCTGGTGGGATTGCGGCTTATCGCGCGCTTATGGCTCCAAATGGAGTAAAATCGGTTAGTATCAATCCAGATACCCGGTCGATAACCGCCTCCCGATGAAAACGATTTTTGTATTGGGTTGTTTTCTCTTGTGGTCTGCCGCTGCCTGGGCAGATGACCTTACGCGAGCCGTTCAGCAACGCTTGAAGGACCGGGGATTTTACTACGGTGATGTCGATGGTCAGAGTGGATCGGAAACCTCGGCCGCAATCCGTCGATATCAGATTCGGTACGGACTAAAGGTAAACGGCGAGCTGAATCAGGAGACGCTGAATTCTCTTGGCTTGTCTGCTAACAATCTCCCGGCGGCGCCGGCGACGACACCCCGAATTCCAGGGACGAATCAACCCAGCGGTAGCGCTCGTTCTAACCCGACACCCGAGGCGACGCAGCGTGACCAGGTTCCGTCAAACGGCGACGAAGAATACGTTGATCCGAGGAATTACCCTCCATCTGGCCAATATCAACCGCGCAGTGAAACAACGAATTATCGAGTGATGTACGCTGGAACGCTGTATGCCGGAGCACCCGGCCAGGTACAGCAAAGCGTCATGCAGGCGGTACAAAATCAATTGGCGAGGTGGGGATTTTATCGTGGTGAAATTGACGGTCAGCCCGGTCCAGACACCATCAGAGCCATACGCGATTTCCAGGAGCAGAGCGGATTCTGGCCCAGCGGAAAATTGGATAACTGGACCTTGCAGGCCTTGCGTGCGTTGCCCGGGCAGCGCAATGGTCCCCCGATTCGGAGAGCGCCCGTCGATCGTCGTTTTGGTCCCGGTCCTTTCTTCCAAGAGGACGAACGGGAAACGTGGGTCGAGTAAGAACGGCTCGCAGGAAGCGTACGAACTATTGTCCGAGAGCGGCCAGGTACTCGGTTGCCGCGGGGCTTTTTAGCGAGGTATCGCCGCAATTATTGTTTAGATTCAGCGCTTGCGGTGGCCCACCAATTGCTCTTCCATAGCCGCCGAAATGGAAGCTACAATAGAGCGTTTAGGCGAGGCCCAGTTTCCGTCACCTCTACGCCACGGTCACTTCGATAAGTTTAAATCTGAGGGTCTGCGCGTGTTGCTCGATGACACCATCACCGGCGCAGAACCGAACCCGTCAGATGCTAAGGCGCCACGAAGTTTTGAGCTCGCTGGCCTCCGGGAGAAACTGTTCTTCGACCCGCCAAAAACGACTGCAGCGATCGTGACCTGCGGCGGGCTCTGCCCTGGTCTTAACGATATCACGCGTGGCATCGTGATGGAGCTGTACTCGCGATATGGAGTGACGCGAATCTACGGGATTCGTTATGGATACGAAGGATTGGTCCCACGCTATGGTCATGTTCCCCTTACGCTAAGACCCGAATCAGTTTCCACCATTCATACCTTCGGAGGAACAATTCTGGGAAGTTCACGTGGACCGCAGAACGTGGTTGAAATGGTTGATCATCTCGAAGAGCTGGACGTCGATATCCTATTCTTAATCGGAGGCGAAGGAACCTTGCGCGGAGGCGAAGCAATGAGCACTGAGATCCGCCGGCGTAACCTTAAGAAAAGTGTGATTGGGATTCCCAAAACTATCGACAACGACATCATGTACATCGACAAGAGTTTTGGGTTTGAAACGGCGTTTGCGGAAGCGGTGAAAGCGGTTTCTTCAGCTCATGTCGAAGCGTTAGGCGCCGTCAACGGAGTCGGACTAGTAAAGCTGATGGGACGAGAATCAGGATTTATCGCGTGCTACGCCTCTTTGGCAGGCCAACACGTCAATTTCTGCCTGATTCCGGAAGTGAAGTTTGCTTTGGAAGGTGGGCGAGGGCTGCTGGAGATGCTGCGTCATCGAATCGCTCGTCGGAAACACGCAGTGATTGTTGTTGCTGAGGGAGCGGGACAGGACTTGATGCAAAAAAGCACGGAAAGACCGGACGCTTCGGGCAATCATCGGCCAGGGGACATTGGCCTATTTCTCAAAGAAAGGATCAAGGAATTTTTCAGGACGCGTCGGATGGATATTAACCTGAAATACATTGATCCAAGTTACTTGATTCGAAGTGTTCCCGCGTCGCCTCAAGACAACGTTTACTGTACACGGCTGGCCCAAGCCGCGGTCCACGCTGGCATGAGTGGACGTACCAGCATGTTGGTTGGGCGATGGCATGGTTCATTCGTGCATATTCCATTTGGTGCGGTTACCAAGAGCCGCCGCAAGGTTGATGTGGACGGTGACCTTTGGTTATCGGTCCTGGAGGCTACCGGTCAACCGGCCTGGATGTGCTGAGGACTCGACCGCTCCTTTAAGTGCGGCGGTTGGCTTAGCTTTTGGATGGCTCCTAAAGAAATTCCAGATCATCTGAGACGCATCGAAATCGAGACAGACGTTTCCAAGGAAAAAGAAATAAAACGGGAGTGTGCTTCCCGGCCAGGTGTGGCCGCCGCCTACCACCCGGCAAAGAACCACATCCGTGTCATGCCTTCCGTCTGCCCATAAGAATTTCTCCGGATAGCATTCATCATTCGGATTCAGATCAGCCATCGGCAATTGGAGATAGCGGCTTTTGCAGCCATCGGCCCGGGACCAATATTCGACTGTCTCTTCCACCCCGATTACCTCTCCACCGTCATCAGTGATCCGGCCGCCATGGTACGGAACCACCGGATCAGTGGTGCCATGAATTTCCAGGACTGAGACGGAGTCCTTTGGTCGAAATCTTTTGGAAAACGGAAATGCCAATTGCCCGGAGACTGGAGCAATCGCGGCGAAAAGCGTCGACCGACTTGCCGCCAAGTAGTGACAGAAGATTGCCCCATTTGAGAATCCAGCCGCGTAGATTCGATGCCGATCGATCGGGTACTCCGTGTTTACCTTTTCGAGAATCTTATCCACGAAGGCGACATCATCGATGTCTTGCCGATAGGATTGAGCCATCTCATTTTCGCGGCCATCGTTCCAATTCCCAGCAAACGCCTCGGGAAAGATGGCAATGAAATGGTTGGCCTCGGCGATTCGGTCAAAGTGGGTCAGATTAATAATGGACGAGGCGCCATGGCCGGCCTCTTGGGTGCCGTGGAAAACGAAGACGACCGGAATAGCTTCCTCCAAGAGAGTCGGTACAAACATTCGAAAGGTGCGATCTTGTCCTGTTCAAAACTCTCTCTTCGCTAGCTTCTGAAGCACTTCTTCCGTAACGCATGGCTCAGCACCTCACCGGAGGCCGCTAAGAAAGATTCTTCAACAAAGAGGTCGCAAAGATCTCAACGAAGGGGACAAGTACCACCTTCTTTGGGATCTCCGTGAGCTCCTGTTCAAAACTCTGTCTTCGCTAGCTTCTGAAGCACTTCTTCCCTAACGCATGGCCAGCACTCACCGGAGGCCGCTAAGAAAGATTCTTTAACCAAGAGATCGCAAACATCTCAAAGAAGGGGATTCAATTGGCCGTGTCTTTTGAAGGATGTGAGACCGCGCTATGAACCCGAATCGCCCTCTTTGAGATCTTTGCGACCTCTTTGTTGAAGAATCTTCTTCGTGATCTCCTGTTTGAGCAAGTATCGCAAATTGCACGGTTCTCCCCATCCCGTTAGCTCTCTGGCATGATCATCGAACCCAGGCGAGCCAAAAATCGCAGCAGATAAATCAGGTACCCAATCAGCCCGCAGAATTGAACGCCGCCCAGAAGAACATGAAGTTGTCCTGCGATAAATAGGTGCGGAAAACAGAGAATTGTGATGGCTGCGCCCAGATGAAAACAAAAGAGAAGAGGCACAATCCAGCGAATGTTCTGTTGCTGGTCTCGATGCAAGCAATCCAGCAGTTCCCGGCTCAGCTCAGCGGATCGTCGACCAGCTCGCTTAATGAGCCGAGTATCGACTACAAATATTAGCCAGACGATCGCCGAAAAGAGGGCGAGCAATGCGAACCAGCTGGCGGGATCGGCGATGTGGGTAAAAGCAACTGATTCAACCAAGGCGGCACTGAAGTAGAAGAAATTGTGACTGAAATCGAGTGGCCAACGGATGACCGTCAGCGTGTGGCCAATTGAGCGGGACCAGAAAAGAAATATCAGGAGCAACGCGTTCAAAACATAGACCAGCTGGTCGAGGCGAAGATGAATGAGCAGTTGCGCCGAGTTGTCGCAAAGGAAATACAAGGCTACTCCCTGAATAATGCTGGTCAGGGTCAACTCGATATTGATCACCAGATTGTCTAAACGCTCGCGCTTCGGATCACATTCTGAAATGATCGTTTTCGGCCCGAAATCAGGCTCCAGGGAGGAATTTGGCATTGCCTAGTTTGGTCTCTGCACTTTACCAATTTGAGATGGCGAGGGAATCTGATTCTTCCATCGGCTCCTCGTTCAGTTATTGGAGACGAGAAGGGCGGATGGTAGGCTCTTCAGTTAAGGGTAGGAACGCAGAATGAAGACCGATCAATAAATGATCGTTGGGAAAACCAAAAGACCGCGCAACGTCGACGCCCCTAGAGCCGCCGCTATCCTCTATGGCGATTGGGGCACCAGCAAAGCTTATGTTATTGGCTTGGCCTTTGCGGTCGCGGGTTACAGTTCATTTTGGCTGATCCTCGCGATGTGCGCGCTGATGGCTCTGGTGGGCGTGAACTACATGGCCATCTGCAGGCACTACCCTGACGGCGGCGGTGTTTATGCCAGTGTCCGTCACCGATCCGAGATTATCTCCATCGTCGGCGCCTTCCTGTTGATTGCCGATTACATTGTTACTGCAGCAATTAGCGCGCTCTCCGCTTTCCAATATCTTGGCTTGCCGAACCCGGAATTTCTTGCTGGTGGCGCCATCCTGGCCATTGGTGCGCTGAACTATTTTGGACCTAAACATACCGGAGGACTGGCTGTTCTGGTATCGGTGCCGACGGTAATCGTCATTATTATACTGGGACTGTTTACCATCCCGCACATCGGCGAGGCGCTGCACAATCTGCAGCCGCAAACCGGTGGATTCTTAAAAAACTGGAATGGATTCGTCGGCATTGTTTTAGCCCTGTCCGGGGTAGAGGCGGTCGCGAACGCGACCAGCATAATGAAGCTCAATCCGGGCAGCACGGACGATCATCCGGTTGTTACCAAAACTTCCACGTCGGCCATTACGGCCGTGATGATCGAAGTTTGCTTGTTCACAGCGCTACTTGGCCTAGGGATGCTTGCGCTGCAAGGTCTGCAAATCCAGAATGGAGACGTAAACGCGCCGGGCAACCCGGGCGTCCGGGATTACATGCTTCGGTACATGGCCGAAATCTTCGTCGGAGGAGCCTTTGGCGCTATCCCCGGCCAGATTGCCGGCTGGTGCGTGACGATTGTGATCGGGGTACTCTTGTTGTCGGCCGTTAACACTGCGATTGGTGGTTTGATCGCCATATTTTTTCTTCTATCACGGGATGGAGAGATCCCTCCGCAATTCGAGAAGCTGAACAGCTTTGGCGTCCCTGCGTTTGGACTAATTATTGCAACCATTATTCCGGCCGTGCTGGTTGTAGCGGTAAAAGACATCGCTGGCTTGGCCGATCTTTACGCGGTCGGCGTGGTGGGAGCGATCGCAACTAATCTCGGCGCTACCTCTACCGATAAGCATCTCGATCTCGCTCGCTGGGAGAGAATACTGATGTTCTGCACGTTTCTCATCATGACGGCAATCGAGATCACACTCTTTATCGACAAACCGAACGCTCGAGTATTTGCCGTTTCCATTCTGGCAGTCGGTTTGGTTCTACGCGGACTGGCCGAGGAGAGGGCAGAAAAGAAGAAAATCGCGGCGGAAAAGCCGAAAGAAGAAAGAGCTTCTCCGCTGCCGGCGTTGTTTCAATCACCCAAGGATGAGATTTTAGGACCGCCTATGCTATGCGCCGTTCGCGGTATCGGTCGGACCTTAGATTTTGCTATTCAAGAGGCCAAAGAAACCAAACGCCCGCTCTACCTGTTGTTTGTTCGAGAGCAACCTGTGCTGGCACCAGGCGACCGCAAGCGAAAATGGACGGAAGACGAGGAAGCGACCGCTATTTTTTCCTATGCAAGTGAAAAAGCCGATGGGCTGACGATCCTGCCGTGCTACGCAGCAAGCGACTCGGCCGCAGATACGATTGTGGATGTCGCAGCGACCGTCGGTGCTTCCTACCTGATCGTCGGGGCTCCGCAGCGTAGCATGCTCATCAATCTACTGCGTGGCAACATCATCAAGAACATCTCCGATATCCTACCGGAAGAAATTCATCTTCTGGTCTATGCATGAGGGGACCGGACGCGGAACACGGAATACAGCGGCCTCAGGACGGGTAGGGCGATAAAGTCTTTAAGGACTGTAAGCCCCGCATCCCCTGTTCAGCTCGCACGTCATATAGCTCACACATCTTACCCCGCTGTCGCTCAAAGATGTGTTTCGTCCTCCTATTCCTTCACGGGTTATCGTTCCCGGTGTTCCCGGTGTTCCCGGTGTTAACCGTGAGGACGGGGACATTGCTCTCGCGTACGAGATTGTTTACTGCTGGCAGATCCACGGTGCGGATCTGTTCCCAGATCTTCAGCTGTTCGTCCAGCTTCGTGCTGAGCATCTGAAAAACGCCGTATTGCGGTTGGGTTGGAGCCGCATCGGCCTGTTCGGCCGTATGGAGGAAAGTGTCGAATGCCTCGTTCAGCATTGTGGGAAATGCCAGATCCGCTTCCGAGCCCTTCATATTCACTTGCATCAGTTGCTCTTCCACGGCTGAAATCTTTCCTTTCAAACTCTCCGTCCGATCTAGGGCGCGGCTCAGGTTTTGCTCACTAGCAAAGTGTTGGTGGAAACTATCGATCTGCGATTTTAGATCACGAATCGCATTCACTACCTGGTGCAATTGACTGATTCGATCGCGCGTTTGCAACAAAAGAGCTAGTTGTTCACGCAACCCTTCTTCGGATCCCTTGACGCGCGGGTCCCCGATCACGTGAAGCGGAACGGTCTGTGTCTGGCCCGCTACCGTCAATCGTATCTGGTAATCGCCCGGCGCTACGAGGGGACCGCGTGGACCCGAGTCGGGGTAAAAGGCTCCTGGAATTTCGACTGGATCTTGATAACGCAGATTCCAGGCATAACGATTCATCCCAGCTTCTGCCGGTACGGTCTTCGCCTCCGGAACCCGATCAGGCCACTCGGCCGGCGGTTCGTCGCGTCTTTCCTCGCGACTCGAAAGGCGGCGCACTGGCTTACCGCTGCTGTCCAAGATCTCCAGAACGACTTCCTCTTTTGGTTTTTGCCGGAAGTAATAGTCGATGATTGCTCCATTGGGAGGATTTTCGCCGGCTGGTTCCCGCTTGTTAACTTCGTCCAGATAATGCAAACGAATGGCCGTCTCCGGTTGGTAAAGAATCATCGAAGCTTGGGCTAGTTTCGGATCGAGTTGCCGCAACGGCGTGACGTCGTCTAGTACCCAGAAAGAACGTCCGTGCGTCGCTACTACCAAATCAGCGTCTTTAACCACCAGATCATGCACTGGGGAGTTTGGTAGATTCAACTGCAGCGATCGCCAATGGCTGCCATCTTCGAAAGAGAAATAGACACCGGTCTCAGTCCCGGCATAGAGCAGTCCACGGCGTTTCGGATCTTCTCGAACTGCGTGCACGTAAGCACCGTCGGGAATGCCTGCGATGATGGTAGTCCAAGTCTTACCCGAATCGTGTGTCGCCAGGATCAAAGGTCGAAAATCGTCGAGTCGATGCCGGTCGACCGCAACGTACGCGGTTGCCGCATCATGTGGTGAGGGTTCGATTAAACTCACGGTGCTCCATTCCGGAAGTTGAGGAGGGGTTACATTCTTCCAGTTTCGGCCACCATCGATAGTCAGCTGAATCAGTCCATCATCCGTTCCGGCCCATAGTAGTCCCTTTTGTTTTGGTGATTCGGCTAACGCAAAAACCGTGTCGTAGTATTCGACGCTCGTGATGTCTCTGGTGAGCGGACCACCGCTCGGCTTCTGTTTACTGCGGTCATTGCGGGTCAGGTCCGGGCTGATCGCTGTCCAACTCTGCCCATGATCAGTGGACTTAAACACACACTCAGCAGCGGTGTACAATGTGTCCGGATCATGAGGCGACAACAACAATGGCGAAACCCACTGAAATCGATGGGCTAGCTCTCCTGCGCCGTGGCCCGAAACATCGAGCGGCCAGACCGATATGTCTTGCGCTTGCCCAGTCCGTTTGTCGTAACGACTAATGTCTCCCTCGGTATTGGAATAGATGATCAGGGGATCACGCGGATCAGGTACCACGAAGCCACACTCACCACCGCCGGCTGAGTACCAGTGCTGGCGACCAATTATCCCTTCGTCGGTCCGGCTCGCAATCGCGACGTTTGAGTTGTCCTGCTGTGCTCCGTAAATGTGATAGGGAAAAGCGTTATCAACCGCTACATGGTAAAACTGGGCGGTAGGCTGATTATTCTCTGTGGTCCACGTTTTGCCGCCATCGGTAGAGACACTCGCTCCACCGTCGTTGGCATTGATCAAACGCCGAGGATTCTGTGGATCGATCCACAGACCATGATGATCACCGTGTGTCGCCGATAGTAAGCTAAAGGTCCGCCCGCCATCGCCGGAACGGTACAAACCGGTGTTCAAGACATAGACCGTATCAGCCGATTTCGGATCCGCGTAGACCTTGCTGAAATACCAGGCGCGTTGCCGAAAGCGTCCGTCATCGTTGACTCGCGTCCAGTGATCCCCGCCGTCGTCTGATCGGAAAAGACCACCTTCTTTGGCCTCGACCAGCGCGTATACCCGATCTGGATCGGCGCCCGAAACAGAGATTCCGATTCGTCCAAGGATTCCATCCGGTAGGCCGTTGCCCTCAAGGTGTTGCCAGGTTTCACCACCATCGATCGAACGGTATAAACCGCTGCCCGGTCCGCCGCTGGAAAAATACCAAGGTTCCCGTCTGGCTTGCCAAAGCGCGGCGAAAAGAACGCTCGGATTGCGCGGATCGAACACGATATCGATTCCGCCCGTGTTTTCGTCTTTGAACAAGACGTTCCGCCAGGTACGGCCGCCATCGGTCGTTTTGAAAATCCCGCGTTCACTATTCGGGCCGAAAGCGTGGCCCAATGCCGCGACGAAGACAGTGTCCGGATTGGTGGGATGCACGATCAGTGCGCCGATCTGCCTGCTATCTTTGAGTCCGATGTTTTTCCAATTCTTGCCGCCATCGATCGACTTGTAAACGCCGTCTCCAAAAGTGATATCACCGCGAATGGCGGCTTCGCCCGTACCAACATAGATAACGTTGTGGTCCGACTGTGCGACCCCAATATCCCCAATGGACGACACCGCCTCCTTCTGAAAAAGAGGAGCCCAGGTTTGTCCGCCGTCCGTTGTCTTCCAGACGCCGCCTGCGACCGCCCCAAAATAATAAACGTTGGGTTCGTCGACCACCCCTTGAACCGCTAGGGCTCGCCCACCTCGGAATGGGCCAACCAACCGCCACTTCATACCGGAGTAAAGACTTTCATCGATCGCTGACTTCTCTGGCGGCTCAGCGGCGGTCGGGTCGGGCGAAGCGAAGGCGGATTGGTACGGCGAAACAGATCCTGCGAAGGCAGGATCTGTGAGCCGGGCGAAAAGAAGAAAGAGAAAAACGAGTCTCAAAAAGCAGCGAATGTCCATAGGTTGGCCCAATACGGTCGCCTGGCACGGCAAGGGCTATATCCTAGACGCTGCCGGCTGGGGATCAAAGGATTCGGTGGACCCGTGCGGGATGGGCGTCATGTTCGTGGCGCACGAGGAAGCGCACTTTCCCAGGTCAGGAATCGTTCATCGTCCCTGCCGGGAGAAGGATCGCAGCCTGTCCGCCATACTTTTCCAACTACACGCAGTTCCTCACCAATCCCTTTGCAGCTCCATCTCGCTATGCGATGGGTGTCTTAAGACGGATTTAGGATCTATGCCAATACTTGCATCTCCCCAATTTCCGAAGGAACAATCTGAGTCGGGTGAATTTGTGCGTCAGCAGGATGCGTTTCGCCGATGGGTTACTTCGGATCCTGAAGGCGAATTGCCGCCGACTCCTCACCGATATCACTTGTATGTTTCCTGGGCGTGTCCCTGGGCTCACCGGATCATCATTGTGCGGCACCTGAAAAGCTTGGAAAAAATAATCGGTATGACGGTGGTTGATCCCATTCGCGACGACAAGGGTTGGGCCTTTCGCGACGTGCCCGGCGCTTCGCGCGATCCGATCAATGGATTTCGATACCTGAGCGAGGCTTATCTTGCCACAAGTCCTGGCTATGACGGTCGGGTCACCGTACCTGTGCTTTGGGACAAGGAAAGCAAACAGATCGTTTCAAATTCCGACGACGATCTGATGCGAATATTGAACTCTGCATTTAACGAGGTAACCGGAAACCAACTGGATCTTTATCCTACGGAACACCGGGCTGAGATCGACTCGCTTAACGAAACAATTTACGAGACGGTTAACGACGGAGTGTATCGAGCTGGTTTTGCCACTTCGCAGCATGCATACGAAACCGCGGTATTAGCGTTATTCAAGACATTGGATGAGTTGGATGATCGACTCGCGACTCGGCGATTTCTTTTCGGACCGCAGCCCTTGGAAACCGATTGGCGTCTGTTCGTTACACTTATTCGATTTGATGCGGTCTACCACGGGCATTTTAAATGCAACGTCCGTCGCATCCTCGATTACCGAAACCTTTACGGTTATCTGAGAGATCTGTATCAGCAGCCGGGGATTGCTGAGACGGTCAACTTCGACCACATCAAACGGCACTACTACTACACGCACGACGACATCAACCCGACCCAAATTGTGCCGATCGGGCCGAACCAAGATTTGAACTCTCCGCATGGGAGAGAAGGAGTCGGGTAATTGCGGAATGCGAAACGCGGATTGCGTATTGCGGAATTGGTGTTTCTTCGGTAGCGCGGTCTGCGAATAGCGACCTCATGGTGCAGTTGTGGCATTTGACGAACGGTCGCTGAACATGGTGATCGGCTCTGGCCAAGGACCAACGGCTACTTTCGAAAATTTTAAACCGATACCACACTTTCGGCGTCTATTAGAGCATGGATTTTCGATTCCAAAGGATTGGAACAAGAGGGTTACGAGCAACTCTGCCCGTTTCTCTCGCGCTGATCCAGCAAGGAACGACACCTATGTTTCCCCCGAGAACGCAGGGTGAGACATATGAGTAGACTACATCAATCAGACGGACTAAGCATTCTTGCGCGCTACACTAGCGTCGCAGCCATTGCACTCGCTTCTTCAACGCTACCGCTAAAGAGCGCGCCGAACGAGCAAGCTCGAGACGATCAGGTCAAAGTGGAGTCCAGCGAAGATGGTCAGACCGAAACCGGCGGCCGTTCCGCTATTGACTAGTTAGCGATCTTGCTACCGATCGGGTCGCGGCGATTCACGACTCCGCCAAGCCTCCGTCGCGGCCGGTCTTGTGATTTTCTTCGACCGCACGGCTAGGGCGCGCCATAGCGTAGCGACGGCGGCACGTCAGCGAGCGACAGCGAGATAAGACGTGTGCGCCGCTAGAAGGATGGGTCTACCACGCATCGTATCCTCTTATAGGCCCGCTACAAAGGCTTACAGTCCGGCTCTCTTATCGGCTCCACCAGGCGAGGCACTCGTCGAACACCTTACCTGCCGCCGCTGATCGCTTTCGCAGCCACATGTCGAATAGCATCGCCTTCAAGCAGACGAGATAATTCAGTGAAACAGCTGATGATCGCAACGACCGCAATCAACAGGAACAACGCGAGAACGAGCATTTCGATCCGCGCGACCTGAGGAACGAGCGCTTTTGAAGGCAGCTTCCAGAACTTCGCTTCGGGCTCAGAAAGTGAGCTTCGCCCAACACGTTTTGCGTCCTCTTTTGTGGCGGCATTTTCTTTCTCGTCGCCGGGTTGAAACAGGAGTTCTGCCGGCGCGATGAGCTTCACTATGGCAGACATGGTTTTTCTCGAGGTTATGATCTGTTTGCTTTGAAAATTTGGCCGGACTACTGGCCTTCACCCATTACAAAGGAGTTCTGGTCTCAAAGTTTCGGAATTCCGCGATCGGGACTCGAATGAGAGCGATTGCTCGTGCCTCGATCCATACGTTTTCTCCAATTCCAAGATTCCCAGGCACGAAATAAAGGTGTAAAAAGTCGGTAGGAGAGGCTGCAGATGAACCCGAAAGACAGGTTGGCGGATGATAAAGCCGGCCAGTTTCGAACCACGCATTGGAGCGTCGTCTTACTTTCCGCTCAGACTCAGGTGCCCGGTTCGCGAACGGCCATGGCCGATCTTTGCCAGCTCTACTGGTATCCGCTTTACGCTTTTGTGCGGCGCCGTGGATATAGCGCTGAAGATGCCCAAGATCTGACGCAGGGTTTCTTTCTCAGTCTGCTCGAACGCAAGTCGCTACGACAAGTAGGCCCCGAAAAAGGGAAATTCCGTTCGTTTCTTTTAGCATCGTTGAAAAACTATCTTTCTGATGAATTTGATCGCGAGAACAGCCTCAAGCGGGGAGGTCAAATCGAATTTGTGGCACTTGATTTCGAAAGTGGCGAAGAACGTTACCGCGAAGATTCGGCAGATACTTTGACTGCCGAAAAAATTTTCGATGCGCGTTGGGCTTTGACTCTGCTGAGCCACGCGGTCGAACGTCTTCGCAAAGAGTACGCATCGCAAGGCAGGACCGCGATCATCGATACGCTTCAGCCGTTTCTAGATTCTACCAACTGCAAGAGGTTACCTTCTTATGAGGAAGTTGCCGATCAACTCCAGGTGAGCCTGGCTGGAGTCAAGACGCTTATTCACCGCTTACGAAAACGATATAGTGAGCTTCTGCGGGAAGAAGTCGCGCGCACAGTGACCGATCCGCAGGCCATAGACGAAGAGATTCACGCTCTCTGCGAAGCACTAATTGCTTCCGAGGGCCGGTTGGGGGCGTAGGCACGACTGCGTCGTGATGACCAATAACAAATAGCAGATAGCAAATATGTAGGGGAGAGAGCGCTGAGGCAATGTCTTTTGGTGGCGAAACAGATCCAGCGAAGGCAGGATCTGTGAGCCTCGAGGTCGGGGTAATGGAGTGATACAAAAATGGCGACCGTTCCGGCATTTGCTTCGGAGGGTGCGTCGCTTGCGACGCCCGGGAACTACCCAATGTACATCGAGGCATCGAGCCGAACGATTTAGAGCAAGTCATCATCAGGGGTAATTCGGGGGAGCAGCAACCTACCCCCCTCCGTCGCGAGGCGTTGCTTCCGCCGAAGAAGGTGCGGCATTCGCCAAGGTTCTGGGGCTGCCAGACTATACGCCTCCACTCACCACCCTCATCGCCACATGCGCGACCGCATCGCTTTCAAGCAGATGGGAGAGTTCGGCAAAACAGCTGAGTACTCCAACCAGCGCGACCGCCAGGAACAGCATAAGAACGAAGAATTCGATCACCGCGAATTGGGAAGGAACGGCTGGCGCCGACAGCCGCCAGAATCGCGGTTCGGATTCACCGATCAAACCCAGCCGAACCGGTCTTAATTCCCGATTCGCGAAAAGACGCTCTTTCTCTCCAGGTTGAAACAACAGCTCGGCGGGCGGGACGAATTCGACGATGGCAGACATGGCTTTTGCTCCGGTTTGATTTATTGCCTTTGGTGTTTAGCCGGATAACCGGCCTTCACGTGTTACAGAGGCTTTCCGGACCGAGAGTTTCACGGTTTTACCGAGCAGACTGAACTTGGATTGTCGCTTCAAATAAAGAAGCAGAGTTCTGAAACTGTGCGCTTCGATTTTCTCTGTAGCTCTAAAGCGCAGGAGCGAAAGCCCGTTCTTTGGTGGCTATTCCGTTCACTCTAGTGCACCACGGCTTCAGATTTTCACATTCGTAGATAAAAGGCTCGATACGCCTTCTTTGAGGTTAGCGGTAAAGTTGATCGAAAGCCGACCCGCCAAAAACAGAGTTACGAGGAACAGAACCGCTGCTGCAACCAACGTGTAACTTGCTCCGGCGACTGCGACTGAGGAACTCCAGATCAGACCGCCTAGAACCATTGCTCCTTGCGAGACCATCATGATGGTAGCGTTCATGCGGCCTCTCACCCAACTCGGCGCAGCACGCTGCGCCGCTACCCAGAGTTCGGAAGCAGAGAGCGTCCATCCCACGCCAGCAAGCGCCGCGACTAACAAGAATAGCTCGATCTGGCGGACGAATCCCATCAACCCATAGGCCAGGACAATCAGCAAGTTCGCCGACAAGGTGAGAGCGTTCGGCGAGAAGTGAGCTCTGAACCATGGAACGATAAATAGTGCCGCGACTACCGAGCCGGCTCCCATGCTCGTGAACAAGAGACCGAAGTTGGACGAATTAAGATGTAGCACTTTCAAGCCGACGACTGGCACCACTGCCGGAATGGCTGAAATGAAGAGAGCGAACAGAACATTTCGGGCAAGCACAATTTGAAGCTCAGGTGCACTGCGAATGCAGCGGATTGCCGTGCCGAACGATTGGAAGAAGCTTTTCGACGAAAACTTTGGCGAAACCGTTGATTGTTTCCATTGCAGAATGGACAGAACCACCAAGAGGAAACAGGTGGCATTGGTAATAAACACATAATTCGCTCCGATCGACGAAACCAACAAACCACCTAATACTGGGCCAACAATGCCCGAGATGTTGAATTGCAAACCACTCAAGGTCACAGCAGAGGGAAGTTCCCTGTCTGAGACGACTTGCGGCACGATCGATGTCCAGGTCGGCGCGTTGAATGCAAAGCCGACTCCGAGGAAAAAGACGCTAGTCAGAATAAGCCAAGGATTGAGAAGGTGTAGCCGAGCCAGAACCGCCAATGCGATGGCTATCGCTGCCAGCCAAAGATTGATTGCGCATACCAGCTTCTTCCGGTCGACATTATCGGCCAGAGCGCCGGCGGGCAGCGTGAATAGAAAGAAAGGTAGTGATGCCACTGTTGACATGAGCGAAATCAAAAATGGCGATTCGGTAAGCGTATTCATCATCCAGGTAACCGCGTTATCCTGAGCGGCAACACAGGTTCCAGAGAGGACAGTGGCAATCCACAATTTTCTGAAGTCAGGGTTGCGAAGTGCCGCCCAGCTTGAGTTCGTCGTCACGACGCTATCGGGTGTCATTTGCGTTGTAGCAAGCTGATAACCCTAAGGGCCGCCGGCTTCCCCTCGTTCGCTGCTATTCTGCTCCCATCGGTAAATCAGGGGACCGTTCGGAGTGTAGATGATCGAAACCTGTCGATGCAAAGAAACGTCTTGGAACGCTAAATCATCGACCGAACCGGAGAGAAAAGCTCGAACTGCGCGAAAGAAGCTGCGCGTGTTGCGGCTTGGCCACCCTCCTTTTTCTGAAATGATGGAGGGTACGAGTGGGCGAACCGGAACCGCAACGGATCTGGACGGCGACACAAAAATTGAAGCTGGAGGATAGGGCAAAGTAGTTTTCATAAGGCGATTTGCTTTCGGCCGCGTAATCGATCTTCACTCAACTACAAAGGATTTCCGATCCGATGGTTTCAGGCATTGTTCTCGATGTGGCCGCCGAGTGTGCGTGCTGCCGATGGCCGAGCAATTTGGTAGCGGCGACTAGCTGTCCGACATGCTTTGATGCAGACAGACTTGCTTCGCCTCATCAGGACGACGTCGGATTCCGCTACGCTGAACGTCGCGGCATGTCACCCTGGTCGGTGTCTGTTCCGTTGCAGGCGACCGAGTTGCACCCGAAGGTTGTTGTCGGAGTTCCGGCAGACAACGTTGCCTTAAGGCATCCAACGCCGGAATATCCTCGCATTGTCCTGAGCCTACATATCAGCGGCGATGTCGTGGTTACCGTCCGGGTTGAGAACGGCAGAGTTATGGAAACTACGGCCAATTCGCATTCGTCGCCTCTCCTGGCTTATTCCGTGACCCGCTGGGTAGCCAACCAGTGGAAGTTCAAACCCTCCGTGAGTGGAGTGTTTACTATCCCGATCTCATACAAAGAGTCCGCGTAATTCCGAAAACGGAAGCGGGCGAAGAGAGACGGGAACGCTTTTGTTCCCGTCTCTTCTTTTTTCGGTCCATGGTCACAGCGGATGTTTGCGACGGCTGCGGTGCTGCGGAACGGACGGTTACCTTGCGTGGGTAGGGCGACACAGTCCGGCAGGCGCAGCGTACAAAAGAAAAGTTGGGTCGCGCCGGACTGTGAGCCTTGTGCTGGCCGATCGGATGTTTCCGCCTGCAGCCACCTAAACGGAAGCGATGCGGGCGGCTCACGCGTCAACGCTCACGCACCTCGTGGCTCACACACCTTTATCTCGCTGTCGCTCGATGGTGTGCCGCCGCCGCTGCGCTATGGCGCGCCCTAGCCGCGCGGTCGAAGAAAATCACAAAGATCGGCCGCGACGTAGGCTTGGCGGAGTCGGGTATCGCCCTAGCGATGGTGACGGCGAGAGATTTCTTCTCCCATCACCTTCGTTTTCGAACGGTGCGATTTGCTAAGGCAATGCAGAAAAACAGGCAGGCTGCGCTGATGGCGGGAATTCGCTCAGGACTGTCTTAACCTGACGCCTTCAAGGTGGAAGCAAGTTTAGAAAAAAGAAGTCACCTGGTCGAGAAAAACCAGGAAGTTCTTTGAACGATTCCTGTTACCGGTGTCGTCGCGTTTGATCTATCGCGAATTTTTCGAGCGCGCTCTGAAACTCGGTGCCCGCAATTCCTATGTATCTCGTGAAGGCAGTTAAGTACGCCTGCTGCCGTTACAAAAGGTAAATCCATGCTTAAGAATCAAATTCATCGAAGTCTTCTTGCGATCGCCACGATCGCTACACTCTGGTCTCTGCCTGTGATGTTGCATGCGACCGAGCTGCATCCAATGGTTGTCGTCGGAATTCAGGCAGACAACGTTGCCTTAAGGCATCCAACTCCGGAATACCCTCGCACTGCGTTGAACTTCCACATCAGCGGCGATGTCGTGGTTACTGTCCGGGTGGAGAACGGCAAAATTATGGAAACTACGGCCAATTCTCATTCGCCGCCTCTCCTGGCTTATTCCGCGACCCGCTGGGTGGCCAACCAATGGAAGTTCAAACCCTCCGTGAGTGGAGTGTTTACTATTCCGATTTCATACAAGCAGTCCGCGTAATCTCAAACTGAGCGGACGAGAGGCGGGAACCCGTTTGTCAACGAACGAGCGTCTGGCCGCAAATCGATTTACCGCGAAATCCCTTTGCGCGCTCTGAAACTTGGAGCTGGGATTTCCTATCTACCTCGTGAAAGCAGGCGAATGAAGCCAGCCGGCCTTTAACCAGAAAGTACATATGTCAAAAATTCAGATCTATCGCAATCTGATCGCGGCGGCTATAATCGCCGCGCTCTGGTACTTTGTTGTTCTCTCGCAAGCGACCGAGCTCAATCCAATTGGGCGCATTCTCGCCAGAGGCTTGAATGCAATCGCAAATGGCAGATAGCAGATAGCACATCGGTAGGGACACGCTCCCGCGCATCCGTTTTGCGATGACGGCGTTTCCGGCGTTTTTCCGGTAGCGGCGACTGTCCGGTTAGGTCCTTGTCGTACCCTAAAACTCGAAATGGCCAACGAAGGAATCGACTCACCCGACCGTGAACCGCAGTCGCCATCGTGTTCAATCAGCCAAACGGTTTCGGGAGCGCATCCCAACCGATTTGCTATCTGCTATTGGCTATCGGCTATTGCATTCGAGCCTCTGGCGAGAATGCCGCCCGGTTTGACGTTTGTGCAGCCAGGTACTACGCTCTCGCGAGCCCGCTCCCAAGGAAGGCAGCGGGCTAAACCGAACACACGTGGACGCCCGTATCCTCCAGGAATTCCGCGCTATCGTAGAAGACAGGGGCCTGATCACATCGCAGGAAGAACTGAAAACCTACGAGTGTGACGGGCTGACAAATTTCCGCGTCATTCCACAGGCCGTGCTGCTGCCCCGCTCCACGGAGCAGGTCCAGGGTATCGTGCGGATATGCCATCGGGAGCGGATACCGTTTGTGGCGCGCGGTTCAGGCACGGGATTAAGCGGAGGCGCTCTTCCGGTGAAGGACGGGGTGGTGATCAGCCTGGCGCGCATGAACCGCATTCTCGAAATAGATTTCGCGAACGCGCTCGTGGTGGTGGAGCCAGGCGTGATCAACTTGGAGGTGACCGGGCGGGTTGCGCCTCAAGGCTTTTTCTATGCGCCCGACCCATCGTCGCAATCAGTTTGCAGCATTGGCGGAAACGTGGCGGAGAACTCTGGCGGTGCGCACTGCCTGAAATATGGATTTACCACTACGCATGTGCTGGGCCTTGAGGTAGTGCTGCCGGACGGTTCGTTGGCGCACCTGGGCAACAAGACCCTCGACGCGCCGGGGTACGACCTGTCCGGCGTATTCGTGGGCTCAGAGGGTACCTTGGGGATTGCCACTAAGATAACTCTTCGTATCGTAAAACGGCCCGAATGCATCCAGACACTGCTCGCGGCGTTTAATTCCACCAGCGATGCCGGTGCCGCAGTGAGCGGGATCATTGCTGCCGGCATGGTCCCGGCAGCGATCGAAATGATGGACAACCTGGCTATCCAAGCTGCTGAAGCGGCTGTCCACGCCAACTATCCCGACTGCGGCGCACTGTTGTTGGTGGAGCTCGATGGACCCATTGCGGAAGTCGAAGTGCTGATGCGTCAGGTAGACGAAATCTGCCGGAAGTGCGGTGCCAGGGAAATCCGGGTGGCGCAGACGGAGGCGGAGCGTGTGCTGGTGTGGAAGGGGCGGAAAGCAGCGTTTGCTGCGGTGGGCCGCATTTCGCCGAATTACATCGTGCAGGACGGCGTGATCCCACGCACGGCGTTACAGCGCGTCATGACCGAAATCGAGCGACTCAGCGTAGAGGCGGGAATCAGAGTAGCCAATGTGTTTCACGCTGGGGACGGTAACCTGCATCCGTTGGTGCTTTATGATCGCCGAATTGAAGGGCAGGAACACGCTGCGGAGGTCCTGGCCAACCGCATCCTTGAGCTATGCATCGAGGCCGGCGGCTCTATCACGGGTGAACATGGTGTCGGTGAAGAGAAGAAAATGATGATGTCAAAGATGTATGCGGAGCCCGATCTAGAAACAATGCAGCGCGTGCGCTGCGCATTTGACCCGGAGCAGCTCTCAAATCCAACGAAAATTTTTCCCCGACCGCGGTTGTGCGGTGAACAGCCGGGGGAGTATCGACCTCATCCTGTGGAGCTCGCCGGAATTGCGGAACGCTTTTGAAATGGCGTCCCTGCCGACAGCCACTGGAAGAGGGGCCGCGGTCCCATGGGACGATCTCCGGGCCATTGCTAGCGCCGAGCAAATTCGCTCCGCGAGCGCGGGCGACCGCGTCGCTGGAGTGCAGCCGGAAGCGGTCTTCGAGCCAGGTAGCGAAAAAGAATTGGCCGCGGCGCTGCACTGCGCGGACGCCGCCGGGCTCAGCGTTGTGCCACGCGGCGGCGGCACGAAAACCAGCTGGGGCAATCCGCCAAAACGCGCCGACCTGATCCTCTCGATGGCGCGACTCAACCGGGTGATCGAACACGCCTGGGCCGATCTGACCGTGAGCGTAGAGGCTGGCTGCACTTTCCAACGATTGCAGAATACGCTCTCGCAGCATGGTCAGCGCATTGCCGTCGATCCGCTCTGGCCGGAGCGAGCCACCATCGGTGGCATCCTTTCAACAAACGACAGCGGCACACTCCGTATCCGATATGGCGGGCTGCGCGACCTGATTATCGGCATGACGATCGCGCTGCCCGATGGCACCCTGGCTTCGAGCGGCGGCAAAGTGGTAAAAAACGTTGCTGGATACGACCTGCCGAAACTGGTCACCGGAGCACTGGGCACGCTCGGCGTCATCACTCGCGCCGTCTTCCGGCTGCATCCTTTACCTCACAATCAACGGTCATTCACATTTGAGATACGCG
>WNFL01326947.1_pt2 | contig 32524 bp, 27 predicted proteins | sample 5400361 | NCBI WGS metagenome assembly WNFL01 (sample SAMN13153351, study PRJNA577476) | soil metagenome | isolation source: 40 cm soil on Douglas fir-dominated hillslope | place: USA:California | collected 2013-09-17
GAGTTCCACCTGCCGGTTCCCGCGCCGGTCGCCGCAGTCTCGCTCGCCGCCGAAAGCCGCGTCCCCGACGGGCCGTGGCTGCGCGCCGATCCGGTGCACGTGCGGATGGGCCGCAACTCGATGACGCTGCATTCCGCGGCGATCCTCGACATTGAGCGCAAGGAGGCGGACGCGCTCCTCGCCGCGCTGCAGGAGCATTTTCGCGGCGACGGTTTCGAATTCGCCGCTCCCTCGCCGGAGCGCTGGTACGTACGCGTGCCCCCGGGCGAGCTCCCCGACTCGACGCCTCTCGAGGAAGCACTCGGTCGCGACCTGCTCGGCCTGCTCCCCGTCTCGCGCGGCAAGCTCAATTGGCGGTCGACGCTCACCGAGGCGCAGATGCTGCTGGCCGCCCACGACGTCAACGCACGCCGCGAAAAGGAAGGACGCCCGGCGATCAACAGCGTGTGGTTCTGGGGCGGCGGCGAGCTGCCCGGGCACGTAGCCGCACCCTATCGGACGATCCACGCCGACGATGTCTTCGCGCGCGGCCTCGCCACGCTTTCCGACGCCCGGCTTGCGGGCGCTCCCGCGGCCCTTGCCGATATCGCCCATCCCGATGCGAATTCGGCACTGGTGATGATCGATACGCTCTCCCGCGCGCTCAACCGCGGCGATGACGCGGCCTGGTGCGACGCGGCGACGGCGCTCGAGCGCGGTTGGTTCGAGCATCTGCGCGCCGCCCTCGATCGCTTCGGCGGCGTTCGCGTGATCCTGCCGGGTGCGAAGGACTCGCTGGTCGCCACCCTCAAGCGGCCGTCGCTCCTGCACTGGCTCCGCGCCCCGAAAGCGCTGTCAGCCTATGCTTGAAATCGTCAATCGGTCCATCGACGCGCAGGCGGTCGAGCGGCTGCGCACGGCCGGCGTCGATGCGCGGCTCTCGCGCCTGTACGCGGCGCGAGGCGTCACCAGCGCCGAAGAGCTCACCACGAAGCTCGCTGCGCTGATCGCCCCGGATCGGCTGGACCGCGTGGAGGAAGCGGCGCGGCTTCTCGCGGATGCGATCGCGCTCGGCGAGCACCTCCTCATCGTCGCCGACTATGACGCGGATGGCGCAACCGCATGCGCGGTCGGCGTGAAGGCGCTGCGATCCATGGGCGCCAAGGTCGATTACATCGTTCCCAATCGCCAGGAACACACCTACGGGCTCTCGCCGGAAATCGTCGCCGAAGCGGCGAGGCGATCGCCCGACTGGCTGATCACAGTGGACAACGGCATCGCCGCCGTCGACGGCATCGCCGCGGCCAACAACCTCGGCATGCGTGTGCTCGTCACCGACCATCACCTGCCCGGCGCCGAGCTTCCCGCGGCCGCCTGCATCGTCAACCCGAACCAGGCGGGCTGCGGCTTCCCGAGCAAGCACCTCGCCGGCGTCGGCGTGATCTTCTACGTGATGCTCGCGCTTCGCGCCGAGCTGCGCCGCCGTGGGGCGTTCGCGGCGAAAGCCGAACCGCCGCTCGCGGACCTGCTCGACTTGGTCGCGCTCGGCACGGTCGCCGACGTCGCGCGGCTCGACGCGAACAACCGGACCCTCGTCGCCCAAGGCGTGGCCCGCATTCGCGCGGGGCGCGCGTCGCCCGGCATCGCCGCGCTGCTCCAGGTGGCCGGGCGCGATCCGCGTCGTGTCTGCGCCTACGACCTGGGTTTTGTCGTGGGCCCACGCCTGAACGCGGCCGGGCGCATCGACGACATGTCGATCGGCATCGAGTGCCTGCTCGCCGGGGATCGGGGCCGGGCGCTGGAGGCTGCGCAGCGGCTCGATTCGCTCAACCGCGAACGGCGCGCGATCGAAAGCGAAATGCAGGAATCCACCCTCGCGATGGACCTCGACATCCAGGCGGGCGAAGGCTTTTCGCTCGTCGTTCACCGCGCGGATTGGCACGCGGGCGTGGTGGGCATCCTCGCTTCGCGCCTCAAGGATCGCTTCCACCGGCCGGTGTTCGCCTTCGCGCGCGAGGCGAGCGGGAACTCGATCTCGTCGACAAGCGGCGCCCTGGACTTCTCGAGCGCTTCGGCGGACATGCCGGCGCCGCGGGCGTCACGCTGAAGGGCGATGCGCTCGAGGATTTCCGCGCCGCGTTCGAATCGGTGGCGCGCGAGCGCCTGAGCCCGGCGGACCTGGAGCAGCGCATCGAGATCGACGGAGACCTGGATGCCGCCGACATGACCATCGATTTCGCGCGCATGATCCAGGATCAGGTGTGGGGCCAGGGCTTTCCAGAGCCGCGCTTCCACGGCCAATTTCGCGTGGAATCCCAGCGCGTTGTCGGCGAGCGCCACCTGAAGCTCGCGCTCGAACGTGGCGGCTGTCGCTTCGTCGCGATGCGTTTTGGATCGAGCGAGCCCTTGCCCGAAGTCATCGAAGCGGTCTACCGTCTGGGCCTGAACGAGTATCGCGGATTGGAAACACTTCAAGTCACTCTCGATCATGTCGAATGAAAGGCGCCTCGCCTTCCGCGCCCGTCTATAATCAACCGCCTTATCGAGCCCAGCCATGGAAGCCGACCAGCTCAACCTCATCGAGAATTCCCTGCAGGACCTCGCCGCCCGCTCCGCCGAGCTGCGGAGGTATCTTTGACTACGACGCGAAGAAGGCGCGCCTCGTAGAAGTCGGCAAGTCGCTCGAGGACCCGGGCGTCTGGTCGGACGCCAAGCGCGCGCAGGAGCTGGGCCGGGAACGGCGCACCCTCGAGGAGATTGTCACCAACGTCGAAGCGATCGCGTCCGGACTGCGCGATGCGGGAGAGCTCTTCGCGCTCGCCCGCGGCGAAGCCGACGACGACACCCTGCGATCGGTCGGCGAGGACGTTCGCAGGATCGAGAAGCGGGTCGCCGAGCTGGAATTCCGGCGCATGTTCTCCGACCCGATGGATCCGAACAATTGCTTCGTCGATATCAACGCCGGCCAGGGCGGCACCGAGGCGCAGGATTGGGTGCAGATGCTGCTGCGCATGTACCTCAAGTACTGCGACCGCAAGGGCTTCAAGGCGGAGCTCCTCGAGGAGAGCGAAGGCGAGGTCGCGGGACTCAAGAGCGCGTCGATCAAGGTGATCGGCGCGTACGCCTATGGGCACTTCCGCACCGAGAACGGCATCCATCGGCTGGTGCGCAAATCCCCCTTCGATTCGAACGCGCGGCGCCACACCTCGTTCGCGAGCGTCTTCACCTATCCCGAGGTCGACGAAACCATCGAGATCGAGATCAACCCCGCGGATCTGCGCATCGACACCTACCGCGCCTCGGGCGCGGGCGGCCAGCACGTGAACAAGACCGACTCGGCGGTGCGCATCACGCACTTGCCGACAAATATCGTCGTCGCGTCGCAGAATGACCGCTCGCAGCACCGCAACCGCGCCGAGGCTTTCTCGATGCTCAAGGCGAAGCTCTACGAGCTCGAGGTGCGCAAGAAGAACGAGCAGAAGCAGAAGCTCGAGGACACGAAGACCGACATCGGCTGGGGCCACCAGATCCGCTCGTACGTCCTCGACCAATCGCGCATCAAGGACCTGCGAACCAACGTCGAAGTCGGCAACACCCAGGGCGTGCTCGACGGCGACCTCGATCCGTTCATCACCGAAAGCCTCAAGCAAGGCGTTTAGCGCGCGATCCGTGTCAGCGCCGGAATGTCGTAGCCGTTAAGGGGCTACGGCCAACAGCGACGCGGAATGCAGCAATGGAGTTGGAACACAGAGGCGCACAGAGGCGCACAGAGGAACCCCATGAACAGATAACGGAATCGATCATCGCATCCGCGATGACGGTCCATTCCGCATTGGGTCCGGGACTACTGGAAGCGGTGTATGAGAACTGCCTGTGTTGTGAGTTGTTGAAAAGGGGACTGCCATTCGAGAGACAAAAGCAAATTCCGGTTCAGTACCAGGGAATGTCGCTGCAGTGTGGCTTTCGAGCCGATTTGATTGTCGACAATCGGGTAATTGTCGAGATCAAGGCGATCGACCACCTCGCCTCCATTCACGAAAGCCAATTGCTCACCTATTTGCGCTTGTCGAACCTTCCCATTGGTCTTCTCATCAACTTCAACGTCCGTCACCTTCGCGATGGGATCCGTCGCCGAATAGCCTGAGTACAAAAGGCTGTCCTCTGTGCGCCTCTGTGCGCCTCTGTGTTCCATTCCAGTACCTGCATCGCCCCGCTCTTTCCAAGAACGGAATCTCCGTCCCAGCCTAAAGCAGCCCTTCGATCTCCCCGAGCGGCACCGGGCGGCTGTAGAGGTAGCCCTGCATCTCATCGCAGCCGAGATCCTTGAGCAGCCGCGCCTGCTCCTCGGCCTCGACGCCTTCGGCCACGACCCTCATGCCGAGGGCATGCGCGAGCGAGATCACCGTGGAGACGATCGCGAGCCTCCCCGGATTGACCACCATGTCGTCCACGAAGGACTTGTCGATCTTGAGCGTCGTTGCAGGCAGGCGCGCGACATAGCTCAGCGATGAGAAGCCGGTTCCAAAGTCGTCGAGTGCGACGCCGATCCCCATCTCGCGAAGCCGCCACAGCACCGCGATGCAGGACTCGATGTCCTCCATCATCACGCTCTCGGTGATCTCGATGTCCAATCCGTGCGTCTCGCTCCCCATCGCCGCGGCGAGGTAGGCCGGAAGATCCTTCTGGCGGAACTGCAGCGGCGAGACGTTGACCGCGACGCGCAATTGGTCGAATCCCCGGTCCTTGAGCCTGCGCAGGTCCTCCATCGCCTGGCGCACGACCCAGCTGCCGACGTCGAGAATCATCCCCGTGTCCTCGAGCACGGGGATGAAGCGCGCCGGCGGGATGATGCCGCTCGCGGGATCCTTCCAATAGAGGAGCGCCTCGAGGCTGCGGACCCGGCTGGTGCGCAAATCCAGCTTCGGTTGGTAGAGCAGCGTGAAATGCCCCGCCTCGTACGCGCGCGACAGCGCGTTCTCGAGCGTCACGCGGTTGGCGATCGCGGCATTGAGGTGCGGCGCGTAGAAAAGCAGCGCATCGGGCGAGGCCTTGGCTTTCTTGAGCGCGGCCTCGGCGTTCGTGAGCAGGGCATCCGCCGTGGCGCCGTCGGTGGCCGTGGGAAACACCGAGGCGCCGCCCTTCATGAGGAGCCGAATCGGCAGCCCATCCCACTCGAACGGCGCCGCGAGCGCCGCGAAGATCCGGGCCACGGCGCCGGCGATCTGCGTGTCGTGCTCGATGTCGACCAGGATCAGGCCGAACTGGTCGCCGCCGATGCGCCCGAGCGTGTCGACCGGCGCAAGGTTCTCGCGCAGGCGCCGCGCGAGAAGCTTCAACAGCGAGTCTCCGGCGTGGCGGCCCAGGTTGTCGTTGACCACGTGGAATCCGCGCACGTCCACGACCATGACCACGAGCTTGTTGGGGCCGCGGCGCGACGCTTCGGTGAGCGTCGCGAGCGTCTCCTGGAAAAGCCTGCGGTTGGGCAGGTCGGTGAGCGTGTCGTAGTAGGCGAGATGGTGGACCTCGCGTTCCTTCTCGATGTGATCGAGCCCGAACGAGATGTCGCCGGCGAGCTCTTCGAGCAAGCGCATCTCGGCATCGTCGAAGAACCCGACGATCGTGGAGTACAGCACGAGGATTCCCGCGCACTCTTCGCCGGCGAACAGCGGAAGCCCCACCAGCGCGCGGAAGCCGCGCGCGAGCGCCTCTTTACCGTGCTTGAGCTGTCCATCGCTTGCGATGTCGTTGCTGACGATCGCCCGCTTGCCGCGCACGACCCGGCCCACCAGCGTCTGGCCTTCGGGCAGATCGCCGCGGGCGCTGAAGCGCGCGACGCCGAGGAACCCCTGGTCTTCGCCCGTGCGGGCCATTGGAACGATCGCCTGCGTCGCGGGCTCCACCAACCCGATCCAGGCGAAGCTGAAGTGGCCGTGCACGACCGCGATGCGGCAGGCTTCCTCGAGGAGCTGCTCGCGGTCGCGAATGCGCACGATGGCCGAGTTGATCCCGCTCAGCACCGCGGTGATCCGGCTCAATCGCTCGATTCGCTCCTGCTGCTTCGTCCGCTCGGTCACGTCGCGCGACACGACCACGACCCGCGTGACATCCCCGGAATCGTCGCGAATGACGTTGCCTCGCGACTCGAGGTAGCGAACGGCGCCGTCTTCCAGGAGCCAGCGGTACCTCGCTTCGCGCCCGACGCCGGAGTCCACGGTCGTGCGGAAGACTTCGCGGATGAAGTCCCGGTCCTCGGGATGGATTTCGCGGAAGGAGTCCGTGCCGAGAAGGCTCTTCGGGCCGAAGAGCTTTCCGTACGAGGGGCTGCTGTACAGGCGCCGGCCATCGCGGTCGAGCATCGCGATGAAGTCACTCGAGCTCTCGGTGAGGAGCCGGAACTTCTCCTCGCTCCGTCCGAGGTCGCGCGCGGCCTGGCTCGAGCGCAGGATGTAGCGCACCCGGTGGCGTAGCAGCCCCCAGTTCATCGGCTTGGGAATGAAGTCAGTGGCGCCCGCCGCGTACGCGGCGTCGATCGAGGCGATGTCGTCCAGGCCGGTGGCCATGACGATGGGCACATAGCGCGCGTCGCCCCGTTCCCGCAGCCTGCGGCAGACCGTGATGCCGTCCATCTGCGGCATTTCGACGTCGAGGAGAACGAGGTCCGGATGCGAGCGCGCGTACTCCGCGAGCGCCGCCGCCCCATCGCCTACGTCGACGACTGCGAATCCTGCCTGCTCCAGCGTCGCGCGCGTAAGCTCCCGCGTGGTCGCTTCGTCGTCGGCAATCAGGATGAGCGGCTTGGTCGGCTCGACCTCCCCCATTACGAGGCAGTCTCTCGCACGCGCCCCGAGAGGTCGGTCGCCACGTACGCGAACTCGTCCTCGATGGCGGCGACGAGCGCTTCGGCGCCTGCGGTCGACGCGCCGCGGCAATGGGCCTCGAGGCGCTTGCACATGCCGGCGAGCGCGGCGGCGCCGAGATTGGCGCTCGACGACTTGAAGGCATGGGCAGCGCGCGTTACCGCTGCCGCGTCGTCGTGCGCCATGCCGTCGCGAATGGCCGCCAAGCGTTCGGGTCCGTCCGCGAGATAGATGCGAACCATCTTCTTCAACAGATCGCGTCCGCCGCCACCGAGGACGAGCATGCTCTCGATGACATTCTGATCGATGTGCGGCTCGCCGGATTCCACGATCGGCACCTCGGGCAGCCAGCGCCGCAGGGTGCGTTCCAGTTGATCGATCGAGAACGGCTTCGACAGGTAATCGTCCATCCCCGCCGCCAGGCACTTGTCGCGATCCCCCTCGACGGCGCCCGCGGTGAGCGCGACGATGGGCATGCGCCGTTCGGCGCCGTGGGAAGCTTCGCGCTGCCGTATCGCCGCCGTCGCCTCGAAGCCGTCCATCTCCGGCATCTGGCAATCCATGAGGACGGCGTCGATGGCCTCGCGCTCGAGCGCGACCAGGGCCTCGCGCCCGTGGCGCGCGATCGTGCAGGTGCAGCCGAGGAACTCGAGCATGTGCAGCGCGAGCTCCTGGTTCACGGGGTTGTCCTCGACCAGGAGGATGCGCGCGTGGATCTGCGCGTGCGCGCCGCGCGTCAGTTGCGCGGTCCCCGCGGCGATCTTCGTCCTCAGCGCGTTCACCAGGCAGTCGTGGAGGTGCGACTGGCGCACGGGACGCATGAGGAAGTACTCGATGCCGGCCTCGGTCCACAGGTCTTCGGCGGGCTCCCCCGAGCTCAACATGACCAGCGGCAACGCATGCAGCGATTCATCCGAACGGATCGCGCGCGCGAGCTCGGTTCCGCTCATCTGCGGCATGCGATCGTCGAGCACCACGATGTCGTAGGGCCGGCCGGCGGCGGCAGCGGCGCGCAGCTTGTCGAGCGCGCGCTCTCCGGTCTCGGCCTCGTCCTGCGACATGCCGAGCGCCGCGAGCTGGTGCCTGAGGATCTCGCGGTTCGTGGCGTTATCGTCAACGACGAGGGCGCGAATCCCCACCATCGGGCGCCGGCTCGCGCCGCCCGCGGCGATCTCGCCCTTCGGCTTGGCGAGCGGCACTTCGAACCAGAACGTCGAGCCGGCCCCGCGTTCGCTCGCGACGCCGATCCGGCCGCCCATCTTCTCCACCAGCTGCTTGCAGATCGAGAGCCCGAGGCCGGTTCCGCCCTGCTTGCGCGCCGCCGGATCCGTCACTTGGGCGAACGGCTCGAAGATGTAGCCGTGCTGGTCGTCCGGAATGCCCAGGCCCGTATCGACGACGTCGAAACGCAGCCGCACCGCGTCGGCATCGTCCTCCGCCACATCGACGCGCACCATCACCGATCCGCTGTCGGTGTACTTGATCGCGTTGCCGGCCAGGTTGATCAATACCTGGCGCAGGTGGCTCATGCTGCCCACCAGCCGCTCCGGAACCTTGACCGGCACGAGGCTCGCGAAATCCAGCCCCTTGCGGCGCGCCACCTCCGCGAGCGTGTCCATCACCTCGTCGATCAGCTCGCGCGGCTCGAACAGCTCGCTTCGCAGCTCGAGGCGTCCCGACTCGATCTTGGAAAAGTCGAGGATGTCGTTGATCACCGAAAGGAGCGCCATGCTGGAGCGGTGGGCCACTTCGGCGAAGCGGCGTTGCCGCGGATCGAGCTGGGTGGTCAGCAGCAGCTCGGTCATTCCGAGGACGCCGTTCATGGGCGTGCGTATCTCGTGGCTCATGGTCGCCACGAACTGGCTCTTCGCGCGGCTGCCCGCCTCGGCCGCGTCGCGCGCATGCCGCAGGTCCGCCGTGCTCTGGTCGACGAGCGTCTGCAGGTTGTCGCGATGGTGCTGCAACTCGGCCTCGGCACGCCGCCGCTGATCCACCTCGTCCCTGAGCAATTGGTTCTGTTCCCGGAGCGTCCGCGAGAGGAGCTGGCTCTGGAGCGAAACGGAAAGCGCGATGCTCATGATCAGGAGCGTCACCGCCGCGATCGCCGCCGCGAGGGGCACCGGATCCAGGCCCGAGGCGGGCGCCAGCTGCCCCGTGGCCACGCAAATGGTCGCGTACATGCCGGTGTAGTGCATGCCGCAGATGGCGACGCCCATGACCAGCGCGGCCAGCACTTTCATCAAGAGGTTGGTGCCTGCCCCAAGGCGGAACACCAGCCAGATCGCGACCGTCGAGCAGACGATCGCGTTGACGATCGACAACAGCCACGGCGCGAAGTAATACATCACCAGGGCGTCGAGGCGCATGGCCGCCATGCCGGTGTAGTGCATGGTGCCGATGCCCGCTCCCATGATCGCCCCGCTCACGAACAGGCGTTTCCACGAGAGCGCGCCCCGGGTCACGATGTAGAGCGCGAAGCCCGAGGTGGCGATCGCCGCGACCATGGAAGCGAAAGTCGTCCACGGCTCGAAGCGGACCGGGATCGGCAGCTGGTAGGCGAGCATCGCCACGAAATGCATGGACCAGATGCCGGCGCCCATGGCGAACGCGCCGCCGGCGAGCCACGCGGTGGCCCTGCGGTGCTCGAGGCGGTACTCGCTCACGCGGCCCGCGAGGTCGATAGCGGTGTACGCAGCCAGCGATGCGACGATGTAGGACAAAACCACGAGTCCCATGTCGTACTTGGCCGGGAGCACGGGTCCCGGAAGGGTCCCGGTCACAAACGGCAGCAGTTCGCCCAGCATTGTGTGGTTCCTCCTTCCCGCGCGATCTTAGGCCACTGCGGTGCGCCCCGCGACCCCGCCCGCGTCAAGAGGAATTGCGGCCTGCCCATCGTATAATCGCCCGTTTGGAATTCCCCGCAGGTGCGCTGAAAACGATGGCCGACGACAAGAACAAGCCGGGGCCGACCGAGGCGCCGCAGGACGAGAACCAGATCATCGCCGAGCGGCGTGCGAAGCTGGCGCGACTGCGCGAGCAAGGCCCGGCGTACCCGAACGATTTCCGCCGCAAGGACCTCTCCGCGGACCTCCAGCGCGCCCACGAGGGCAAGTCCAAGGAAGCGCTCGAGGAAGAGAAGCCCCAGGCGTGCGTCGCCGGGCGCATGCTGTTGAAGCGCGTCATGGGCAAGGCCTCCTTCGCCACGCTGCAGGACATGAGCGGGCGAATCCAGATCTACGTCAACAACGACGTCACCGGCGCCGACGTCCACGAAGCGTTCAAGCACTGGGATCTCGGCGACATTCTCGGCGCCGAGGGCACCCTCTTCAGGACCAAGACCGGCGAGCTGACCCTGCAGGCCACGAAGCTGCGCCTGCTCGCGAAGTCGCTGCGTCCGCTGCCCGAGAAATTCCATGGCCTCACCGACATGGAGCAGAAGTACCGCCAGCGCTACGTCGATCTCATCGTGAACCCGGATACGCGCCGCACGTTCGAGATCCGCTCGAAGCTGGTGCAGGCGATCCGCGAGTTCTTCGTGGCGCGCGGCTACCTCGAGGTCGAGACGCCGATGATGCAGCCGATCCCCGGCGGCGCGGCGGCGCGGCCTTTCAAGACGCATCACAACGCGCTCGATATGGACCTGTACCTGCGCATCGCACCGGAGCTCTACTTGAAGCGCCTGGTGGTGGGCGGGCTCGAGAAGGTCTTCGAGATCAACCGCAATTTCCGCAACGAAGGCATCTCGACCCGGCACAACCCGGAGTTCACGATGCTCGAGTTCTACGAGGCCTACCAGGACTATCGGTATTTGATGGAGCTCACGGAGGACCTGCTGCGCGAATGCGCCGAGAAGGCACTCGGGGCGACCACTCTCGCCTACCAGGGCGTCTCCGTCGACCTGGCGCGGAAATTCGACCGGCTCACCATGGCCGAGGCGATCGCGAAGTACAACACCCAATTCCCGCTGGATGAGCTTTCGAAACCCGACTACTTGCGCACCGCACTCGCGCCTTTCGGCGTGGAAGTGTTCCCCACCGACGGCGTGGGGCTCCTGCAATTGAAGCTCTTCGAGGCGACGACCGAGGAGAAGCTCGTCGAGCCGACCTTCATCGTGGCGCACCCGGTCGACGTGTCGCCGCTCGCACGCGCGAGCGATTCGAATCCAGCCGTCACCGACCGCTTCGAGCTTTTCGTCGCCGGCCGCGAGATCGCCAATGGCTTCTCCGAGCTCAACGATCCCGAGGACCAGGCGGCGCGCTTCAATGCGCAGGCGATGGCGAAGGAAGCCGGCGACGAGGAAGCGATGTACTACGACGCCGACTACGTCCGCGCGCTCGAATACGGGTTGCCGCCCACCGCGGGCGAAGGCATCGGCATCGATCGCCTGGTGATGCTCTTCACCGACAGCCCGTCGATCCGCGACGTGATCCTGTTTCCGCAGCTCAAGACCGCAGAGACCTGATCGCGAAGCGGTTACATCGCGTGAGTCACTGCATTCGACGGATCGTGTAGCCGCGCTTCTCGAGCTCGATCAGGACGCTCCGCGGACCGGCCACGTGCATGGCGCCAACAACAGCGAAGGTCCGCCGTCCCGATGACATGAGCGCATCGATTCGCGTTGCGAGATAGGCGTTTCGTCCATCGACGATCTTGTCGCACACGTTGCGCAGCAACGGTGACCCGCATGTGCCGGCGCGAAACTGCCCGTACAGGGCCTCGTGCTCATCCGCATACAACAATCTTGCGAGACGCTCGGCATAGGCGTAGTTGACGGACCCGTCGGGATCGCTCTCGAGCCGGCCGATGCGCTGCTCCAGCTCCGCGACCGCTTCTTCCGTCGAAAGAGCGAGCCTCGCTCGCAACCAAGGCAGGCTTCCCTCCAGCTCCTCGACGCGGCGATCATTCCGCTGCGCTTCGGCGATCACCCAGGCTTCGATTCCCGGATGACTCCATGTCGCCGCGCCGCTTCCGGCACCCGGCAAGCGATCGAGGATCGGCAAGCGATTGAAGATGCCGGCTAACACGTCGTCGGCAAATTGCACTCTCGCCTGCAGCAGCGCATCCCATTGCTTCGCGGTTGCGCCGCGCCGATCGAGAACGCGCCTGATTCGCGCGGCGAGCTCGCCGGGAATCTCGTCGGTGAGCACGCCCGAATCCTTGGGACGACGCATCAGGTCGTTCGCGATCCGCGCGTGTCCCGGCCGATTTGCAGCGCCATGGGGAACGGTTTCGAAGGCCACGACATCGGCTGTTGCGACGAGGTCCCTGATGCTCTCCTTCAGGACGATCTCGACGGGGCTTCCCGAGTGCATCGAAGGCAGCACATATCCCTTGCGATCGCCCGCGGAGAGTTCATAAACCATTCCAACGCGGATGGGCGTTTGCCCCGCGGCGTCCGTGGCCAGCAGCATCGCCAGGATCATCCAGGAGGCGCGCGATAACATTTTCCCCATCACGGTCGAAGGCCGCGGAGAGCCGACGCGCTTCAGATCGGCGCGACGATGCGCACCGCGGCTCCATACTCGTCGTAGAAGATCGTGGTCTTCGACCTTTTGCCGCCGAATCCCAGCACGCTCCCCGTCGCATCGGACTCGACCTTGAGCGGCAGGCCATTGGTTCCGACCCATACCTTAGCCCAGCCCGCGCTCGACGCAAGCCCTCCACCGACTGACGCGGCCTGGTGGTAGCGATAGGCGGTCGCGCGTTGGCTGCCGACCATCTCCGGGCCAACGACCTGCGCGCCGCTCACGGTGCGCTCGAATGCGGCGAGCGTCGCCGGGTCCTTGCGGAACTGCTCCATGAGGTTCCCCGTAGCGAATGGCAGGCGCGTCCATTTGCCGTCGGATTTCACGTAATGCGCGCCGCCGACGACGATGTGCTCCATGTTCAGGGTCTTCATGACCATGTGGATGCTGCCGGGCGCGGCGAACTGGATCGTGCCTTCGGAGAGTTTTCCGTCGCTCTCGGTCAGCATCCGGGCACGAAACGATTTCTGCTCGCCCGCCTTCATGTACGCCGCGCGAATCGCCGCCAGCGCCGCCGGATCGTTGGGTCCGATATTCTCGGTTTGCTGGACGCTCGCACAGGCGGCGACCAGGATGCAAAGGGCTGCGAGCCAGACGGAATGCGTAAAGGACGACATGGCGAACTCCCTTCCGAAACGCCCATCTTAGCTAAACGCGGGCGAAACGGAGGCGTGCTACGCTCCCGGCGCTGAACTCATACCGGAGGAAAACATGAGGACGATCCATCGCATTCTCCGCACAGCGGCCATGGGCCTGGCGCTCGCCGGGGTCTCGGCCGTTGCAGGAGCGGCATGCATTGATTGCGGCACCGTGACCGACGTGAAGACAGTGAAGAAGCAGGGTGAAGGCAGCGGCGCCGGTGCGGTAATCGGCGGCGTCGCCGGCGGTGTGCTCGGGCACCAGATTGGCGGTGGACGCGGCAAGGACGTCGCCACGGTCGGCGGAGCCGTCGGCGGCGCCTATGTCGGCCACCAGGTCGAGAAGGAAAGCAAGTCCACGACGTCGTACGTGGTGTACGTGAAGATGGATGAAGGCGCGAGCCGCACCTTCACCTTCAGCAATCCGACGAGCTACAAGGCCGGCGACAAGGTGAAGATCGTCGACAAGAAGCTGGTGCGCCAGTAGCGCTGGTGCGCCTTCTCGCCGCGGCGGCGCTGACGGCAGCGGGAGCCGCGCTCGCCGCACCCTGCGTCACGCCCACGCCCGCGTGCTCGGAGCGCATCGCTCCCGGCGCGGGTGCGGGCTACACGATCGTCTACCGCAGCCAACCGCTCGCGACGCGCAACGAGTCCATCACGCGTGCCCTCGTCGTGGTCCACGGCGCCGGCCGCGATGCCGACAGCTACTATCGCAGCGCCATGGCGGCCGCGTTCCTTGCCGGCGCGCTGGAAGACACCGTGGTCGTCGCGCCGCGCTTCGCGTCGAACGAAAAGACGTGCAAGGACGCGATGGATGCAGGCGAGATCGTGTGGGCCTGCCTGCCCGGCCCCGATTCGTGGCGCGTCGGCGGCGGCTCGCGCAGCGACGAGAAGGTCACGTCGTTCGACGTCGCCGACGAAATCCTGCGCAAGCTAGCGCGCCGCGATTCGTTTCCCAACCTGAAGCTCATCGTCGTCGCCGGACATTCCGCCGGCGGCCAGTTCATCAATCGCTACCAGATGTCCAGTGTCGTGCACGAAACGCTCGGCGTGCCGGTGCGTTATGTGGTCGCGAATCCGTCGGCGTATACGTACCTCGACGCGCTGCGCCCGACGACCGGCGCAGTGCCTGCCGATATCGCGGCGGGGGCGCCCGGCTATACGCCGGCGATCAAGGCCCCCGCCCCATTCGTCGCCTTCGCCGACGCGCGCCACTGCACGACCTACGACAAGTGGCCCTACGGGCTTGCCGATCGCGTCGGATACGCCGCGCGCGTATCGACCGAGCAGCTCAAGAAGCAGCTTGCCGAGCGCCCCGCGGCGTTCCTGCTGGGCGAGCTCGACATCCTGCCCCTCTACTCGTTCGACATGACGTGCGCCGCGATGGCGCAAGGACCGACGCGCCTCGCCCGCGGGCTCGCGTACGTGAAGCACGTGAATGAAGGGTACGGCGGGAAGAACGCGGGCCTGGTCATACCGGCCTGCGGACACAGCGCGCGCTGCATGTTCACATCCGAACGCGCGCTGCCGCTCCTCTTTCCCGAACGCTGACCCCTTCGAGGTCGTATTCGTCGGTGCCGGTGACGAGGGCGCGAACGAAGTCTCCGGGCTTGGCACCCTTGGCCCCTTTCACGCGCACGAGGCCGTCGATGTCCGGCGCATCGGCGGCGCTGCGGCCGATCGCGATCGACTCCTGCATTTCGTCGACGAGGACATCGATCCTGCGGCCGATCCAGCGTTGCAGGCGCGCGCGGCTGATCCCCGCCTGCATCGCCATGAATCGCGCGCGACGCTCTTCGCGAACTTCATCGGGCAGCGCTCCCGGCAGCTCGTTCGCCTTCGCCCCCTCGACCGGCGAGTAGGCGAAGCAACCGACGCGATCGAGCTCGGCTTCCTTCAGGAACGCGAGCAACTCCTCGAACTCGGCCTCGGTCTCGCCCGGAAATCCCGCGATGAAGGTCGAGCGCAGCGTGAGATCCGGACAGGCCTTGCGCCAGGCGCGAATGCGGTCGAGGTTCTTTTCGCTCGACGCCGGCCGCTTCATGAGCTTCAGGATCCGCGGGCTCGCGTGCTGGAAGGGCACGTCGAGGTAGGGAAGGATGCGCCCCTCGGCCATGAGCGCAATCACCTCGTCGACGTGCGGATACGGATAGACGTAATGCAGCCGCACCCACACACCGAGATCGCCTAGCGCGCGGCAGAGCTCCGTCATGCGGGTCTTCACCGGCTTGCCGCCCCAGAAGCCGGTGCGGTACTTCACGTCCACGCCGTACGCGCTCGTATCCTGCGAGATCACCAGGAGCTCTTTCACGCCCGCCTTCACCAGGTTCTCGGCCTCCTGCATCACCTGGCCGATCGGGCGGCTCACGAGGTCGCCGCGCATCGACGGGATGATGCAAAAAGTGCACCGGTGATTGCAGCCTTCGGAAATCTTGAGGTAGGCGTAGTGCCGCGGCGTGAGCTTGATGCCTTGCGGCGGGACAAGGTCGACGAACGGATCGTGGGGCTGCGGCAGGTGAGCGTGCACCGCGCTCATCACCTCGTCCTTGGCATGGGGGCCGGTCACCGCGAGGACCTTGGGATGCGTCTTCCTCACGATGTCGCCCTTGGCGCCGAGGCAGCCGGTGACGATCACCCGGCCGTTCTCGTGAAGCGCCTCGCCGATCGCGTCGAGGGACTCCTGCACCGCGGCATCGATGAAGCCGCAGGTATTCACCACGACGAGGTCCGAGCCTTCGTAGCTCGGCGAGATGTCGTAGCCCTCCGCGCGAAGCTGGGTGAGGATCGCTTCCGAATCGACGAGGGCCTTGGGGCAACCCAAGGAAACGAATCCGACCTTTGGCACGGCGTCGCTACTTCTTTGCGCGCTGTTTCTTGGCGCCCGGCTTGGAAGCCTTGGGCGGATGCGGCTTCGCGGCTGCGCCCTCTTCCTTCTCGGGCGCGGCGTACGGGAAGCCGGAGAAGAGCTTGAGCGCCTGGTTGCGCAGCTCGTCCTGCATGTCGATCACCGCCTTCGCGCCCTTTTCGAGGTACCCGCCCATCACATTGGGGATCTGCTGGCCCTGCTGAACGAATTGCGTCCAGGCCTCCGCGGGCACGCGCGGCAGGTCGCCGTAGAGGGACTTCGTCTGCTCCTGGAAGCGCTTCTGCGCCTCGTGGAAGGTGACGATGGAGCGCTCGAGGTACGAGCCCATCAGGCCCTGCATCGCGTGGCCGTAGTAGCGAATGATGTTCGCGAGCATGTCGGTCGAGAACATCGGCACGCCACCGGACTCTTCCTCGAGAATGATCTGCAGCAGGATCGCGCGCGTGAGGTCCTCGCCGGTCTTCGCATCCTGCACCTGGAACTCCTTGTACCCGAGCACCAGTTCCTTCACCTCCGCGAGCGTGATGTAGGTCGACGTCTCCGTGTCGTAGAGGCGGCGATTGGGGTATTTCTTGATGATGCGGGGGGAAGGCATGCGCTATGTTCCTCGCGATGTTGCGCTACATCAATTCCCTTGCGTGCAGGAACGTCAAAGTGGCGCGGACTCGCTTTTCAAGTGCTTCATTTTATTACAGTTTGGGGGATTGCGGCAGTGCACCCGCACGCAGCTGGTGCATTGCACCAAAAACCGCTTGACTTGGTGCTTTCGGCTTCCTAGAATGAAATTGTTGCGGCGCACAATAAAGGTGGCGCCGCAGGCCCCAAACCGCAAATTTTCAAGGACAGTCCCATGCCGACCACCCCGATCTCCGCGCTCAGCCGCTCCACCGTCGATACCGCCGCGCGGCTCACGCGCATTTCCCTCGACAGCGCCGAGCGCACGTTCGCAATCCAGCTCGAGTACGCGAAGGGCGCGCTCACCCAGGCAACGCTCACCGCCCGCGCCGTCTCGCAAGCGAAGGACGTGCAGCAGCTGATGTCGCTGCGCACGCGCATCGCCGAAAACGCGGTCGAGAACCTGATGGGCTACTCGCGCAGCCTCTATGAAGTGGCCTCCGAAGCGCAGAGCGAGCTTTCCAGGCTCGCCGAAGAGCGCATGGCGAAGTACCAGCAAGCTGTCGTCGAGGCGGTCGACCAGGCGACGAAAGCCGCGCCCGCGGGCAGCGATGTCGCCGTCGCCGCGGTGAAATCGACGATGGCCGCGACGACCGCGGCGTTCGACACCTTCAACAAGGCGGCGCGCCAAGTGGCGAGCTACGCCGACGCCGGCGTCAAGGCGGCGGGGCATTCGAAATCCAGGAAGTGATCGGGCTCGTTTCGCGGCAAGGCAGTCAAGGCTCCTCCTCCTTTATCGCAAATTTGGATAAAGGTTCGAACCCCAGGCTTATCCCTGGGGTTTTTTTTGGAATGAGAACATGAAGAGAATCGCTCTCGTGACCGGAGGTGTCGGCGGCATCGGCACCGCCATCTGCAGGCGCCTGGCCGACGACGGCCACTTCGTCGTCGCCAATTACGCGGTCCCCGGAACCGAGGCGCGCTTCCAGACGGCGATGGCGGCCGCGGGGCTCAACGGCTCGCACAGCGCGATCGCCTTCGGCGATGTCACCGATTTCGACGCCATGGGCGAGATGATCCGCAAGATCGAGACCGAGCATGGCCCCGTCGACGTCCTCATCAACTGCGCGGGGATCACGCGCGACGCCACCTTCCGCAAGATGACCCCGGACCAGTGGCGCGCCGTTCTCGCGACCAATCTCGACAGCGTCTTCAACGTCACCCGCCACGTGATCGACGGCATGACGGAGCGCGGCTGGGGACGCATCATCAACATCTCCTCGGTGAACGCGGTGCGCGGCCAGTTCGGCCAGACCAACTACGCCGCGGCCAAGGCCGGCATCCTCGGCTTCACCAAGTCGCTCGCGCAGGAAGTGGTGAAGAAGGGCGTGACCGTGAACGCGATCTCCCCGGGCTATGTGCAGACCGATATGGTGATGGCGATTCGCGAGGACGTGCGCCAGAAGATCGTCGCCGAGATTCCCGCGGGGCGCCTCGCGATGCCGGAGGAAGTCGCCGACGCCGTCGCCTTCCTCGCCTCCGACAAGGCCGCCTACATCACCGGCACGAACCTTTCGGTGAATGGCGGCCTGCACATGTACGCCTAGCCTCCCCCCGGGAAGGTTTCGTCACAAAGGGGCGCTCCGGCGCCCCTTTTTATTGCTAGACTTTTTGGCTTCGTCGACCGCTGGAGAAACGCCCGTGCATTTCCGCCTTGCCGCGCTCATCGCCGCCGCCGCGTCGCTCGCCGCCGCCGCGCAATCCCTTCCCGTGTTCGCACCGAAGAATGTCCCCGAGACATTCTTCGGCACGGTCGTCGACGACCCCTATCGGGGCCTCGAGGACGTCAAGGATCCCGCGGTCGCCGCCTGGATGAAGGCGCACGCGGATTACGCGCATTCCCAGCTGCAGGGCCTCAAGGGCTACGCCGCGCTCAAGGCGCGGGTGGCCGAGCTCGACAACGCGGTCGAGGCGCGGATCGGCAGCGTGCAGCGCGCGCCCGGCGGCGAGATCTTCTTCACGCGCCGGGGCTCCAAGGACAATACCTACAAGCTCTACGTCCGCGCCAAGGACGGCAAGGAGTCGCTCCTCGCCGATCCCGACGACTGGCAGAAGGAAACGGGCAAGCCGCACGCCATCAACTACTTTGCGGCATCGCCCGACGGCAAGCACGTTGCCTTCGGCGTCTCCGCCGTGGGCTCCGAGGATGCCTCCATCTACGTGATCGAAACGGCGACGCGCAAGCGGATCGGCAAGCCCATCGACCGCGCGCAATACCCCGACATCAGCTGGCGCGACGGCAAGTCGTTCTTCTACCTGCGCCAGCAGGAAATGAAGCCGGGCATGCCGGTCACCGAGCGCTATCAGAACAACCGCAACTACCTGCACGTGCTGGAAATGAAAGACGAGAACGACGCGCTCGTGCTGGCCCCGGGCACGCCCAAGGTCGAGATCCTGCGAACGGATTTCCCGTACGTCGTCGTGGCGCGCGGCTCGAAGTACGCGATCGCGAACGTCCAGGCGGGCGTGCAGCGCGAAATCTCCCTCTACGCCGCGCCGCTCAATTCGCTCGCGAGACCGAACGCTCCGTGGGTAAAGATCTGCGACGCCAAGGACAAGGTCACGGACTTCGCCGTGAAGGGCGACGACATCTACCTCATGACCCACCGCGACAGCCCGCGCTTCTCGGTGATCAAGACGAGCCTCGCCCGCCCGGACCTGGCGAAGGCCGTCACCGTGGTGCCCGCGTCGAAGGAAGTCCTTTTCGCGATCGCCGCGGGACGCGACGCGCTCTACATCGAGTCGCGCGACGGCCCCATCAAGGGGCTGAAGCGCCTCGCATGGAACGCGAAGGAAGCAAGGCCCGTGAAGCTGCCGCTCGAGGGCGCGGCCAGCATCATGGCCGCTTCGCCCGTCATCGACGGTGCGGTGGTGAGCCTCGCGGGGTGGACGCGCGCCCGCGAGATCTACGCGGTCGATGCATCCGGCAAGGCGGCGAACACCAAGCTGCAGCCGCTCGGTCCCTTCGACGCGCCGGCCGATCTCGTGGCGACGGAAGTGTCGGTGAAGAGCCACGACGGCGCGATGGTCCCGCTCTCGATCATCCACAAGAAGGGCGTGCAGCTCGACGGCAACAACCCCGCGCTGCTTTACGGATACGGCTCATACGGAATCACCGAGGAGCCCGGCTTCGGCCCCACCCGCCTTGCGTGGCTCGAGCGCGGCGGCGTCTTCGCCGTGGCGAATGTTCGCGGCAGCGGCGTATACGGCGAGGAGTGGTACAAGGGCGGCTACAAGACGACCAAGCCGAACACCTGGAAAGACTTCATCGCGTGCGCCGAGTACCTCATCGCGAACAAGTACACGTCGAATACGAAGCTCGGAATCCTCGGCGGCAGCGCCGGTGGCATCACCGTGGGCCGCGCGATCACCGAGCGCCCCGACCTCTTCGCTTCGGCAGTCCCGGCGGTCGGCGTGCTCGATGCCGTGCGCGCGGAGGCCACCGCCAATGGCGTTCCCAACATTCCCGAGTTCGGCACGGTGAAGAAGGAGGATGAGTTCCGCGCGCTACTCGCGATGAGCAGCTACCACCACGTGAAGGATGGCACCAAGTACCCGGCGGTGATGCTGGTCGCGGGCGTGAACGACCCGCGCGTGGACGTGTGGCACTCGAGCAAGATGGCCGCGCGCCTCCTGGCCGCGAGCACCTCCGGCAAGCCCGTGCTCCTCGATCTCGACTACGAAGGCGGCCACGGCATCGGTGACACGAAGGCGCAGCGCCAGAAACAAATCGCCGACTACTACTCGTTCATGCTCTGGCAGGCGGGACACCCGGACTTTCAACCGGCCGGAAAATAAACCCGCAACACCGGGCGCCCCGGCGAAGGCCGGGGCCCAATTCAGAACATGTGCTGCCCGCCATTGATCGCGATGTTGGCGCCGGTGAGGAACGCGGCCTCGTCGGAAGCGAGGTAGGCGCACAAGCCCGCGACTTCCTCGGGCTTGCCGAGCCGGCCGATCGGGATCTGCGGAATGATCTTCGTGTCGAGCACTTCCTTGGGGATCGCGAGGACCATCTTCGTCCCGATGTAGCCCGGTGAGATCGTGTTCACCGTGACGCCCTTGCGCGCGATCTCGAGCGCGAGCGCCTTGGTGAATCCGTGCATACCCGCCTTCGCCGCCGAGTAGTTGGTCTGGCCGAACGCGCCCTTCTGCCCGTTTACGCTCGACACGTTGATCACGCGACCCCAGCCGCGTTCGACCATTCCGTCGACGATCGGCTTGGTGACATTGAAGACGCTGTCCAGGTTCGTGCTGATGACCGAGTCCCAGTCGACCTTGGTCATCTTCTTGAACGTCATGTCGCGCGTGATGCCGGCGTTGTTGATGAGGATGTCGATCGGACCGACTTCCTTCTGCACCTGCTCGACCATCTTCTGGCAAGAGTCGAAATCGCCGACGTCGCACGGCACCTAGGTGACCACCACCTTGATCCCCATCCGCGCGAGCTTCATGCAGATCGCCTCTCCGAGGCCGCCCATGCCGCCGGTGACCAATGCGATGCGTTGTGTCATGGAATCCTCCTTCGATTGTTTTTAGGACTTCGTTTCGCCGGCGTCGTTCTCCCGCCACACCCGCCACAGCGCGATGAGGACCAGCAAGGCGAATTGGCCGAGCACGAGAAGAAAATACCCGGCGTGCACGGCGACGATGAGGCCGCCGGACACCAGGATCGATAGCCCAGCCCACATCACCGGCGACTTGTTCTCGTGTTCCGCGGCCTTGTAGTAGAAGGCCGCCCCGGCGATGGCGATCGCGATCGCGATGTAATCCATGGCCGAGCGGCGCGCCCTAGGCGCGCTCCTGCGCATAACGGCCCGGCGCGGGTTCGATGGGCTTCCTCTTCGCGTCGCCGAGCTTCTTGCGTGCCGGGACGAGCTTGCCCGCTTGCGGGCGCAGCCACCTCGTCCATTCGGGCCACCAGCTCCCGGGAAGCTCCTGCGCCCCGGCGAACCACTTGTCGGGATCGGTGCCGAGCTTGTCGTTCAGCCAGTAGCTGCGCTTGTTCTTCGACGCCGGATTGATGGTCCCCGCGATGTGCCCGCTCGCGCCGAGCACGAAAACCGCCTTGGCGCCGAGCGTCTGCGCGCTCCTGTACCCTCCGCGCCACGGCACGATGTGGTCTTCGCGCGCCGCGAACACGAAGGTCGGCAACTTGATGCGCTTGAGGCTCACCGGCACGCCGCAATTGACCAGCGCGTCGGGCTGCGCGAGCTTGTTGTCCTGGTAGGTGTTGCGCAGGTAATAGGCGTACATCGGGCCCGGCAGGTTGGTCGCGTCCGAGTTCCAGAAGAGCAGGTCGAATGCCGGCGGGCTCTTGCCCTTGAGGTAGTTGTTCACGACGTACGACCAGACGAGGTCGTTCGCGCGCAGGCTCGAGAAGGCACCCGCGAGCTCCTGCCCGGGGACGATGCCGCCCTTGGCGAGCTGCTTCTCGCGGCGGTCGACGAAGTTCTCGTCGATGTACACGCGGATCTCGCCGGCATCGGTGAAATCGAGGAGCGTCGTGAGGAGCGTCAGGCACGCGACCGGGTTGCGGTTCTTCTTCTCGAGGATCGCGAGCGCTGCCGCAAGCAGGGTCCCGCCGATGCAGAATCCGAGCGCGTTCAACTTGGCCGAGCCCGTGATGGCGCGCACCTGGTCGAGCGCCGCCATGACGCCCAGCGCGAGATAGTCGTCCCAGGTGAGCTTGTCGAGCGGCGGCTTGACGTTGCGCCACGACACCATGAAGACCGTGTGGCCCTGCTCCACCGCGTAGCGCACCAGCGAGTTCTCGGGCTGCAGGTCCATGATGTAGAACTTGTTGATGCACGGCGGCACCATCAACAGCGGGCGCTCGTGCACCTTCGCGGTGAGCGGCTCGTACTGGATGAGCTGGATCAAATCGTTCTCGAAGACCACCGCGCCCTTCGACGTGGCCACGTTCTGGCCGACCTTGAAGGCGTTCTCGTCGGTCATCGAGATCCGCCCCTTCTCCAGGTCGGAGAGCAGGTTCTTCAGGCCCTCCTGGAGCGTCTCGCCGCGGCTTTCCATCGCCGCCTTCAGCGCTTCGGGATTGGTCAGCAGGTAATTGGACGGGGCCGCCGCATCCAGATACTGGCGCATGAAGAAACGCATGCGTTGCTGGGTAGGCGCGTCGAGATTCGCTTTTTCCACCGCCTCCATCATCATCTTCGAGGTGAGCAGGTACGAATCGCGGAAGTAACGGAACATCGGCTGCTCGTTCCACTCCGGCCCGCTGAAGCGCTTGTCGGCAGCCTCCTCGCTGTTGCCCTGCGCCTTCGGATCGAGCGACTTCATCCACAGCTTCATCTGCTCCTGCATGAAGCGGCCCTGCAGATCGAGCAGCGTCTCGGGCTTCGCGGACATCGCCTCGATCCAGGCGCGATAGGCGTCGGTGAAGCCCGCCATCACCTGCTGCGTCGTGCCTTGCTGGGGAGAATCGTTGGTCGTCTTGGCCATGTCTGCCTATCCGTTAAATACCACGTTTCAAGTATGAGGCCTGTCAATGCTCGGGAAAAAGGCCCTCATGGATCAGCCAGATAGTGAGGATTCCGAGCGCGATGAACGCGACCTGGGTCATGGATTCCGCGAGCGCCGTGCGCTTGTGCAGCCCGGGGATGAGGTCGGCGACCGCCACATAGATCATGCTCGCCGCGGCGACCGCGAGGATCTCCGGAATCCACTGCGCCACATTGCTCAGCGCGAAGTAGGCGATCAACGCGCCCACCACCGCCGCGAAGCTCGACGCGAAGTTGAGAAGGAGCGCCTTGCGCTTGCTGAACCCCGAATGCAGCAGCACGAGGAAGTCGCCGATCTCCTGGGGAATCTCGTGCGCGATGATGGCGAGCGCGGTGACCACGCCGAGCTTCACGTTGGCCATGAACGCGCTCGCGATGATCACCCCGTCGGTGAAGTTGTGGAACGAATCGCCGACGATGATCATCCAGCCCGATCGGCCGTGATCGCCGATCTCGGCCTGGTGCCCGTGATCGGCCGACTCCTCGCCGCCGTGATGGTGGTGGCGCCAGAGCAGCAGCTTCTCGAGGATGAAGAAAGCCAGCAGTCCGAAGAGGATGAAGGCGGCGACGCGCCCGGTGTTCCTTGTCGCTTCGAAGACGTGCGGAAGGATGTCGAGGAACACGGCGCCGAGGAGCGCGCCCACGGCGTAGCTCACCAGCGTGGGAATCCAGCGCGCCTGCACGCGGAAGGCGACAGCCGCTGCGATCGCGAGCGAGAGCGCACCGCCGCCGATGCAGGCGAGCAGGATCTGGGTCAGGACGGACATGGACCCATTAGACCATCCAAATGAAAGCGCCCATGCGGCCGCTGCGCTTCTCGCGGCGGTACGAAAAGAAACGAGCGGTCTCGTGATAAGTACAGAAATCTCCGCCCCATACGCGCTCCACGCCGATTGCGGCAAGCCGCTGGCGCGCGAGCGCGTAGAGGTCCGCGAGGTACTTTCCCGGCGTATGAGGCGCGAAAGCCCCATGGGCGTGGGCGTCCCTGGCCACGAAAGCCTCGCGCACCTCCGGCCCGACTTCGAATGCGCGCGGCCCGATCGCCGGGCCCATCCAGGCCAACACTCTCGCGGGCTTCGTGTCGAGCGCATCGACCGCGTTCTCGACGACGCCCGCGGCGAGGCCCCGCCAACCCGCGTGCGCGACCGCCACGCGCCGCCCATCGGTATCGCAAAGCAATAGCGGCATGCAATCCGCCGTGAGCACCGCGCAAACGCGATTCGCCGCCGCCGTGACCGCCGCGTCGGCGGTCGGCACGCCCTCCGCGGTCCATGCATCGACATCCACGACCGAAACGCCGTGGACCTGCGCCATCCAGCGCGGCATTGCGGGCAGGACCTCGCGCACGATCTCGCGATTGCGCGTGACGCGCCGCGCATCGTCGCCGCCGCTCACGCTCAGATTCAGGGTCGCGTACGCGCCCTCGCTCACGCCGCCCGCGCGCGTCGTCACGAAGGCGCGCACGCGCGCCGGCGCGGGCCAATCGGGAACGATCCAGTCGCGGTGCAGCCCCGGCGCCGTGCGCATCGCCGCGGCCCAGCTCATGACGGCCGCAATGCTTTCAGCAGCGCGCGAAAATCCGCGGGCAAGGGCGACTCGAACCCCACGCTCGCGCCGGTGCGCGGATGGCGGAAAGCGAGCTTCCACGCGTGCAGCGCCTGCCGCCCGAGCTTCACCGCGCCGCGCCGCGCATACACGGGGTCACCCTCGATGGGATGTCCGATCGAGGTGAGGTGAACGCGGATCTGGTGCGTGCGCCCGGTTTCGAGCTCGCACTCGAGCAGCGTGTGCTCGGGAAAGAGCTCGCGCACGCGATAGTGCGTGACCGCGGGCTTGCCGCCGGCCACCACTGCCATGCGCGTGCGATGCACGGGATGGCGGCCGATCGGCGCCTCGACCGTGCCCGGCGCCGCGACGCGCCCGCGAACCAGGGCGAGGTAGATCCGCTTCACGCTGCGCTCCTGTAGCTGGCGAACGAGGTCGAGCTGGGCCGTTTCGTTCTTCGCCACGACGAGGAGCCCGCTCGTGTCCTTGTCGAGGCGATGCACGATGCCGGCGCGCGCGAGCTCGCCTAGCCGCGGCGCGTGATGGAGCAGCGCATTGAGGAGCGTCCCCGCCCAGTTGCCGCTGCCCGGGTGCACCACCAGCCCCGCCGGCTTGTCGATCACGAGCACGTCGCCGTCCTCGTGGACGATCGTGAGCTCGATCGCCTCGGCGCGATACGGCTGCTCGGAGGCGCGCGCGACGAGCGTCACCTCCACCGCCTCGCCGCTCTTGAGCTTCATGCGACCGGCCGCCTGCTCGCCGTCGACGCGCACATGGCCCTCGCCAATCAGCTTCGCGAGGCGGCTGCGCGATTCGCCCGGCATCAGCCGCGCCAGCGCCTGGTCCAGGCGCGCGCCCGCCAGCTCGAGCGGAATCGTGAAGCGCACGCCGCGCGGCGGCAAAGCATCGCTCGATTCGTCGGCGCTCTGCGGCACGTTATAATTTGCGCTTCGCGAGACGGGATTCACCATGATTCGAAGTGTAACGGCATTGGCGGCGCTCGCCATGGCGCTGGCGCTGGCGGGCTGCGGCCTGTTCAAGGACAAGGAAGACATCCAGAAGGAGTGGTCCGCCGAGCAGTTCTACAGGGCCGCCAAGGAAGAGCTCGACAACGGCGCGTACGACGCGGCGATCAAGCTCTACGAGAAGCTCGAGGCGAAGTTTCCCTTCGGCCGCTACGCGCAGCAGTCCCAGCTCGAAGTGGCGTACGCCTACTACAAGCAGGGCGAGACCGCGCAGTGCATTTCGGCGCTGGACAAGTTCATGAAGCTGCACCCCAACCACCCGAACGCCGATTACGCGCTGTACTTGAAGGCGCTCGCGAACTTCAAGGAAGACCTGGGGCCGCTCACCGCCATCGCGAAGCAGGATCTCGCCGATCGCGACGCCAAGGCCGCGCGCGAATCGTTCGAGAGCTTCAAGGAGGTCGTGACCCGCTTTCCCCAGAGCCGCTACGTCAACGACTCGCGCGAGCGCATGATCTACCTGGTCGAGGCGCTCGCCCGCCACGAGGTCCACGTCGGGCGCTACTACCTCAGGCGCGGCGCCTATCTCGCCGCGGCCAATCGCGCACAGGACGCGATCGTGCGCTTCCCGAATTCGCCGATGCACCGCGAGGCCCTCGAGGTCATGGTGGAGGCCTACGATCGCATGGGCTTGACCGAGCTTCGCGACGATACGAAGCGCGTGCTCGCGAAAAACTTTCCCGCCGATCCCCTCGCCCAGCAAGGCCGCAACCGCAACAATCCCTGGTGGAAGATCTGGTAGCTAGCCCGCGAGGGTCTTGAGCAGCTCGATCTGCGCGCAGTGCGCCTTGTGGGCGCCGCGCTTCGCGCGCTTGAAGGAGCCGTCGGACTGCATGTCCCACGCCTGGACGTTGTCCGCGAAATAGGGCTTGAGCCCTTCGCGCACCACGCGGCGCTGGAGCTTCGGATCGAGCACCGGGAAGCAGAGCTCGATGCGGCGGAAGAAGTTGCGATCCATCCAGTCGGCGCTCGACAGCCATACCTTCGCCTCGTCGTTCTTGAACATGAAGATGCGGGTGTGCTCGAGGAAGCGGCCGATGATGGAGCGCACGCGGATGTTCTCCGAGAGCCCTTTCACGCCGGGCCGCAGCGCGCACACGCCGCGCACGATGAGGTCGATCTTCACACCGGCCTGCGAGGCCCTGTAGAGAGCATCGATCGCTCCGGGCTCCAGCAGCGCGTTCATCTTGGCGACGATGTGCGCGGGCTTGCCGGCCTTCGCGTGGCGGATCTCGTTGTCGATCGCTTCCAGGATCCGCTGGTGCAGCGTGAAGGGAGCCGCCCACACGTGCTTGAGCTTGGTGGCCTTGCCCAGGCCGGTGAGCTGCTGGAACACTTCGTTCACGTCCGCGCAGATGTCCTCGCGGCAGGTGAGCAGGTCGAAATCGGTGTAGAAGCGTGCGGTGCGCGGATGGTAGTTGCCCGTGCCGAGGTGCGCGTAGCGCACGAGCTTCCCGTCCTCGCGCCGCACCACCATCACCATCTTCGCGTGCGTCTTGTGCCCCACCACGCCGTAGACCACGTGCGCGCCGACTTCCTCGAGGCGCGCGGCCCAGTTGATGTTGGCCTCCTCGTCGAAGCGCGCCATGAGCTCGACCACGACGGTGACCTCCTTGCCCGCGCGCGAGTCCGTGCCGGTGCGGTACACCGTCTGCTTGATCGCGACAACGTGAGGGTCGCGCGCCGCCTCGCGGATGAACTCGATCACCGGCGCGAACGACTGGAACGGCCGGTGCAGCAGCACGTCGCCCTTGCGAATCGTCTCGAAGAGATCGTCGCTTTTCGCGAGCGCCTTGGGCAGGCCCTGCTGGAAAGGCCGGTATTCGAGGTCGGGACGGCCCACTTGCTCGGGGATGCTCATGAGCCGCACGAGGTTCACGGGACCGGCGACCACGTACAGATCGTCGCCCTCGAGGCCGAATTGCGCGAGGAGGAAGCGCGTCATAGTTTCGGACATGTTGTCCGCGACCTCGAGGCGCACGGCGTCGCCAAAGTGGCGCTGCGGGAGCTCCCCCTGCAGGGCCTGTCGCAGGTCCTTCACCTCCTCCTCCTCGACGAAGAGGTCGGAGTTGCGGGTCACGCGGAACTGGTAGCAGCCCTTCACGTTCATGCCGGAGAAAAGCTCGCCGACGTGGGCGTGCAGGATCGAGGTGAGGAAGATGAAGTCGTTCGGCCCCTGGGCGACTTCGCGCGGCAGCCGGATCACGCGCGGCAGCACGCGCGGCGCCTGCACGATGGCCGCGCGCGAATCGCGCCCGAAGGCGTCGCGGCCCTCGAGCTCGACCGCGAAGTTGAGGCTCTTGTTGAAGACACGCGGAAAGGGATGCGCGGGATCCAGCCCGATCGGGGTGAGCAGCGGCATCATCTCGCGGAAGAAATAATCCCGGATCCATTCCTTTTGCGGCGCGGTCCAGCTCGCGCGGCGGATGAAGCGGATGCCTTCCTTGGCGAGCGCGGGCAGGACGTCCTCGTTGAGCAGCCGGTACTGGCGCTCGACGATGCCCTGCGCGCGCGCGGCGACCTGTCGAAACACCTGCAGCGGCGTGAGGCCGTCGGGGCCGGAAGCGTCCGCGCCCATCTTGATCTGCTCCTTGAGGCCCGACACGCGGATCTCGAAGAACTCGTCGAGGTTGGACGACACGATGCAGAGGAACCGCAACCGCTCGAGCAGCGGCACGCCGCGGTCGTCGGCCTGCGCGAGGACGCGCCGATTGAATTCCAGCGTCTGCAGCTCGCGGTTGAGGAAATGCTCGCGGGAAAATGCGGCGCGGCCGGGCTCGGATTTCGCCTTCTTGGCCATGGAATTTGCCTGTCTCAACGAAATATAGCACCCCTCCGCCCGGCGGTTCCGCGGGCTGAACGCGGAGGGCAAATCGGTATCATAGGAATGACATGACCCGGCTGCCCTCTTACCTCTTCTTCGCCGTTGCTGCGCTGTGGCTCCAGATGGCCGGCGCCCAAGCCGCGACGCTCTATCTCAAGGCGCGTCTCGATGGCGCCCAGGCCGGTGTCGCCACCAGCGCCGACGGTGCCGGGCTGGTTTCGTACGACACCGTGAGCCGCTCGCTCAGCTGGACCATCACCTACCGCAATTTCATGAGCGCGTTGACCGGCGCGCACCTGCACGGTCCGGCGGAACCCGGCGCGCAAGGCGCCATCGTCGTTACCATGGCACCAATCCCGGCCCCCGTAGGGTCGCCGCCCTTCTCGGGCCTGCTCACGGGCAATGCCACGATCACGCCCGAACAGGAGGCCGATCTGCTGGGAGGCCTCTGGTACGTGGATCTCCATACGGGGACCTACCCGGCGGGCGAGATCCGCGGCCAACTGGCGCAGATCGACACCAACTTCTACAGCGTGTCCTACGGCATTCCGGCTGTATCGACCAGATACATCAGTGGAACCGTGGCCATGGACATGGCGACGCTGCAGATGAGCTGGAACATTGGCTGGGGCGTGGTCTTGCACAGCACAGCGACCAGCAGGGATTTCCACGGCCCCGCAACGGGGACGGAGTACGCGCCGGTAACCGTGCCGGCGTCGTGTTGCTCGGGAGGGGGGGGGAATTCCGGGTCCGCGACGCTGACAGCGGCACAGGCCGCGGAGCTCGTGAACGGCTTCTGGTACTTCCAGGTGGACGACATCAACGGCTGGTTCCGTGCCTACGTGTTGCCTGTATATCCACACCTGTACAACATTTCCACGCGCGTCGAAGTCTCGTCCGGTGACGAGGTGGCGATCGCCGGCTTCATCATCGGCGGCTCGTCGTCCAAGACGGTGGTGATCGTCGGGCAGGGCCCGTCTCTCGCGAAGTACGGCGTGGCCAATCCGATGGCCAACCCGAAGCTCACGATCGTGCGGCAGTCGGATCATGCGATCATCGCCGAGAACGACGACTGGACAGTCAACAACCCGAACTCCTTCTACCTCTCGGGCTATAACAGCGACTCGCGCGAGTCGGGCCTGCTCCTGGACCTCGCTCCAGGCGCGTACACCGCCATCCTTTCGGACGCCGACGGAGGCACCGGCGTGGGTCTGGTCGCCGTGTACGAGCGCAACAGCCCCCAGGCGCCTTTCATCAACATGTCCACCCGCGGCAAGGTGCTCCAGGGCGACAGCGTGATGATCGGTGGATTCGTCATCGCCGGCAACGAGCCGAAGACGGTGGTGGTGCGCGCGAGCGGCCCATCGCTCGCCGCTTACGGCGTCGCGGGCGTGCTCGCGAACCCGACGCTCACGCTCGTGCGCATGTCGGACCAAACGACCATCGCCACCAACGACGACTGGCAGAGCGCGTCGAACGCGGCAGACCTCGTTGCCAGTGGATTCGCGCCCACGGATGCGCTGGAATCGGCGATCCTCATCAAGCTCGATCCGGGCGCCTACACGGCGATCGTCGCCGGACAAGGCGGCGGCACAGGTATCGGAACCGTCGAAGTCTACGAAGTCGGCCGGAAATAAGCGCGTGCCGCACCGCACGCGGCGGGACTCGGGTTTCGCGGTGTCCGCCGTGGGATATGCTTGTCGCCAATGGAATACAGCACCCTCGGCGCGGCGGATCTCGGCTCGAACAGCTTCCATCTCGCCGTCGGCCGCGTCGACGGCGACCAGATCTATCCGCTCGATTCGCTGAAGGAAACCGTCCGCCTCGGCGGCGGCATCACTCCCGACAAGCAGCTCGACGCGCAAGCGCAGGAACGCGCCCTCGAGGCGCTCAAGAAATTCTCCGAGCGGCTTGCCGGCATGCCGCGCGACACCGTGCGCGTTGTCGGCACCAATGCCCTGCGCATCGCGAAGAACGCCGGCGCCTTCCTGCGCGTGGCGGAGAAGACGCTGGGCTTTCCGATCGAGATCATCTCGGGGCGCGAAGAGGCCCGCCTCATCTACCTCGGCGTGGTGCACTCCCTTCCCTCCTCGAACCAGAACCGGCTTGTCGTGGACATCGGCGGTGGGTCGACCGAATTCATCATCGGCAACAAGCTCAAGGCCAAGACCATGGAGAGTCTCTACATGGGATGTGTCAGTTTCACGACAAGGTATTTTCCGGACGGCAAGATCGAAAAGAAGTCGATGAAGGCCGCCGAGCTCGCGGCGCGCGAGCAGGTGCAGGCGATCGCCGCGCACTTCGAGAAGGTCGGCTGGCGCGAGGTGATCGGGTCGTCGGGCACCGCGCGATCGCTCGCCGAGATCCTGCTGCAGAACGGCATGGCCGAACGCGGCATCAACGCCGAGGGCGTCGAGTGGCTCAAGGACGAGCTCGTCAAGGCCGGGGATCTCAAGAAGCTATCCATTCCCGGACTTCGCGAGGATCGCATTCCCGTGATCGCCGGCGGCGCGGCCATCATGTCGGGCGTCTTCGCCGAGCTCTCGCTCAAGCGGATGGCAGTCGCCGAAGGGGCTCTTCGCCAGGGCGTGCTCTGGGACCTGCTGGGACGAACCCACCATCGCGACATCCGCGCGGTCACCATCGACCAGTTCGTGCACCGTTACCGCGTGGACCAGGCGCAATCGCAGCGGGTGGGCCGTCTCGCGATGGCGCTCCTCGCCGAGCTCGACACCGAGAAGGACGAGGACCTCGCGGCACGCAAGGCCGATCTCGACTGGGCGGCGAAGCTGCACGAGATCGGTATCTCGATCTCGCAGGGCGCGTATCACAAGCACTCGGCCTACATCCTCGCCAACGCCGACATGCCCGGGTTCTCGCGCCAGGCCCAGAACGGGCTCGCGAGCCTGGTGCTCGCGCAACGCGGCAAGCTGTCGAAAATGCGCGAGGCCTTCGAGGACGATCCGCGCCTCGCGCCGCTCGCCCTGTGCCTGCGGCTCGCGGTGATCTTCTACCGCAGCCGCCGCAACCTGAGGCTTCCGAAAATGAAGGTCTCGCGCAAGGGCAAAGGCTTCAAGGTGGAGATCGACGCGGCCTGGCTCGAGGACCACACGCTCGTCGCGATCGCGCTCGAAGCCGAGCGCGACCAGTGGGCCGCGAGCGGGTACACGCTCGAGACGCAGACGTCGGGCTAGTCGAGGCGGATCCCCAGCTTCCTCACCAGCTTCGCGTAGCGCTCCGCTTCGCTGCGAAAGAAACGCGCGGCGGCTTCGGGCGTGCTCACCTTGATGTCGTTGCCCTGCCGCGCCATCGCGTCGCGCACTTCCGCGGAATCGAAAGCGGACTCGAACGCATCGTGGATGCGCTTCACCTCGGCGGCCGGCAGCCTCGCGGGACCGATCACGGCGAACCATCCTGCGACATCGTAGTTCGGCAGGCCCTGCTCCGCGATCGTCGGAATGTCGGGCGCGGCGGGCGTGCGCGCCGCACCCGTGATGCCGATGGCCCGCAGTGCGCCCGATTTCAATTGGCCCTGCACGGACGGCAGCGACGTCACGCCCATCTCGACCTGGCCGCCGATGAGGTCGGTGACCATCGGTCCCACGCCCTTGTACGGAATGTGGCGCGCGTCCACGCCCACCTCTTCGAGAAACATCGCCCCCGCCAGGTGAAGGATGGTGCCGTTACCCGAGGACGCGTAGTTGTACGCTCCCGGTTTCGCCTTGAGGAAGTCGACCAGCTCCCTGAGGTTGCGCGCGGGGACCTTGGGGTTCACGACCAGGACGAAAGGCGTGGCGCCGATGACCGCGATCGGCGTGATGTCGGCGAACGCATCGAACGGTACGCTGCTGTAGACGGCCGGATTCACCACGTGGTTGTTGGAGACCACGCCGATCGTCGAGCCGTCCGCGGGCGCCTTCACCAGGACCGCCGTGCCGGTGATGCCGCCCGCGCCGGGAAGATTCTCGATCACCACCGGCTGGCCGAGCGCTTTCGCGAGCGCGTTCGCCGCCGAACGCACGATCGCGTCGACGCCCGAGCCGGCGCCGACGGGAAGGATGATGCGCAT